>Ga0180433_10004260_pt1 | contig 20213 bp, 17 predicted proteins | sample SS_ome_8_FD_132980 | JGI IMG/M metagenome (GOLD analysis project Ga0180433, IMG submission 132980) | Hypersaline lake sediment archaeal communities from the Salton Sea, California, USA - SS_1_D_1 metaG | ecosystem: Environmental > Aquatic > Non-marine Saline and Alkaline > Hypersaline >... | reverse complement strand
AAGGAGGAAATTATGTTATCAGACCTGGAAATCGCCCAGAAAACAAAACTGCTTCCCATCCATGAAATTGCCGGTTCCCTCGGGATAAAAGAGGATGAACTGATCCTCTATGGAAAATACAAAGCCAAGGTGAAAGCTGATATTCTCAATCGACTCACAGACCATCCTCAGGCAAAATACATTGTGGTCACTGCCATTACCCCTACCCCGCTGGGTGAAGGAAAAACTGTTACTTCCATAGGCCTGGGACAGGGTTTGGCGAAATTGGGGAAGAAAGTAATCAATACCTTAAGAGAACCTTCCATGGGCCCGGTCTTCGGCATCAAAGGTGGTGCAGCAGGCGGAGGATATTCCCAGGTAGTTCCCATGGAAGACCTGAACCTGCATTTTACCGGTGATATTCATGCGGTAGGAGCAGCGAACAATCTACTGTGTGCCATGCTGGATACCCATCTGCAAAAGGGTAACAAACTGAATATCGACTTGCCCACTATCGGAATCAACAGGGTAATGGATATCTCAGACCGTGCCTTAAGAAACATTATTGTAGGATTGGGCGGAAAGACCAATGGTATCCCCAGAGAAACCGGATTTGATATTACGGTTGCCTCGGAGGTCATGGCCATTTTATCTCTGGCTACCAACATTTTCGATCTGCGGGAGAGACTGGGTAAAATGACCCTTGCCTATACCTCAGACGGTAAGCCTATCACCGCCGAAGACCTAAAAGCAGCCGGCGCTATGACCGTTCTCCTAAAAGACGCCCTCAACCCGAACCTCATTCAAACCTTAGAACATGGCCCCTGTTTCATGCATTGCGGACCCTTTGCCAATATTGCCCATGGCAATAACTCGGTATTGGCTGATTCAATCGCCACCAAACTTGCCGATTATGTGGTCACCGAGTCCGGATTCGGCTCTGACATGGGCTTTGAAAAGATGTGTAACATCAAGTGCCGCACCAGTAAGCTGAAAATAGATGCTGCTGTGATTGTCTCTACCATTCGGGCACTTAAGATGCATGGCGGGGCAATCAAAGTAGTCGCAGGCAAACCCTTAGATCAGGAAAAACTTTCCCGGGAAAATTTAGCTGCTGTGGAGGCAGGTTGTGAGAATTTAGAAAAACATATTGAAAATGTGCTCTTGCACGGCATTAATCCGGTTGTCGTAATTAACCGGTTCCCCACAGATACTCCCGGAGAAATAGAATTGATTAAAGAAAAAGGCCTTGCTGCAGGTGCTTCAGCAGTCGTTACCCATGAGGGCTGGGCAAAAGGCGGAGAAGGCTGTACCGAATTAGCAGAAGCCGTGATAGAGGCAACAGAGAAAGAGAATCGTTTTCATTATCTCTACCCCCTGGAGGCGAGTATCAAAGATAAGATCGAAATGATTGCTACTAAAATATATGGTGCAGAGGGTGTAACCTATCAAGCACAGGCAGAAAGAAATATCAAATTATTCCAGTCGGCTGGTTTTGGCGAACTGCCTATCTGCATGGCTAAAACACATCTTTCCCTCTCTCATGACCCAGCTGTGAAGGGAAGGCCCAGACATTTCAAAGTACCCATACGAGATATCCGGGCTTCGGTTGGAGCCGGATTCCTCTATCCCCTTTTGGGGGCCATGATGACCATGCCGGGACTGCCATCGGTCCCTGCTTCAACGAAAGTTGATATTGATAAAGATGGGAATACTGTTGGATTGTTTTAAATCTTATCCTAATGAAATGATTAATATTAATATAATATATTTGGAGGTAAAAATTATGTCTAATAAAGTTATTAAAGAACTATATTATAGTAAAAATGATGAATGGTTAAAGGTGGAAAGAGATATTGGGACAATTGGAATAACTGACTATGCTCAGGATCAATTGGGGGATATAGTTTATGTTGAAGCAATTAAAAAAGGGTTTACTCTGAATAAGGGGGATGTAATTACTACTGTGGAATCAGTTAAAGCCGTTTCCGATGTATACATCCCCGTCAGTGGTGAAATTATTGAAGTTAATCAAAATATTGTCAATGAACCGTCCCTTATTAATCAAGATCCTTTTGGCAAAGGCTGGTTTGCCAAAATAAAGATGGATAAACTGGAAGAAGTCGATGAACTAATGGATGCTTCTGAGTATACTGATTATCGTAAAGAATAAAAAGAATAAATAAAATAGAGGTAAATTACCATGAGATATATTCCCTCAACAGAAGAACAACAAAGGGAAATGTTGAAGGAGATAGGCGTTTCTTCCTTTAATGAATTGATAAAAGCTATACCTGAGAAAGTTAGATTGAAAAAAAAATTAAATCTTCCTCCTTCTTTGTCTGAAAATGAGTTGGAAGAGAAAATCTTTCAGATAAGCCAAAAAAATGCCGATTTTTATAGAATGAAACCACTTCTTGGGGCAGGTGCTTACCGTCACTTTGTACCAGAAGCTGAAAGATCTTTATTACAAAGAGAAGAATTCTGGACTTGTTACACACCCTACCAACCAGAACTAAGCCAGGGCACCTTACAGGCAATATTTGAGTACCAGAGTTATATCTCTAGATTAACCAAAATGGAGGTCGTTGTCCCGTCGATCTTTGATGGTGCATCTGCTACTGCTGAAGCTACATTAATGTCTCTAAGATTAACCCATAAAAACAAGATTATTATTTCCTCTTTGCTTCATCCTCATTATCGGCAAACCGTTAAAACTTATTTAGCACCTCATGGCATCAAAATTATGGAATTACCCTTTCGGGATGGTTTGACCCCCGTCAATCAGCTAGAACAATTTCTTGATGATGACACTGCGGCTGTTTTGATGCAGAGTCCCAATTTTTTCGGTATTATTGAGGATATAAAAAAAATATCCGAAATAACCCACCGAAAAAAAGCAATGCTTATTCAGGTAATCGCGGAAAGCATGTCACTGGGTATTTTAAAATCTCCAGGTGATATGGATGTTGACATTGTTGCAGGAAATACACAGTCCTTTGGAATGGATTTGAATTTCGGGGGGCCTTATAATGCTTTTTTAGCTACTAAGAAAGAATATATCCGTCAGATTCCCGGAAGAATTATTGGTGAAACCACAGATAAAGAAGGTAAGAGAGTTTTTGTTATGACTTACAGAGCCCGAGAACAGGATATCAGGAGAGAGAAGGCAACCTCCAATATGTGCACAAATCATAATTTAAATGTTATAGCTACCAATATATATTTGTCACTGATGGGTACAGAAGGTATTTATCAGTATTCTCTTCTCAATGCTAAAAAAGCACATTATCTGGAAAAAAAGCTATTGATATCCGGAAAATTTGAAAAGATTTTTCAGTATCCTTATTTTAATGAATTCTTAATCAGGTATAAAGGTGATCTTGCAAATCTTAATCAGATATTAACGAAAAACTATTTTATTCCCCCACTCAATATTCAACAATTTTATCCTAATAATCATCTTGACCAAGCTTTGCTTTTTGCTGTAACAGAGATATTCAACAGGAATGAATTAAATCATATTGCTGATTTGTTATCTTACTAAGAAAAGGAGGAAAACATGAAACTTATTTTTGAGAAAAGTTTTTCGGGAAGAGATGGCTATTCCCTTCCCGGGGATTTATTTGAGGACATTAATATTGATGATTTTTTTCCTGAAAATTACCTTGAAAAAAACAGAAAAAAATTAAGTGAAGTTTCAGAAGTGGATGTCATTCGTCATTTTACCCGACTTTCTAAATTTAATTATGGTCTAGATGACGGGTTATATCCCCTGGGCTCCTGTACTATGAAATACAATCCCAGAATTAATGAAAAGCTGTCAGCTTTAGGCAATTTTATTCATGCCCATCCCCTCTCCTCACCGAATATGATTCAGGGTAGCCTGGAAATTATGTATCAGCTTAACCAGCTTTTATGTGAAATAACGGCAATGGATCAATATACTATGGCACCTGCTTCCGGTGCCCATGGGGAATTAACCGGTATTTTAATCATGCGTCAACACTACCTGGATCATGGTGAAAAAAGAACTAAGATGTTAATTCCTGATTCTGCGCACGGGACTAACCCTGCTTCTGCTGCTATGGGAGGTTTTGAGGTTGTTGAAATTAAATCAAATCAAAATGGCACAGTTGATTTGGAATCCTTATCACAGGCTATGGATGAACAAACCGTGGGATTAATGCTTACCAATCCCAATACAGTGGGATTGTACGATGAAGGAATTGAAGAAATAGAGAAGATTATACATAAGAAAGGCGGTTTACTTTATTACGATGGTGCCAACCTCAATGCCTCACTGGGCATTATCCGTCCGGGAGATGCCGGATTTGATATTGTACATCTGAACCTCCATAAGACTTTTTCAACACCTCACGGAGGCGGGGGACCCGGCGCAGGTGTAATTGGTGTTAAAAAAAGGCTTATCCCCTATCTTCCGACACCGGTTATTGATTTTCATTCCGAGCAGAATCAATATATTTTCCGGGATGTGGGTGAGAAAAGTATTGGCATGGTTCGCAGTTTTTGGGGGAATTTTTTAGTTTTAGTAAAGACTTTCGTTTGGATTCTCTCCCTGGGACCTGAAAATCTCTTTCAGTGTTCAAAGACCAGCATAATTAATGCCAACTATGTATTAACAAAATTAAAAGAACATTTCAAACCTGCCTATGACCGATACTGTGGACATGAATGCACCTTAACCGGTCGGGAATACAAAAAATATGGCATTAAGACCTTGCATATCGCTAAAAGACTGATGGATTATGGCTTTCATCCCCCTACCATTTATTTCCCTCACTTTGAACCTTATGCAGAGGAAACCATTATGATTGAACCACCCGAATCGGAGGGGAAAGAGATTTTGGATGATTTTATATCTGTGATGCTTAAAATTTCTGAGGAGGCAAAAGAAAATCCTGATATTTTAAAATCTGCTCCACACCATACGCCAATCAGCCAAACCAATGATGCACTGGCAGTGAAAAGACCAATTTTGACCTATGATGATGAATTAAAACTAAAGGATGAACTAAACTATCAGGAAGAAGATATTAATTTTTAATCAGGAGGAACAAAATGTCAGAAAATCATTTACTGCAAACACCACTTCATGATGAACACATCCGTTTAAAAGCTCGCATGATTCCTTTCGATGGCTTTAATATGCCTGTTCAGTACAGTAGTATTATAGAAGAACATCATTCTGTTAGAGAAAAAATAGGTATCTTTGATGTATCCCATATGGGAGAGATTGAGGTAAAAGGACCTGATGCCCTATTCTTTACAGATTATCTATTAACCAATCGGATTACTAACATGAAAGACGGCTCTATTAAATATTCTCCCATGTGCTATCCTCATGGCGGACAGGTGGATGATCTTTTTGTTTACAAGATCAGCAATCGCTTTATTCTTCTGGTGGTCAATGCATCTCCCAATTACTCTGAAAAAGATGATCAATGGATCCGAAAACAAAGTAATGCTTTTGATGTGAAAATAGATAACAAAAGTAAAGAATATGGTGAAGTTGCCATACAGGGACCTTCAACAGAGAAAATGCTGAGCCCATTTTTTAAAGGTGATATTTTTTTATCAGGTTTAGAAAGATTCAAGTTTATCTATGGAACTCTTTTTGGAAAAGATGTGTTGATTTCACGGACCGGCTATACCGGAGAAGATGGATTTGAGATATATACTTCTAATAGTTCCGATATCATAGATATTTGGAATAATGTACTACAGGAAGGTAAAGATTTTGGCATCAAACCCTGTGGATTGGGAGCTAGGGATACTACTCGCTTTGAAGTTGCCTACTGGCTCTATGGTAATGATATTGATGAGAATATCAATCCATTGGAAACCGGGCAAGGATGGGCAGTCAAATTCGATAAGGAAAATTTTATAGGAAAAGAAAACCTGCTTACAATCAAACAAAAAGGTATCACCAGAAAATTAGTCGGTCTTTCTATTTCCTATGGTGGCATTCCCAGAAATAAAATGGAAGTCCAAAAAGATGGTCATCAAATAGGGTTCATTACCTCCGGGAACTATTGCCCTTCCTTAAAGAAAGTCTATGCCATGGCCTTATTGGATTTACCTTACACACAGGCTGAAACTAAAGTAGATATTATTATCAGAAATCGACCTGTTCAAGCTGAAGTAGTCTCTCTACCCTTCTTGTTACCGATGAATAAGAGATAAATATTTGATTTTAATTGATTTTCAATGCATAATGGAAAATAAAACATAATTTTAAGGAAGGAGGTTATTTATTTTATTTCAAAAGGAGGTGATAGCATCGGTTTAATATTACACTTTTCAAATTTATAATTGTTTAATCACACTAATAGTTTTACCTGATTTTTTTATTATTATTAATTAATAAATAAGAATTAGGAGGTAAATATTCTATTATGACAGCAATTATGAATTTTCTGACCATTGTTGATGATTTTGTTTGGGGCCCCCCCATGTTAATTATCCTGGCCGGTACAGGTCTTTTTTTAACCATCCGTTTAGGATTTCCCCAATTCAAGTATAGCGGACATGGCTGGAAGTTAATTATTAGTGGCTTGACCAGAAAAGATTTGAGTGATAAAGATGAAGGGGAAATCACACCATTTCAGGCGTTAACCGCTACTCTCGCTGCTACTATCGGTAACGGAAATATTGCTGGTGTGGCAACCGCTATTGCTGCAGGAGGCCCCGGTGCTGTTTTATGGATGTGGATTATCGCCTTAGTCGGAATGGCAACGAAAATGTGTGAGGCTGCTCTGGGTGTTAAATACAGAATCAAAGATAAAGACGGGGCTTTAGCCGGCGGTACAATGTATTTTATAGAGAAGGGATTGGGCCAAAAATGGTTAGGCTGGCTATTTGCCTTGTTTGGTGGCATTGCTGCTTTTGGTATTGGGGATATGGTGCAGACCAACTCCATGGCTTTAGTCGGAAACAGCGTTTTTGGCATACCTCAGATTGTAACCGGAATTGTTCTTGCAGTTCTAGCTTGGTTAGTTGTAGTTGGAGGTATCAAACGGATTGGAGAAGTAACCGAATACCTGGTACCTTTTATGGCAATTTTTTACATTGTTGGTGCTTTGATTGTTATCATCACTCGTATCAATATGGTCCCCTGGGCTATCGGTGAAATCTTCAAAGGTGCCTTTACCGGGAGAGCTGCTATTGGCGGATTTGCCGGTGCGACGGTTGCCCAGGCCATGCGCTTTGGTGTTGCCCGGGGTATATTCTCCAATGAAGCTGGCTTAGGCAGCGGTAGTATAGCTAATGCGGTTGCCAGAACAAAGCATCCTGTAAGACAGGGTTCTATTGCCATGATTGATGTTATGATTGATACCCTGATTATTTGTTCTATGACTGCTCTGGTCATTCTGACGACCAACTCATTAGAAACCGGATACACCAGTACCCAACTGACTGCACATGCCTTTGGAACCGTATTAGGAGGTATGGGTGGACCTATTGTAGCCCTTGGTTCACTGTTATTCGGATTTTCTACCATTATCACCTGGTGTTACTATGGCCAGCAATGTTCTCGCTTTATCCTGGGTCCTGCGGTGGTCAAACCCTATGCCTGGCTTTTTGTTCTTGTAGCCTTTCTTGGAGCAGTAGTGGAAGTCCCATTTGTCTGGCTGCTTACAGATGCCTTAAACGGGGCCATGGCTATACCCAATTTAATTGGATTATTATTCTTAAGCGGTGTGATGGCAGAACAGGTTAATGAATACTTTTCCAATCCGGAAATGCTAAGTATTTAAACTTTCCTTAATTAAAGTTATTAAAGTGTGAGGGTATAGAAAAAAATTATACCCTCACCATTCTTTAACAAGGAGGAATTTAATAGTAATGATTATCGGTGTGCCTAAAGAGATTAAGGATAACGAAAACCGGGTTGCCATTACACCAGCGGGTGTCAAAGCATTGACATTAGCAGGTCACCAGGTTCTTGTTCAGAAATCAGCCGGTTTAGGAAGCGGGATAACGGATCAGGAATATCAAGATGCTGGTGCTTCAATTCCGGATACTGCTGAACAAGTTTTTGAACAAACAGATATGATTATGAAAGTGAAAGAGCCAATGCCCAGCGAATATCACTTCATCAAAGAAAAACAGATTGTTTTTACTTATTTTCATTTTGCAGCGTCCCGGGAATTAACCCAGGGCATGATAGATAGAAAAAGCATCTGTATTGCTTATGAAACAGTTGAAACTGAAGACAGAAATTTACCACTGTTAGCCCCCATGAGTGAGGTTGCCGGAAAAATGGCCGGGCATGTTGCTGCCTATTTCTTAGCTTTTCCCAACGGAGGCAAAGGCATTCTGATGGGCGGTGTTCCTGGTGTCAAACCGGCGAAAGTGATGGTTATCGGTGGTGGAACAGTGGGAACGAATGCCGCTAAAGTGGCGGCTGGCATCGGCGCCAATGTAACCATTTTTGACATTAGTTTGAATCGTTTAAAATATCTTGATGATGTCATGCCCAAAAATGTGAATCTGCTTGTTTCGAATCAACACAACATTGAGCAAGAAATTATAGATACAGATGCGTTGATCGGTGCTGTGCTGGTTCCCGGAGCAGCTGCTCCCAAACTGGTTACCGAAGAAATGATTAAAAGCATGCAGCCCAATTCAGTGATTGTTGATGTAGCCATCGATCAGGGAGGATGTATAGAAACTAGTAAACCTACGTCACATAGTGAACCAACTTATAAACTTCATAACGTACTGCATTATTGTGTTACTAATATGCCTGGTGCTTTTGCCAGAACCTCTACTTTTGCCTTAACCAACGCCACGTTGCCCTATGCCCTGGAAATTGCTGCTAAGGGTTATCAAAAAGCAATTATCAGTAACCCTGCTATTGCAAGAGGACTTAATATATTGAATGGGAAAATTACTTACAAACCGGTGGCGGATGCTTTTGGCTTTACATATTACCCAGTTGATGAATTATATAGGTAATATTATCTTATATTCAAAAAATAAGCAAAGACCCTTTACCTTTTCAGGTAGAGGGTCTTTGTCTTTGTTTATTGAAACAATAAGATTTAATAAATGGTTATCTTTTTTAATTAGTACATTCCACCAGGCATTCCACCAGGCATTCCACCGCCACCAGGCATGGCTGGTTCTTTCTTTTCCTCCGGCTTATCAGCAATCAGGCATTCAGTAGTTAGAACCATTCCGGCAATACTGGCAGCATTCTGAAGTGCAGAACGGGTTACTTTGGTCGGATCAACTATGCCTTTTTTGATCATATCCACAAACTCACCCATTTCGGCATCAAAGCCAATTCCCTTTTCCTTATTTTTTAACTTTTCAACAATCACAGAACCCTCAAAACCTGCATTCTGTGCAATTTGTTTGGTCGGCTCTTCCAATGCTTTACGAATAATATTGATACTGATTTGTTCATCACCTTCCAGCTTAAAGTTTTCTAAAGCTGAAATAACGTTAATAAGCACAGTTCCGCCCCCTGCAACAATGCCTTCTTCTACAGCAGCTTTGGTTGCAGACAGTGCATCTTCTACCCGATGTTTTTTCTCTTTCAGTTCAGTTTCCGTAGCTGCACCCACGTTAATGACCGCAACTCCACCGACTAACTTGCCCAATCTTTCCTGTAATTTTTCTTTATCATAATCTGAGGTGCTATCTTCAATTTGTGTTCTTATCTGAGCTTCTCTCTTTTTGATTTCCTTAACATCACCCTTGCCACCAACGATGATAGTTTCCTCTTTATTTACTTTTACCTGATGCGCGGTTCCAAGCATAGCAACATCGGCATTCTCTAATTTTAAGCCAACTTCTTCTGAAATAACCTGACCACCGGTCACTGCAGCAATATCAGCCAGCATTTCTTTCCTTCTATCACCAAAGCCAGGTGCCTTAACGGCAACACAATTTAAGGTGCCTCTGATCTTGTTAACCACTAAAGTTGCCAGGGCTTCTCCCTCAATATCTTCTGCGATAATAAATAATGGTTTGCCCATTTGAGCTACTTTCTCTAAAATGGGAAGCAAACCTTTCATATTACTGATCTTGGTATCTGTAATTAAAATTAACGGATCATCCAGCAGGGCTTCCATTCTTTCTGCATCGGTAACCATATATGGAGATATATAACCTTTGTCAAATTGCATTCCTTCAACAACATCCAGTGTAGTGCCCATAGTTTTAGATTCTTCAACAGTAATAACACCATCTTTCCCTACTTTTTCCATAGCATCTGCAATAATATTACCAATTTCTCGATCAGCAGCAGAAATTGAAGCAACATTAGCTATGGATTCTTTATCTTTTATTTCTATACTTAATTTTTTAATTTCTTCAACAGCTTTTTCAACAGCTTTTTGAATTCCTCTTCTTAGCATCATGGGATTTGCCCCTGCTGCAACATTTCTTAAACCTTCATGTAGTATTTCCTGAGCTAGTACTGTGGCAGTTGTTGTTCCGTCTCCGGCAATATCATTGGTTTTAGTAGCCACTTCTTTTACAAATTGTGCTCCCATATTCTCGAACGGGTCCTCTACTTCAATTTCTCTGGCAATAGTTACACCATCATTAGTTATGGTTGGAGAACCATACTTCTTTTCCAATACAACATTTCTACCTTTAGGACCTAAAGTTATTTTAACACTATTAGCTAACTTATCGGCACCTCTCTTTAGTGCATTTCTAGCATCTTCATCAAACAGAAACTGCTTTGCCATAATTCTTTTCCTCCTCATTATTTAGAATTAATTAGAATTGCTTTTCAAAATTACAAAAAATTATCAATTTATTACTTTAAAATAGCCAGGATATCTTTCTCGCTTAGAAGAAGATAATCTTCGTCATCCTCATCCTTTAAATCAGTACCGGAATATTTTGCATAAACTACTTTGTCACCTTTTTTAAACTGCATTGGAAAGGTTTTGCCATCTTCATTGGTTCGACCCGGTCCGAATGCCAATACTTCACCGACTTGCGGTTTTTCTTTTGATACCGTATCAGGCAATACGATACCGCCTTTAGTTTTTTCTTCTTCCACAATTGGCTTTACCAATAAGCGGTCACCTAAAGGTTTAATTTTTTTAATGTCCATATTCAATCCTCCTTAAATGGTTATTTTAAATGATTTAGCACTCTCAGTATGAGAGTGCTAAATTCCTCTACTATATTATATAATGTCTTATATTTTTGCAAATCCTATTTTAAGCCTTTTTCAGCCATATTATGCTATTTTTCTTCAATAATGGCATATAAAATAAAATATATCCTGTTTTATCACTATTAACAATATTTTATTATTCTGTAAAGACATCTAAATAAAAAGAATCGGTCATACCATTTATTAATTTAAAATAACCGGCTGCAGCAATCATACCTGCATTGTCAGTACAAAGTTCTTTTGGTGGAAAATATACGGATAGATGGTATTTTCTGCCGATTTCCAATAATTTTTTTCGTAAGCTTTCATTTGCGGCAACACCTCCGCCAATGACAATTCTATGGATATTGTATCTATGAGCGGCAGATAATGTCTTGTGCACAAGAGTATCAATTACTGCCTGCTGAAAGGAAGCACAAATATCTTCTAATTGTAATGATTCCTTTATTTCTTTTTTTTTCTTTACAAAATATATGACTGCTGTCTTTAGACCACTAAAACTAAAATCAAGGTTTGATGTCTTTGTTAATGGACGTGGAAAGTGAATGGCATCTTTCTTCCCTGTCAATGCCAATTTTTCAATAATTGGACCTCCTGGATACTCCAAACCAAGATATTTTGCGATTTTATCAAAGACTTCACCTGCAGCATCATCCCGGGTATTCCCAAGGATCTGATATTGACCTATTTTTTTTACCAGAATAAGGGAAGTATGTCCACCGGAAACGATTAGAGAAATAAACGGTGTTTTTATTTCCTGAATGTTTAAAAAATTTGCAAAAATATGACCTTCAATGTGATTGATTCCAATCAGTGGTTTATTCATAACCAGAGCAAGTGCTTTTGCAAAGGATAAGCCAACTAGCAGGGAGCCCTTAAGCCCGGGGCCATTTACAACGGCAATCCCGTCAATATCTGATAAGGATACCATTGCTTGTTTCAGTGCTGCTTGACAGGTAATAAGTATATATTTCATATGCTGTCTTGAGGCAATTTCCGGAACAACGCCACCATATTTCCGGTGTAATTCCATTTGTGAGGATATGATGTTGGAAAGTATTTGATTTCCATTTCTTACTATAGCCACAGATGTCTCATCACAGGAGGTTTCAATTCCTAAAATGTTTTTTCCTTCCATCCTGTTTAGGTACCCCTTAATTGATCCTTGTTTCGTTTTTTATTTCAGCAGCTGATTTACATATATAAAAGGGAGATAATTCAAATATATCATCGGTCTGTTTACTCAATATTCTTTTTTCTCCCATCAAAGCAATATTTACTGCACCGGGGGGATCTTGTTCTTTAATTAAAAAATGGATATGGCTTAGAGAATGATTACTTTTTAGATTTCCAATGGCTTCCATTAATCCATATCCTAAAATATAAACCGGCTGGTCTAATTTTAATAATTTTTCTTTAATGCTTAGCCAGCTTTTACATTGATAATCTTCTATTCTAATCAAATCATTATAATGATTTTCTTTTCGGTATAGAGTAAAATAATATTCCCCTTTACGTGCTTTCATCATGGGACATAAAATGCCGGGAAGGTCTTTCCGGTCTAAGGCATATGATTCCAAAGTATTGACACCGATAATAGGTATTGACAGAGAAAAAGCCAGCCCTTTGGCTGTAGCCAGGCCAATTCTTAACCCAGTAAAAGAACCCGGTCCGACAGAAACAGCAATTCCTGTTAATTTATTCAGTTCCAAACCTGTGAAATCAATTAAATTTTTCAAAGCAGGTATAATCACAGCAGAATGAGTCATCCCAGCTTTTTGCATCCTGTAATCAACGATCATTTTCCCATTTTCAATAATGGCTAAATTAAAAATATCAGTTGCGGTATCAATGCCCAAAGTTATCAATATCCTTAATGTCCTCCATTATCTTCAGATATCTCCTGCCTCTTGGTTCAAAGAAAATCTTTCTGGAAAGATAGTGTTCGTCCATTTTTATCCTGATTAACAGCCTGCTTTCCGGTAAGTAATGCTTAATTTTCTCAGCCCATTCTATTAAGGTTACGCCATCTCCATAAAAATATTCTTCATAACCAAGATCTTCTAATTCTTCGGGCTTAGTAAGGCGGTACAAATCAAAATGGTAAATAGGTTTATCACCAGAATATTCTTTTATAATTGAAAAAGAAGGGCTTGAGACATAGTCCCTGCTATTTAATCCAATGGCAATACCTTGAATCAAGCAGGTTTTGCCTGTACCTAGATCACCATTCAAAGCAACCAGGTCACCTCCCTGAAGAAGTTTACCCAGTTTTTTCCCCAAGTTTTTGGTTCCCTCTGGACTTTGGCTTATATAAACAAACCTTTTAGTACTGATACTATTATTATTGCTCATTAATGATACTTTCACCCAACAAATTTTTCACTTTCCATGGCTTATCTTCTTTAATAAATAATTTTGCTACTCTGTTCTTATCTGTTAGATGAACAACTTCATCAATAATTGTATTTAGCATTTCCGCAATAGTTTCAATATGAATGATTTTTCCCATCTGTTCACCCCATAAAACAACTTCTTCACCGATACTTATTTCCGGAACATCAGTAACATCAATCATCATTTGGTCCATACATACCCTGCCAATCACCGGAACATTTAATCCTTTTACCAGAACCCTTCCACGATTGGATAGTAATCTGGAATATCCGTCTGCATAACCTACTGGCAATGTTGCCACCAAAATGTTTTTCTTGGCCTTATAGGTTCTTCCATATCCGATAAAAGTTTCTGGGCTTACTCTTTTAATGAAAGATATGCGACTTTTAAAGGACAGAGCAGGAAGTAGCTTAATAATTTTTTTGACTTCATTAGAGGGGTATAAACCATAGATAAGACAGCCAGGTCGAACCAGATCCAGCCACATATCAGGTAAATCAAGAATAGTGCCACTATTGGCAACATGAAAAAATGGGATATCTATATTGTTTTTTCTAACCTGATTCATCACCTCGCTGAACAATGTAAACTGGTGATTTGTATACTCTTTATCAGCCTCATCAGCAGTGGAAAAATGGGTATATATGCCCTGCACTTCAATATTTTTCATTTTATTTATTTCTCTTAAAATATGCATGACTTCTTCAGGAATGATACCAAGACGCCCCATTCCTGTTTCTACCTTTAGATGTACCTTAACTTCCTTGTTTTGTCGATTTGCGATTTCTTGGAACCTTTGAGCTGTTTGCAGATCACATATTGTTGGCATGATGTGATAGTCAAGATATAAATCCATCTGATGAATCGGGGAAACACTCAGCACCAAAATGGGTGCTGTAATATTATTCTTTTTTAAGATAACGGCTTCTTCAATTCGGGCTACAGCGAGCTGATTTACACCAGCTTCTAGAATTATTTTTGAAATTTCAACTGAATCATGGCCATAAGCATTTCCTTTTACGATTCCCATGATTTGAACCTGCTTACCAATTAAATTTCTAATATTTTTTATATTTTGCTTTACCGAGTCCAAGTTGATTTCAAGCCATGTCGATCCTAGAAACTCTTTCATACCCGTCTCCTTAAAATAATTTATTATCTGTATTCTCAATCGTTACCTGAGCAATTGCCAGATGTTTCGTATGGGATATACATAAATGTGTACTATTAATATGTCTCTTTTTTGCAATTTTTGTTATCCGTTCTGAAAGATGGATAATGGGTTTTCCTAAATAATTTTTTCTAACTTCAATTTCTTTCCATTGGATATGCCGAAAACCGGTTCCTAATGCTTTTACCCAGGCTTCCTTTGCTGCAAAAAATCCGGCATAGGACTGATAGCGATTTTTATTTTTATTCTCGCAATAACTTATTTCCTGTTCAGTGTAGACTCTTTTTAAAAATCGAACATCCCATTTTTTAATTATACTTTTCAAACGATCAATATTGACCAGATCAATGCCACAACCTATAATCATATTTTTACCCTTTTAGAATCAAAATCCATATGCCGTATTATATATTAAAGTATATTGCTCCCGAAGCACAAAAGTAAAATATTCTAAAAAAACAAAAAGCTAGAAACTAAAAAATTGTGCTATAAACCTTCTTATCGTACTTGTCCCCACAGTATTAAAACGTAGCCTATACTCTATACTTTATAGGGTTTTTATGCAATACACAATAATATATTTCTGAAAGCTTATTTCTATTCATGGGCGTTTTCAGTATAATAAATACCCTGCACCTTTAATTTAACTATTAACCATTGTTTGACAAATTTAAAAACAATGAAACGGCTTTGGGGGATAACCAGTAAAAAACCAATAATATCACTTATTATACCGGGTGTTATCAGAAATATTCCTCCAATAATTACCAAAAGCCCTTCAAATAAATTGTCTGTTGGTATAATTCCTTCATTCATTTGATTCTTTACTCTGAACAAAATATAAAATCCCTGTTTTTTTATCAGGTAAGCCCCAGTGATGCCGGTAATAATAATGATTGCTATTGTCGAAAATATCCCTATCTTTTTTCCAATTTCTAATAAAACATAAAGTTCAACAATTGGAACAAGCACAAAGAGAAATATTAATTTACTTAAAATCATCCCTGATTCCTGTTTATCTCATAAAATACAGAATTAATTAAGTATCGTAAATATCGGGTATCTAGCACAAACACAGTATCACAATTCAAGTATATAGTATCTGACCCAAGACAAAAAAATCATTTTTTCTTATCATATAATTGACTATACTTATATACTGGATTGTCCCGATACGTGACACAGTATCTCATTTGTTCCCATGACCTATTTATCATTATGCACTATGCCCTAGCAGTGTGTATTAATCTCATACAATCATTCCCCGCAATGTATTTATATTATTTATATACTAGCACTTATACATACTGAATTTACTCAATACGCATTATTTTTTATTATCTGTTTCTAATCTTTGTATTTTATTTGAATTCGGACTCGACACATAATACTCAATACCTGATACTATTTTCATTCCACCGTTACACTTTTTGCCAAATTCCTGGGCTTATCCACATCTTTGTCCAGAATATCTGCAATATGATAAGCTAACAATTGAAGCGGCACAACAGATAATAATGGAGAAAGGATTGTCTGAACAACGGGCATGTAGATAACTTTATCAACTATGTCTTTAATTTGTTCATCTCCAACAGAAGCTACAGCTATCACTGGAGCATCTCTGGTGGTGACTTCCTTAATATTATTAATCATCTTATGATAGACATGGTCTCTAGGAACAATAGCAACAACAGGAAAATTTGCATCTAGTAAGGCGATTGGACCATGTTTCATTTCACCAGCAGGATAAGCTTCAGCATGTATATAAGAAATTTCTTTTAATTTTAATGCCCCTTCTAAGGCAATGGGAAAATTAATATCCCTTCCCAAATAGAGAAAATGCTGGTAATTTGAAAATTCATTGGCAATTGATTTAATTTTATTATCTTGACTAAAAATTGTTTCCATGTGGTGCGGTATTTTCATCATTTCATTAAGAATTTTCTTTTCATCTTGTCCAGAAAGCTGTTTTTTAGCTTTTCCCAAAAATATTGCGAACAAATATAGTGAAATAAGCTGACCTATGAATGCCTTTGTTGAGGCAACGCCAATTTCCGGTCCAGCATGAATATACATAACCTGATCTGCCTCTCGGCTTATAGTGCTGCCCTTAACATTCACAATAGCTAATTCAGAGTAAACCTGATTCTTGCAGGAGCGCATAGCAGCAATAGTATCTGCGGTTTCACCCGATTGAGAAATAACTATTCCCAGAGAATTTTTACTTAATAGTTGAGTTCGATATCGAAATTCAGAAGCATAGTCAGCTTCAACGGGAATCCCGGACAAACTCTCAATAGCATATTTGCCAACCAATGCAGCATAATAAGCTGTACCACAGGCTACAATATGTATTTTTTCTAATGATTTGACTATATTTTGAGGTAAATGTATATCGGAGAGATTAACACTTCCTGAGTCGATATATTTCACCAGATTATCTCTTATAACCAGTGGTTGTTGAATAATTTCTTTTAACATATAGTGTTTATAACCACTTTTCTCCGCCATCTGAGCATCCCAGTCAATGTAAACAACTTTCTTTTTGATTTCTTCTCCCTCTAAATTCACTACATGAATGCAGTTCTTTTCGATTGTTGCGATCTCATTTTCTTCTAAAAATATTATCTTTCGGGTATAGTTCAACAATGCTGGAATATCTGAGGCAATAAACATTTCCTGATCCCCTATTCCAATTACCAGTGGACTTCCACTTCTGGAAGCAACAATTTTATCCGTTTCTTTTTTAGAAATTACACCCAAAGCATAGGAGCCATTCACTATTTTTAAAGAATTTCTTACTGCTTCAGTAATATTGCCTTGGTAAAGGCTCTGTATGAGATGTGGCAAGACTTCAGTGTCGGTATCAGAAATAAATTGATAACCATTCAAAATTAAATTCTCTTTAATTGATAAATAATTTTCGATAATACCGTTATGTACGACAACAGTTTCATGATCACCTGAAAAATGAGGATGAGCATTAATATCATTGGGTTTGCCGTGAGTTGCCCAACGTGTATGCCCCAAGCCAATCGTACCTTTTATATTTTTTTCTTTGACCATATCTTCCAGATTTTTTATTCTGCCTTTGCATTTTTGTATTTCGATATTATTTTCTTTGTTTAATATTGCTACACCCGCTGAGTCATATCCTCTATATTCTAACTTTTTTAATCCTTGCATTAAAATCGGCAAAGCTTCTCTGTGTCCGATATATCCAATTATCCCACACATTGTTTTTCCTTTCTTTCTAATAAAAAATCCTCATTATTAATCCGACTACATAACATATTCAGCATCTAATGAGGATTCTTACAAAATATAGTTACCCAAATCAATGGTTAAGTAAAGAATCAATAATAGCCTGGTAATCTTTTGTCCTTACAATTGCTTGTAAGTTTTATAAATTACCTTAGGAATGGCAATCCCAGGAGTATCCGCCGAAAAATCGATATTCTCCTTCCTCGTCAACTTAATTTTTTTCTGTAGAGTTTCTTTATTAAGCCAATAACTAAGTTCAGGCGCTGATATTCAGTTTTATATCAATATCTTTAACATCCCCTTTCTCTTTATTTTTTTCTGAAAATCATTTTCATAGTTATTATAACATATTTTTGGAAGCTTGCTTTGATATTTAAAAAGATATAAAATTCATGTTCTTATCTTTAAAATAATTTAAGAAAATATCTTTAAATTAGAAAAGGAACTTATGTTTATCTACAAATGAATCTAATCTTTTTTCCCAACTTTCAATGATCCTTTCATCTCTACTTTCTAATAATACCCTAATTTTATTTTCAGTTCCAGAAGGTCTTATCAGGACTCTTCCCAATTTTCTAAAACTCTTTTGCAGATCTTCTTTGATTTTTTTAAATTCTTGACTTTGTATAAAAGAAGATTTATCAGGAACCTGAAAGTTTAGCAGCCTTTGATAATATTTTTTCATTCGGGCTGCCTGAACTGATATTCTTTCATTATTTCTACTTAAAGCATCCAACAATTGGAAAGATGTCATAATCCCATCACCATTAGGGCTATGTGAAAGAAAAATAATATGACCTGATTGTTCACCACCTAATAATGCCTTTTTGGATAACATTTTTCTTAGTACGTATTTATCCCCAATATCTGTCCTTATCACTCTGCCTCCTATTTCCAATATCGTCTCATCAAATCCTAAATTACTCATATAGGTAGTAACAATGATATTATTTCCTAATCCCCCTTGCTTAATAAAGGCATTGGCATAAATGACCATCATCTGATCCCCATCAACTAGTTGTCCTTTTTCATCTACTGCCAATACTCTATCTGCATCACCATCAAAGGCAAATCCTATGTCTGTATGTTCTTCTAAGACTTTACTCTGCAAGGTATCGATGCATGTTGAGCCACATTGTTTATTAATATTAATTCCATTAGGTGTATTGTTAATAATTCTAAAATTGTTGATATTAAGACGATAATATAATTCTTCAATAATTTGGCTGGAAGCGCCATTAGCACAGTCTAAGACTATTTTATAGTCAGGTTTTTTAAATTTTGCGGGAAGGGAATCAATAATGTGCTTAATATAGACATCTTTTGCTTCTGTTAAAAAGGTTACCTTCCCAATATTTTTTCCCGGTATATCCACTTCTTTATATCTTTCTTTAATAAGTATATCTTCAATCTCGATTTCCTGTTGATTTTCAAGCTTAAATTCATTTCCATTAAAGAATTTAATTCCATTATCCTGATAAGGATTATGTGATGCTGATATTACCACTCCCATAGTTGCTTGATAATATTTTGTTAAATAGGCAACTGCAGGTGTTGTTATGATACCGGCATTTAAAACATTACTCCCAACCGAACACAGACCGGCAGTGAGTGCGGCTTCCAGCATATCTCCGGAGATCCTGGTATCTTTACCAATTAATATGCTTTTTTTCTTTTTATTTAGATGATAATATCCAACAGCTCGACCAAGATTAAAGGCAACCTCTGCGGTCATAGGATATTGATTAGCCAATCCCCGAATACCATCTGTGCCAAAAAGTATACTCATTATTCCTCAATATTTCTTTGATTATTCTTACGAATAATCAGATATTTTATTAACTATTTTTATTTTTTATTGAAATCATTACTTCCTCAGGTATAACTTGAATCAAATGAATTCCTGAAGGTAACTCAATCCCTGTTTTCACTTTTTCCTTTTCTGTATCAGAAAGATCTACAAATACCGTGATATCTTCCCTTGTTAAGTTTTTTATATTGCTGTATTTTCCACCTACTCTCAAATCAACAGTTTCAGGATTTATTTGGTAATTTAAAAAAGGTGATGCTTCTCTTAGTTTAATCGGAATCTTTTGAAATAATTGTTCCTCTTCTTTTTCCTCAACTTGTATTTGTACTTCTACCAATGTCTCTTGCTCATCAACGAGATAAATGTCTTCACCAACAATGGGAGGAACCTTTACAGTGAGAGTTTTAGAAATTCCATTT
>Ga0180433_10004257_pt1 | contig 20227 bp, 19 predicted proteins | sample SS_ome_8_FD_132980 | JGI IMG/M metagenome (GOLD analysis project Ga0180433, IMG submission 132980) | Hypersaline lake sediment archaeal communities from the Salton Sea, California, USA - SS_1_D_1 metaG | ecosystem: Environmental > Aquatic > Non-marine Saline and Alkaline > Hypersaline >... | reverse complement strand
GGGGAATTGGTCGGGGTAATCAAGTTCTTCGCGGGGATCTGGTTGAGGAGGATTCGGTACCCGTGGAGCAGATTATATCGTTGGATCAATCGTTGGGAGGTCGAGCCGGTGAAGCTCCCGGGAGTGGGAAGCGTGGAGGACGTTTCTAGGTGTCTTCGGGCGGTCCAGTACAAGCCGGACGACTATCGGTCGATGTGGGACGCGATCGAGGACCCGAGGCAAGTATGGAAGAGGAAGGCCGGGGATTGCGACGGATCGAGCGTCCTCGCGGCCGCCCTGACGAAGGCCCTCTTTCCAGGGACGAGGCCGGTCCTCCTCACCGTCGTGTCGAGGAATTTCGCGAGGTCCCACACGGTCTGCGTGTACGAGAAGGAGGGGCACCTGTGGGAGATCTCGAACTGGCACCGAGCGGCCCCGAAGGGTCCGTACCGAAACAAGGAGGAGATCGCGACGTCGGTCGCGTGGAGGACCAGGGCTCCGATCGTTTGTTGGGACGTGGTGGATCCGGAGACCCTAGAGCAGTTGGAATTTCATTCGTGAAAGGAGGAACGAAATGGGAGAGCAAGTTTTGATTTACATTCTGGAAACGATCGCCGGACTGATCGGGATCATGGTGATCTGGGGGCTTCACAAGCTCGAACGAAAGCTCGGGTTCGACGTGCAGGAGAAGGAGGAGGAGAAGCTCCGCCGAATCGTCGTGGAAGGAGCTCTCGCGGTCGAGGAATGGTCTTTGAGAAAGCTCAACATAGACGGGGTAAAGGTCCCCCCGATCGCGAAAGCCTCGGCCCTTAAGGATTACGTTTTGAGGAGGGATCCGAAAGCCGCGGTCGAGAAGATCGGGGACGTCGCGGACGCAGTGCTTCCGTCCCTCGGGTTGGGGCTCCTCGGAAAAAAACTGGCGGCCTCTCCCTCGAAGCCGGACTCTGGGGAGTAGGGGCGACGATCGGAAAAGAGTTCGGCAGGTTTTCGGTCGGGGTATCAGGAGGAACCGACTGGAATTTTGAAAATTATTCGGTTGGTGGTAAACTGAAGGTGAGGTTCTGACGTGATCGAGTGGAAGGAAATCATAGTCCATCATAGCTTGACCAAGGACGGCCAGACCGTAAATTCCGAGGCCATCCGCCGTTACCACGTCGAGACCCTCGGTTGGGACGACGTCGGCTATCATTTCCTCGTCGAGAAAGTACGAGGTCTTTACGTCGTCGTTCCGGGCAGAAGCCTCGGACGAGTCGGGGCCCATACCAAGGGAAGGAACGAAGAATCGATCGGGGTTTGCCTCGTCGGAAATTGGGACGAGGAGCTCCCTCCAGTCCAAGCCCTCTTGAAGCTCGAGGATCTCGTCCTCGGACTCTGCTCGTTTTTCTCGATATCGGCGACGAGAATTTATCCCCACAACGAATTCGCTCCGAACAAGAGTTGTCCGGGAAGACTCTTCCCGATATCGTCGTTCTCCCACGAGATCTTTAAGCTGCAGCAACTAAACGCTACGGTGAAAGATCTCCTGAAGGAACGTGTGTCGTGGCGCTCCTGAAGGACTACATAACTGGGTTTCGGCTTTCTCCCCACCAAACCGATCCGACGTTCAAGGTCGTGATCGATCCCGGACAGTGTCGAGGAGACGACGACGCGAACGACATAATCTCGAGTTCCGAATTGGTCGTGAGTCTCGAGGTTTCCGGGGAAGGAGGTCTCGACCAGGGGAGCGAGGCGCCGAGCACGTGGTACTACGTCTTCGCGATCTATGATCCTCCGAACAAGTACGCCGGACTTTTCTCGACTTCGAAGACCTCCCCGGTCCTCCCGAGCGGATTCACGATCAAGAGAAGGATCGGGGTCGTGAGGAACGATTCGAACTCGGATCTAATCCCATTCATCCAAACTGGAAAAGATAGACGAAGGGACTACTTGTGGGACGTCTCCGGGATAGATCTCGTCGTGCTCAGCATGGGAAACTCCATTGAATGGGCGACGATAGATTGCTCGAGCCTGGCCCCCCCAGTCGCCGAAATTCTAAAGGTATCGGCCGGCTTTAGAACCAGACCGGGAAACGGAAGCGATTGGATGGAGCCTCCCCCTTCTCCCCCGAGCGACAAAGCGTGGCTCGCGCCGTACGGAAAAAACGCGGAGGTAAACTTCTGCGCCGGAAGCTGCAACCCGGAGATGAGCTGCAGCGTCCCGTTCGATATTCATTGCGATTCAAGCCAGAGATTGAAATACAAGGTCGACTCCGACTCCAATCAGCTCACGATAGCCGTGAGGGGATTCGAGGATGAAGTTTAACCTTTTCAAGGGGGATAAAAAAATGGGAGGGGAACGAAAAGGAGCTTTCGGGATAAACGACCTCCAGGGAATATTCAAGGCCGTGGGGGCATTCACGATCCTAATAGTCGCCGTATACCTCGGGTTCCAGAAGGCCGAAAGGATCTTCGCTCCGGAGAATTCATGCTGCGCGTTGGCCAACGAAGCGAAGGAAGACGTGGGTGAACTCGACAGAAGGCTTGACGGCCAGGAGGAGATCACCGCCAAGATTTCCGAAGACGTGACGAAAGTTTCCAGAGAAGTTGAAAAGTTAAAAGAATCAGTTTCGGAAATAGAGACGAGCTCGAAGGTCCTCGCCAACGAAAGCAAGAACATCAAGGAGCAGACGAGGAAAATAGAGGATTCGGTCGACCAACTTCAGAGGGATCAGATCGAATTCCAAAAGGAATTGATAGAAATCTTGAAAGAGAAGAGGTAATGATGATAAGGAGAAAATTATTTCAAGAAACGTTCTATCAGGCCGCGAGGAGACTCCGGGCGATGTATCTGAAGCGATGCCGAGAGTGCGGGACCCTCGAAGTTCCCTCTAAAAAGGCGAAACTCGAGTGGATGCAATCGCAGATAACTGAATCAGAGAAGATCGATGAGATTGTTCGAACCAGGTAGGAAGATCTCGTTCGTCGCGAAGAGAAGGACTGACAACTCTCCTTTGTCGAGTGGAGATACTAGCGTAATGGCGTCATTCATGGACCTCGGGCTCCCTGGAACGTACTGGAACGGGGTCATTTGGACCGATCAAGTCGGCGAGATAAAATTAAACGCGAACTATGAGGGCGACGGAATCTGGAGTGTAGATACCCCGGGCGTATCCCCGCCGAGTGGATCGTGGTACCTTCTGGTAAGGTTTTCCGATACCGGGAACCTCGCGATTCCAGACGGAGGGGTTTATAATTATTGGCTTCCTAAAGCTAAGATCGAGGGGATAAGGTAATGAGAACTCCGCTCCCGTTCGTCCTCGAGACGATACACTGGCACGTTGATAAGGCGAACGGGGATAATTCTAATTCAGGACAGACCTCAGAAGAGCCGGTAAAAGACATACAAGAGATCCTCGATCGGGCCCAAGGGTACTATAACTACGGCGGTTTTCCATCGGGGATCACGGTTCAGAATTCGAGATGCATGTACCCGAACCCGACTGGAACCGGTACTCCGTTCATTTTCAATTGGGACGTTCCCGGCGACGGGTATCTTTATCTGTGGTGGCAATTCGACGTCGGTTTCGGGTTCGCCATGGACTCGTTTCCCGGACCGAAGGTGAAGCTCGCCCTCGACTCTGGATACCAAACGGTTTGGCTGTACGACGGGATCTTGAAGCTCAGCGATTCGAGATACATTCCGCTCTACGGGATTCAGGTTACGGTGAATACGGGTTCCTCTTATTGGCCTTCTTCGGGATACTCCGATATTTCGGCGGCGCCAGTCAATCCTCTCTCAGAAATCTATAAGTATAAGCGACACGTGATCCACGTGAACGGCGCGTGGTTCGAGGAAAATATCCAGATAAGAGGAAACTTCGCCTTCGAGGGACAAGGAACTTCTTTCGGAATTCCGTTCCTGTTTTCCATAGTCGGCCTCCAACATTCCGAATCGACGATCGTCGGTGATCTTCCATGCAGGCTGCCGCCTATCTGTGTTATAAGCGGAAGTATCCTCATGGACGGGTTTAATTCCGGGACCTTATGGGGAACCGGGGGGTCCACATTCCTTTCAGCCGGCATCTCGGAGGGAGACACGACGATCGCGGTTGATTCGTTGAAGTCGATCGGGATAAGTATCCAGGCCGGAAATCCTCTCATGTTCGGAGATTCGCTTGATTTCCCGGAGCTCTCGACAGTTAATTGGAGCACTACTCCGAAGGCCTCCGGGAGCTCTCTGCTCGAACTAACCCAAGATCACTTGAAGCTCAGCGGGACGAACGCCTATAATAATTTCCCATCGTCGGGGAACATCTCATACCTTATGCTCCTTGGTTTAGTAGAGTTCAAGATAGAATACGATTCGATCTCCCTCGTGGACGGAGGATCAAACTCCCAAATTAACTTCACTACGCCACTGTCGGCCCACGTCGTGAATCAATTGAACTCCGCTGGCTCCCCTGACTACATAATTCCTCTTGAAAAAATCTTCCTGACGAACCCGATCGAAAACGACTGGCCGGAAAACACTCCGGTATGCTATTTCTCCCCGCCATCGATCAACTTCGGTTTCGGCGTCCAGAGTGAATTTAGAAAAAGTAGTCTGTGCTCGTCTCAGGCTGGAATTATAATTCAACCGACGATCAGTCTATACTTCGCCTTGAAGCTGATCACCGGACTCTGGGATATAAAATTCAACGACCGCTCCTCGATCATTACCACCGGAGACGGGTCGTGCGCGATCGCGAAATGGCCGTTGGTGCACCAGCGGATTCTCTTCGACGAGGCGTACATTCTCATGCTCGGGAAGGGACACTTGTACGGTACATTTCCGTGGAGCCAAGAATACCCGATCGGATCCGGAACCTATCTGGAAATGGATTATCCTCCGCTAACCAGACTCGACCTGTTCACCAGAAGCACGTTCGTGTATCTGAACGACGGGGAAATCTCGGACTTAATAAGGAAGGAGTCGGGAACCCCGGATCTCAGGACCCAGTTCAAGCGCTGCATGTTCGCGGAGACCACGATAGAAATAACGGAAGTGATAAAGAAAATCCTCCTCGGGGAATTATCAGAGGATACCCTCGACTTTAATCTATTCATAGACCCAAACACTTACCCAGAGGGAACCTCTAATAAGGATCCGGCTCCGATGTCCAACCCGGACGAGTACCTCGCCGGGGGCGCGCTCGTTCCGAGCGAGGTAGCCGGAGGAAACGCGTTCGAAATCTTAGTCGAAGAATCGGACCATACCCCGATAATCGGAGCGGTCGGAACGATTTGGAATTCGTCGTTGACCGTAAGAGTCGAGGCAGCAGAGTCCGACGCTGATGGAAAATTGTATTTCACAGCCGATGACGGAACGTATAAGCTAATGGTCCATAAGAGGTCTGACTATTCATTCCCGAACCCGATCGAGCTCGTGGTATCGAATAACCACCCGTCCCCGACCTCGGTCGTAGGAACTCCGATCCCGCCGACTAGCGAGATTATAGAAACACCATAAGAGGAAGAAATGGGAATCAAGGAATTTTTCGGAATCAAGACGAAGACTAAGAGCGAATCACTAGAGATCCTCGGTAAAAAGATAGCGGACCTGGAGGAGCAAAACAGGATCCTGAGGATAAGGGGGCTTCAACCAGGGGCTCCGTCAAAATTCGCCGGAACGAGAAAAATAGGGTTAATCCCGTTTTCCCTAATTAAGCAAACGTACCAAGAATGCTCAGCGGTGAGGGCTTGCGTCGAAACTCTCAGGCAGATAATATCGACCCAAGAATGGGAAGTGATCGGGAGGGGAGAATCGGTCGATCAAGAGCACGTCGACATAGTGACAGATTTACTGGAGAACCCGAACGCAAATAATGAATCATTTCAGCAAATGATATCGAAGATCCTTCTCGACATATTGCTTTACGACGCTGGGGTGATAGAGAAAGTCCGTAATGAAGAAGGCCAGGTCATAGAGCTCTTTTCTAGAGATGGATCCACGTTTACCCCGGAGGGAGACCAACACGGGATGGTTGAAAAATACACTCAAAGAGTGAGCGGAAAGAGGACCGTGATCTTCGATCCGAAGGATATAGTTTACGTCATGCTTAGCCCGCAGAACGATAGCTACTTCGGGATGCCGATAATGGAAAGCATAGTGAACGAATCGGCGGCCCTCCTCGATTCCTCCGCCTTTATATCGGACACTTTCTCGAAGGACGAGATTCCGCCAGGAATCGTCGCTTTCGAGCACGCCGACCAGGACGAAGTCGACCGATTGAAGGAGCAGTTCAAGATGGACGCGGGGAAGTATCACCACATGATCAAGTTGGTCGCGAACGTCGGAAAGATGGACTGGCTTCAATTCAAGAGGCCGGCTCGAGACATGCAGCTGACCGAACTCTCGACGAGGCTAGATAAGATAATTTACCGGAACTTCTACTTATCGCCGACGACCATGGGAGTCACGGAAGGAGTACCGAGGGCGACTGCCGAGGTTCAAGAGGAGATCACGTATCGGAAAATGATTCGTCCGGTATCGAAATTAATTTCGTACTTTATCAACACTCAGATTATTTGGAGCGACTTCTTCCGCGACGTGAAGTTTCGATTTATTATCGAGCAGCCGAGGCACTCGCTCGAGTTCGCTAAATCGGCTTCGGTCTTCGTTCAGTCCGGGATCAAGACTATAAATGAAGTGAGGGATTCCGAGCTCGGAATGGAGCCTATCCCGGGCGGCGATGATCCGTTTTTAATCATAGGGAATCAGATGATCCCGATAGCACAGAAAAAACTCCCAGAGGAAGTTTCGAAAAAGAAGGCGCCGAAGGGAGCGGTTAGGAAGCTAGAGGTGAGGCCGATTCCACTAGAGGGCGTGAAAACCTTTGACGTGAAAGCTCTCGAGAAATTGAAGATTGAATATTACGACGAGATCGAGAAGTTTTGGCAGATCATGAAGGAGCGGGTCGTAAGAGATATGAAGAAATCCTTCGTCCAAAAGGCGGTCGGACCGAATCAAGCCGTGATTAACCAGACGCGGGAACTTATCGAAGCGAACTTGCAAAAGTTCTCTAACAAATGGCGTGATCTTTCCAAGAAATATTACTCTTCATCGATGGAGATCGGGATCTCCGGGGGAGTGAAGCTAGTCGGGAAACCGAGCGTACTTACCAAGGCCGAATTCGATACGCTCTTGAACGACCTCGTCGTGAAGAACGAAGCATTCGTGAAAAGTAACTTGATAAAGGACGTCAGAAGTAATCTTCGGGCCGCCCAACTATACGAATACGAAAATTGGGAAGACACCACCTCAGCGGTCGTGCACGCGCTCGAATCGGAGGAGTTTCGCCTCGGAAGATACGCGACGAGTCTTTGGGGTTCTGCCCACGAGGCAATGCACGAAGAATTGAAAAGGCAAGGGTACAAGAACGTAAGTTGGATAGTTACCAGTGGAAACCCGTGCGAGGATTGCGAGGCGATAGCGGTTGGAAACCCGTACAACACCGTCGAGGAGATCGGAACAGTTCCAGGGGCCGGGGAAACCAGATGTAGCGGGAATTGCCAGTGCCTGCTTAGCTACGAGGTATAGGAATGAAAGAACAAGGAAAAGGTAATCTGATCGAGAAAATCGAAGACGTCGGATCGTACGACCCGAAGAAACAAACCGACGCTCAGCTTCGAGACGATTGGAGGATCGTGACGGCTTGGTATTCCACCATACTCGAAGGAAAGGAGTTTAAGCATACCAAAGACGAAGTGGAAGAGATCGCTTCAAAGATCGTACTTGAAATCTGGAGGAGAGGCGCGGCGAAGTTGAGGCCGAGACCGGGAAGGGGAAGACTCCTCTTCGCCATACTCCCGAGGATAATTTCCGACGGGATAGAAGTAGACAAGGAGACCTTCGAGGAAATCGTCGCCAAAGACTTCGGGAGAGTAGAACTAGGTGACGGAGATCATCCGGTCGGAAAGCCGGTATACGTGATAAGCGAAGACTTGATAAGAGGAATCTTCACATTGATCGGGGAATCGAAGGAAGAACCGGGATACTTCGACTATCAACTCAACGCGATAATCGAGCCTGGGCTGGAATACAAGTTCGAAAGCGAAGAGGAGATAGAATCTATAACCCCAGATGTTTTGAGAAACCTGAGCGACGAGGAACTAATGTCACTCTCTAGCCAACTCCATTTTTCATTCAGCCTCAACCCGGTCGGAAGAGAGCGAGAAGCTATTTTGAACGCCTATTCATTCCTCGTCTCCGAGTTAGACGAGAGAGGAATCGAAGACCAAATCTTCGACAGACTAGTCGAAGAATGGGAAAAGCTGAGCAAAGTTCAATCTGATCTCCTCAAGATCCTCGAAGACATGCCTGATTTTATTTATATCCAAAACTACGTGAGCCTCGTCGGATCGTCTGTCGGAGAAGGGCCGGAATACGTCAAGGCGAAAGGAGAGCCGAACGACATCGACATACTTATAAGAGAGCAGATGCCGGACGCGTCTTTCGAGTTGAAGATAGCCAGGCTTTTCCCGTCGAGAGAAATGAGGAGAAAGCTGCACTTCGTGTATTACCCAGAGGGACCGAACTGGTCGTTTCTCCCTCTATACGACCTAGTACTGAAGAAGAAGAGCAGGCTCGAAGTCGAGATCCTCGACGAACCGGACTATCAACCGTACGGATCGCTAACGAAGGCGAGAATCAGACCGGGGAAACCGTTCGGGCTCATGAAGGCGAGGACAGGATACCACAAAGGAGAATTTTTCCTCCTCGATTCATTGTGGGACCTCTGGGCTCGCGGGATAATAGAATCCGGTGACAAGATCGCGATCGAGCCTAAATTTGACGGGATCAGGCTTTCGATCCATAAGGACGGCGATCGAGTTTGGATATTCACCGAGGACGCGAAGAGAGACCGCGCCTCGATAATGCCCGAAGTGGTCGAAGACGTGAAAATGATCAAGGCGAGCTCTGCGATACTCGACGGGGAGATGGTATGGTGGGAGAAAGGAAGACCAATCCCTCGACACGAAATGATCGCGATCGTTTCAGGAAAGGAACCGTTGAGCGGAGTAGATCTAAGGTATAACGCCTTCGATGCTTTGTATTTCCAAGGAGACGACCTTCAGCAACTTGAATGGTCGAAGCGTCAGGAATTCTTGAGGAAAATAATCCCTGAAAATATGCGACACTTATTCAAGGTCGAGCCGATCGTGGTGTCTAACAAGGCTGAACTCGAAAATGCTTTCAGAAAGGCGAAGCAGTATCCGGGATCGGAAGGAGCGATGTTCAAGGCGACGAAGGGGATCTATGAATCGAACGGAGAACCGAGAACGGCGTCGTGGGCGAAGCTGAAGCTGGTCAAGGAGATAAAGGTCCAAGTGATCGGGGTCCGGAGGAAAAAGCCATCGGCAATCGCGGAGAAGCCCTCTGAAACATTTTTATATCGAGTCGCCTTCAAGGGGGATGACGGGCTGGTCCCGATCGAGAGCGAGTCTAAAATTACCCCGAAGAAGCTCGAAGAAGAGAAGGAATGGAAGATGGCCAGTGGTTGGGAACGGACCGATGGCTATTCATACGGGAAGACCTACGCGACGAACGTTAAGGCCGAGCTCGGCGACATAATCACCGTCATTCCGATAGGAATCCGAAGCTGGATCGGGGAAGACGGGGAAGAGCATTATTCGTGGATGTTCCCAATAGTGAAGGAGGTCGACAAGACGAGGGACGAGCCGGATGACTTAAAGGACGTCGAGAAGATAATCGCGGCCTCGAAGCTCCAAAAGGCGATCGGAGAAAAACTCGACGGGAAACCGGAAGACGAACCGACGAGGGAAGAGCAGATCGCGATCGCTGAGGGGAAAAGAGGCGACTGGTACATGGTCGAGCAACCGAAGGGAAAAAGTTTCGACTTCGTCGCGATGCATCATATGAGAGGAATTTTAACCCCGGATCGAACGAGCGAGGTGAAGAAGTTTTTTTCCGGAATTAGCGAATGGGACCAGACTGCGGTCAACAAGGTATGGAGGGACTCCGGGCTTAGCAGGCTGATCGTTCCGATGTCAGAATTGAAAGAGAAGGCGAGATCTATTCAGAACGAGGGCGGCAACGTCGGGGAAGTGATCTCCGATTCCTTTCAAGGTTCCCCGCCACAAAGCAAGGAAGAGTACGAGTCGTGGCTGAAGGACGACGAGATCGTCATGAGAGGAAACGCCCACGTAGATCTCAGGATGAGAAAGCCAGACGAAAATTCTTTGATTGGATGGACCCTCGACACTCCCGGGGCGATAATCCAAAGATACTCTGATCCGGGAAAGATAGAGTTCATACTGAGAGATAAGTTTTTCGAGAACATGGAGAAGGACAACATAGTTTCGCAGAAGAAAGCGGAGCAACCACTCTCCTGGCTAACGGTCGTTTCTCCAGAGAAAAAGGAATACTGGGCTCCGCCGGGTTGGGTAGGAGGAACGGAGAAAACCGCCGGACTCTTCCACTTCATGGATAGAGGGAGGGTGGTTTACGGAAACCAGAAGTCGGACTATCACGAATACTTTCTGTTTTTCGAAAAGCTGAAAGGCTTGAACGGAAGATGGGGCGTTCAGCAAATAGCCGGCGACTACGAAAAAGCCCCTCCGATCTTCTGGATGACGAACAGGCCGCCAGAGCAGAGACCTTACATCCTCACCCACGACAAGGAGGAGGAAGAACAGAAAGCGAAGAAGGAAAAAATAGAGATGATCTGGAACGAGAACACGATACCGACGCTCAAGGGATTCGGGTACGAAGATCTCGACGAGGAAGAAATTGAAAAAAGCGTTCGAATAATCAAGGTAGACGACGAGAAGAGGATCGTTACCGGAGCGGTGTTGAAGCCGAGGATCGAGGATCTTCAGGGAGATACGATCTCTGCCGAAGAGATCGAGGAGGCCATGATATACTGGATGATGAAGGGTGGAAAAATCGGGCTCGACCACGCTCAGATCGACAATGATGGAAAGAGGTTTAAGCTGATAGAGTGCTACGTCGCCCCGCAAGACTTAAAAATAAACGACGCGAACGTCAAGAAAGGAACCTGGATAATCTCGGTAAAAGTCTTGGACGTGGAAGTCTGGAGGATGATAAAGGACGGCGAGCTCCGGGGATTCTCCATGAGTGGTTGGGGAAGGCGAAGCTAATGCTGAACTTGACAAAGGTATCATCGGAGTCGTGTAATAGAAGAAGAGGAAGAGGAAGGAGGCGAGATAATGAAAAAGGATAAGAAACCGAAAACCCTCAGCGACGTGAGACCGGAAGAAGTTTCAATCGTCGATCATCCGGCCATAGAAGACGAGTTTTACCTCAAGAAAAATTTCAGACCGCCAACTTCCTCCATCGTGAAATCAGAGGGCGGGCTTCTCCAGCCGCTCGGCGGTCTTTGGGTTCAGGCCAAGATAACCGACGAGGAAATGAAGAAGAAGATCAAGGAAGGTTACGTCGCCGCGTTTTCCTGGGCTGGAAGGCCGGCACTCGAAATCCTCCGTTGGATAGAAGGATTCGGCTGTAAGTCGACCTTGAAGAAGATCCATCGGCTCCTGGATATTTCCGTGGTAACTACCCCGGCGGATCTCAACGCTGAGTTTTCGCTCACGGATGAGGCAGAAGGGATAATCGAGGGCTACGTTTCCACCGATACCGAAAATTACTACTACGAGGTAATCGAACCGGACGCTTTCCGGGAAGCGATGCTCATCTATATGACCAAGGCGCCGAAGGGGACGATCTTCTACAATCATGATCGTGATGTTCCGGTCGGGAAGATTCTCGATTGGAAAATCATAGACGATGAGAAGAAAGGAGGTGAGAAGGAAATGGAAAAAGAGGACAAGAAGGAGATGATCGGGCTCGACCTCGAAGAACTCGAAAAGACCGAGGGAGGCGAGGACAAGAAAGAGGGTGAAGATCCCGGGAAACCGGATGGAGACGGTGCTTCCGGGGAAGATCCTGAGAAGGAAAAAGAGCCCGAGGGGGATTCTCCGGAGAACGCCGAAGAGGAGAAGGTCGAGAAGGAAAACGACTACGGCTATCCGTCCGCAGATGAGATGAAGATGGTGGACGGACTCCTCAAGGCCCTCGCCGGGATCGCGAAGCAGATCAATGACCTTATCTACTCCTACACTCCCAAGAAGAGTGAAGGAGGAGGCGAGGAAGATCAGAGATCGGCTCAAGATCCCGACGGAGATGGTTCCGCGATCGCGAAGTTCGTCGAGAAGTTGGACGAAGTTCTTTCTTCCGCGAAAAGCTCGAGCGATCATTCGGAGCAGATCAAGGCCCTCCAGAAGTCGATAGAGGAGTTGAAGTCAGGGCTCCCGATCAGGAAGGGACTGAAGGAGGCGAAAAAGAGGGACGGCGAAGAGGAGGAATCCATCGCGAAATCGGAGGAATACAAGAAAGCCGATCGCCACGGGAAGATCAGACTCCTCGCCGAGCAAGCCAAGAAGCAAGGAAAAAGTCTCGGCGATGCTATGAGGGGAGTTTAATCGTCGGCTTACCGAGGCCGCCAAAGGCCCGATAAATCGGAATCGAATCTTGCCCCGATCCTGGAACCGGGAGGGGTAGAATAAACCGGAAGCATTTAACGAAGTACGAACCGAAAGAAGGAGGGAAAGAAAATGGATCCAAGAAGGGAACGGCTGGAGAAGGCCCTTACGGCCTCAGGCGCTCCTTTTATCGAAGAGGTCGATCGGATCGTCCAGGAGATGGTGGAGTACAAGAATCCGCTCCGGCAGAACTTGCCGAGGAAACCGGGTTCCGGTGACGGATACCATCTCTATCGGAGAACCGCTTCGACTTCCGGCTGCGCGTTCGTGGTCGATACGCAGGACTTCGGATCTTACGAGGCGACCGGAGCATACGGGAAGGTCAGCTTCCCGTACCGGATCCTCGGAGGCCAGGCCAAAGTAACCACGCTCGCTCAGGCGCAAGGCCGGACCTTCGCCGACCTCTTCGAGCAGGAGCTCGAATCCAAAACTCGCGAGTTCAAGAACTGCGAGGAAAAGTACATCATCCAGGGTGACTCGACCGTGACCGGTCAGTGGGACGGACTGGCGAAGCTGATCCCAGCTGCCCAGACCCTGTGGGCCCACGATACCAACTACGTCGGGAACCTCACCCTCAACAAGATGGATCAGTCCATCGATCAGTGCGCCTTCGAGCCTGATCTGATCATAACCTCGAAGGCGGGACGGAGAGCTCTTAATTCTCTGCTCGTCGCGAACCAACGGTTCGTAGACAGAACGGAGATCCAGGGCGGATTCAGGGTGATGACTTACAACGACATCCCGGTTCTCGCCTCGACCAACGTACCGAACACGCTTCGGTACGACGAGTCGGGCAAGCGAATCATAAGCTGGACCGGCGGAACTTCGACCGCGTTCTTCTTCGTCGATACCGAATACTTCTTCATGGGGATCCTGAAGGAGCTCGGGGTCGTGCCACTGGCGATCACCTCGTCTCAGTTCGAGGCCTTCGACATGTACGCGTTCGAAACCACGGTCATGCTGAATTACCTCGCTTGCTCCATGCTCCTGGGAGTCGTTCCGAAGTAAGGATGAAGCGGCCAGGGGAGGAGGCAGCCGGTTCTTCGCAGGTGCCGGCTGCCTCCCCCCAATTTTAAAAGAAGGAGAGGAGGAACGGCGATGGGTAAATTCAAACTGAAGGACTCGCTCGAGAGAGAGATCTTCAGAATGAACTCATACGAGGAAGGGCTCCTCGAGTCAGAGAACGGATTCATCGAGTGCGAACTTCCGGAGACAGTGGAGAAATTGAAGGAGGCTGGGTTCAAGATCGTTGGAGAAATTCAGACGGAGCCGGCCGTCCTCGAGGCGAATCGCGTTAGCAAGCCGAAAAGGAAGCCTGGCAAGAAGGCCTCCAAGAAATCATGGAAGAAAATCCTCCCGCCGAAGTCGAGGAGGAGATAATCAATTGGTTCTATTTAAAAGGCCGGAAAAGGCCGTAGCAAACGGGGGAGAAAATGATAGATTTACTTTACGTCACCCATGGCAGGATCGACTTGACTAGGACGACCCTGCCGAGACTTCTCGAATACGATGAGTTCCAGGTCACTGTTTTCAATAACGCATCGACAGACGGGACCGGAGAATTTCTAAAGGACATTTCCGCTAAAAAGAATTTCACCCTCCTCACTTCAGATAGGAATCTGAATCTTAGCATGATCACGAAGAATTTCTGGTTCTCTTCCGATTCAGAGTTCGTCGCCAAAGTAGATAACGATATACTCCTCCCGGAATCGAAGGAATGGATTAATCGATTCGTTGATACCTTCGGAAGGATGAGACGGCTCGCGGTCGCCGGGCTTTTCCATTTTGACTTTCCGAAAGAAAGAGAAAAGGAGCTCGCCACCCTGGAAACGAACGGATTGATTATCCAAGAATACGTCGGAGGGAATTACGTCGCAAGAAGAAAAGCAGTTGTTCATTCGAGGCTCGGAGGATACGGGCTATGGGGTTGGACGGAAGCACAGATTGAAATTAGAAAGAAGGGATGGCTCATCGGGTATCCATGGCCGCTCGTTCGAGTCCTTCACTTGGAAAGCGGAAACGAGGACCATGAATTCAGGATAAGGAGAGGATTCGGACTAGAGAAGGCGAGACGTTTCGACAAAGAAGATCAACGCTGGTTCTTCGGAGAAAGGAGGATATGTGATGGACCTACCTAAACATAGAACGAAATACGTTCTCTACGACCCGACCACGCCAGAACTTTGCGACCGAGAATATACCGGAGACGAAACCGTTCCGGTGATTCATGGATTCGCCTTCGCGGATACTGACCTGGCCTGCTCGTATCTTCAAAAGATTAGGAATTATCAACTGATCAGGAATCCTGATGAGAGGGAACGAATTTTCGTAGAAATTCTCGGCCTTGATCCGATCTCGAAATCAGATCCGAAAAAATCGGAGCGATCGGAAACCACCGACGACAAGGAAGGAGAGGAGGGCGAAAGCGAGGCCGGAGACGTCGATCCCGAATACGAGAGGCTTACTGATCTCAGGGACCGGATCAGGGAACACTTAGCAAGGAAGAAAAAATCTATCTCAAAAATGAGATCGTTAGCTTCCGAAGCCGGTATTCCCGACGCGGAGGGATTAGACTACGAAGCCTTGATCGAAAAATTAGAGGAGGCCTCGAGGTAAAATGGGAAACTTAATCACCCTCCAGGAATTCAAGGACTACGCCGGAATCTCGGTAGATACCTGGGATAACCAGATAACGGCCTTGATTCCTGGCATCTCCAAGATGATCGAGTCGTACTGCCAGAGGATATTCGGAGAAGTGAAGCAAGTGACCGAAAGACTGGATATCGGGGAGAGTCAATCGAAAATCCTCCTTTACTATTATCCGTTAAACTCGGTCGGATCAGTCCACGACGATTGCGCGTACGACGAAAACGGGGACTTGTTAACCGGGAGTCTCTTGACCCCGAACTCAGATTACCTAATCTATCACAGGATCGGCGAGATCACGAGGGCTGCCGGATTATTCTTTACCGAAGGACACCAGAAGGTTCAAGTAATATATGAGGCTCTTTCCGCGATAGTCCCGGAAGACGTGAAGCTCGCGGCCTGCCGGCAATTATCGTACGTCTGGAGGTCTGCCGGTGGAGGAGAGGGAAAAGAGAGCGAAAAGATCGGAGACTATTCTTATAAAAATTCAGCCAAGCTCATGGAGGACGGGATCCTCGGCATCGTGAAAGAGATCCTCGCGTATCATAGGAGGATCTTGACTTGAGGCATCTCCTGAATACCACATTCGAGCTTCGGCGAAGGACTAGCGTAATCATAGCCGCTCAGCCGGCTTCTTCCGTTTTATCCATATTAAGAGATCCCGACCAACCAGCTTCTCTATTATTGAAGCTAACCGGCGCTAGCCAAGGAACCGGAACCGTATTTCTTTGGGGTTCTGATCCAGATGGATCGTATCAGAGAGAGGAAATAATATTCACCGAGAATGGAATAAAGCAATCCGAGTTGCGGTATTCATCCATCGCCGGGGCGACTACTTCTGGCTTTGACGATGAGTTGACAGTCGGGACTATCGAGGCAAACGCGGTTACCCCTTCTGGCGAGCCGGTATATGATCTTGCTACGATCGCCCAGAATATACCTGGGAGATTTAACGATTTGAGGGGAGAGCTCGAGTACGGAGTCCAAGGAGAATTTCCGAACGCAACTAAAAAGCTATTCGCCCAATTCGAATCTGCTAGCTTTTTATCCGGCGATTACGTCGGGTCAGACGCAGACGGTTGGTACAAGGTAGTTCTTCCGAAAAAATTCGCTGGCCACGTAGACCAGCACCATTGGGAACTTCTTCTAGAGGAGTTCCACTTCTAACGCCGCGAAGGCGAAAAAAAGAAGGAGGAGGGAAGGAAATGATAAGCGTAATAATTCCGACGTGGGAAGAATTGATGTTCACGGCACAATGCTTGTCGTCTCTGTTTAAGGTTGTACCGGAAGATTCTGAGGTGATCGTGATAGACAACGGATCTCTCGACGGAACGGTCGGATATTTAGAGGACCTTTCCAGGATCGAAAAGAGATTGAAGGTCGTGAAGTTCTCTGAAAACAAGGGGTTCGCTCCAGCGATAAACGAAGGGATCAGAAACTCTTCCGGATCGGTCGTGGTGATCGCGAACAACGACGTTTTATTCCCGGACAAAACATTCGAGCGCCTCCTGGACTGTTTAACACATTCGGAAACGTTGCTCGGACTTAAAAAGGTCGGGGCGGTCGGTCCGATAAGCAACAAAGCCGCTGGGGTTCCAAATGAACAATTCCAGGGATCTCAAACCTTCGAAAACGTATCGAAGTTCGCCGAGATGATTTTCTCCAGATCGAGGGGGGAATGGAGGCAGGTCGGGTTTCTAAGCGGGTTCTGCCTCGCGATGAAGCGGGAATTCCTCGACGACGTCGCCATGATCGACAAAGGCCCTGTTCAATTCTTCGACGAGATCTTTATCCCGGGAGGATGGGAGGATAACGACCTGGCTATCAGAGCAGCGGAAAAAGGATGGGCACTAGTGAACGCCGCGGATACCTTCGTGTTTCACTTCGGATCGAAGACAATATCGAAGTTTCCCCACTTAAGGCTTGGAACCGCCAACCGAGATGTTTTCTATCGGAAGCATAGAAGACATGAAGTGAAAAATGAAAAGGTTCTAATTTATTACGACGGCGAAGAGTTCCCGATCAGGTCCATAGACGAGATCGGGACATTAATAACCGCGAAGGATTTGAGGGAGCTTGACCCCGGGGCTCAAGATCTTCCCTCTGAAAGGAGGAGCCTAGCGTACGAGTACGCGATCAGAGAATCTTATGCCTGGATGATCGGGATTCTTCGGGATGAGATTCCGGAGGTGGAAAGGTTGAAAGAGGTAATGGAGAGGATAAAGAAGAATCCGAATCCTGAGGCGAAGGGATACCTCGTTCCAATCATCCCGATGTTTGACCATGACTTAGCGAGGAGGGACTTCCCCTGGTCGGCTCTCACCGGTCTCAGGATAATGCGGGTCGAACCTGGTCTCTCGTTTTCATTCGAGCCGAGAGATATAATCTTCGAGATTCTCCCGAACGTTCCGTCATGGAACAGGAGGTACTGCGGGGTGAGATTCTTCGACCATAGGTTCGAGAGGCCGGATTGGAAAGAGGAAATGATCAACCAGGCCTCTCGTTACGGGAACCCGGAAGTTATTCTCCAACTTGTTTACGACGAGAAACCACCCGGGCTCACGAAAGTCGAGCCGGCCGAGATCTCATTATCGATGCTGCTCGGAGACGGGGAGGCCGATAATATTCTCGAGTTCCTCGACCCTCTCTCTTACTTGGTGGATGAGATCGTGATCGGAGATACCGGATCGAAGGACGGGGGGAGATCAATCATAGAAGAATTTTATCATTGGGTGAAGTTAGCGAACGTCCCTTTAGACGACGACTTCGCCGGGGCGAGGAACAAGGTGAAGAGTCTTTGCTCGAAGCAATGGATTTTACACCTCGATTGGGACGAGACGATGAATCCAGGAGACGCGGCCCCGCATGAATTTAGAGAGATATTAAGGATGACGGAGATGAGAGCCCACGCCTATACTTTCGAGGTGGTGAATTATCACAGGATGGGGGATATGTTCACCACGGATTCGATCAGGCTCTTTAGGAATTCCCCGAAGTTCTTTTATAACGGGCGGGTCCACGAGAGCTTCGACAAAGCCATGCTCGCTTGGGGGCCGGAATTCCATCTCATGAAGGCCCCGTTCCGAATCCATCATCTCGGATTCGTCAAGGGGAGAGATCGGATCGCGAGCAAACTTTCCACGTACGAACGACTCTGTAAGCTGGACATACAAGACGACCCGAAGAGTCCGAAGGGTTACTATAATCTCGCCCTCCACTACCTAAACGACGGGCATCCGAAAGAGGGCGTTTCTCTCCTTAGAAAATCCCTCGAGGTTGAACCAAGATATTGGCTGGCGAGGAAGGAGCTCCTTCTCTGGTATCTGAGAGAAGCGAAGCACCACCTCGATGAAGTCATGAGGAACATACCGGAGAACCATTGGTTCTTTAGGATCGCGAACGAATGGCGTAATTGGTTGGAAGACAAGACCGGAGATCCAACCGGGGTATAAGATGTCGCCGGTATTAGAAGCATCTATCGGGGGAATTCAGATTACGGTAACGAACCTTTACCGAATACCGGATTACGTCGGCTCGGCTTTGAAAGAAGCGATCATTCAAGGAGCGAAGATTTTGGACAAGGCTGTCAAGAAAAATACTTCTCTCACTGATCATACCCTTAGACAGCTCGCCGACATGGGTCACCCGTACGCGAAGAAGTGGGGCCCGGCCGGACGACAAATTCACTCGCCGTACTATCAGGTTCACAAGCAATCGGGAAGCCTTTTTTCTGCCTTGTATTTTCACGATATCGAAGGAGCTGGAATCTATAGTTTCGCCCACGTGGTCGGGGTAAACCTCGCGATCGCCCCTCACGCCCTCTACGTTCACGAAGGAACAGACGTCATGATTCCGAGGCCATTCCTGAGGGCTACTCTGAGGGACAACTATCCGAAAATACAGAGTAAGATCTTCAAGGTGATGGGCGCTAGAAGGACTTGGGCAGCGATAGCGATGAGGATGGCGAAGTAATGAGGGAATTGAAGGAAGCCCTTAGAAAGGCGATCATCGGGACGACAGAGGTTAGATCATTGATCGGCGACCGCTTCTATCCCGGACACCTCGCGAAGATTCCGAATCCGGTTTATCCTTGCGCCTGCTTCTCAGTAGACGGTGGAAATCCAGATCCAGATATGCCGCCGATAAGCATGCCGACGTTCAACATCTGGGTTTATTCTAAGAACTCTTTCGATGAATCATGGAGGATTTACGAAAAGATCAAAAAAGCCATTCATCATTCTTTGGTCTCCACTACCGAAGGAAGGTGGATAACGAAGGAGGACACTAACCCCTTCGAGGTCTACGATGATATCGGGAAAATTTATTTCATTTCCGCCGGATGGCGGGCAGGAGGAATCGTGTCATGAGTCAAGAGAATGAAAACCGAAAGCAGATGAACGGATCCTTCTGGAATTGCTCGTTCTGCGGGAACCGCCTCGGTTTCTGCTCTCCAGATCGACAGCAAATGAGAATAAAATCCCACGACGTATATTTCGTTTTGACTCAGAACGGGATCGAGGCGACCTGCCGAAACTGTTCGAAGTTCATAACGTTGGATAAGAAGGATGTTGACTCGAAGAATTGGTGGTTATGTCCGAATTGTCGGCGGAAGCTCGGGCACCTGAATGAGGAGGGAGGAGAAGTAAGCATAAAATATAAAGACCTTTATCTTTTCTATTCGACTTCTTATATTAGAACTTTATGCAAGGTTTGTGCTTCACTTAACGAAGTTTCGTATGGATGATATACTCTAGATAGAAAGGAGGTGATAAACCATGGGTGGATGGAACGTACCGAACTACGAGAGGCAGCGGTTCTCTCTAGGTCCAGGGGTGGTCTATCTCGGCATCGCCGGCTTGACCCCGACGGTTGACGTCGGGGGCCAGAGGTCGGGAATGGTTATCGAGCCGGTCTCGGAAAACGTCGACATAGACCAAGGAAATCCGGCGATGACGGTGGAGACTTTTTCGAGACTCCAGAGCGTGATCGCCAGGTTTACCGATCTCGAATGGAATCCTGGAAGAATGGCTCAGGCTCTCGGGGCAGGGCTCAGCGAAGGC
>Ga0180433_10004256_pt1 | contig 20228 bp, 26 predicted proteins | sample SS_ome_8_FD_132980 | JGI IMG/M metagenome (GOLD analysis project Ga0180433, IMG submission 132980) | Hypersaline lake sediment archaeal communities from the Salton Sea, California, USA - SS_1_D_1 metaG | ecosystem: Environmental > Aquatic > Non-marine Saline and Alkaline > Hypersaline >... | reverse complement strand
TAATAGCAGTAACGAAAATCGGCAAGTATTTGACATATTTAAGTACTGGCGCTTTCCTGGTGTCTACTATCAACTGTATGGGCTTGGGTAATTTTCGTAATTGACTAAAATAATTACCCAGTTTGTACAGAGCGCCCAAATTAGGGTTTTCAGCTGTTAGTTCACATAGTAAGTTAAACCCGATCTCGGTTTCTTCAGCAACTTCGCGATACAACATATATATAATTATAATTATATTATATATGTATAGAGCGTTTGAATCTTATTTAACTATTTATTTTGAGAAACAAAAAAACAAAAGCGATGCACATAACACGGTGGTTTGTACTTTGGTGTTTGATGGAAATATCGGCTAGTCGATCCGTAGTACGTGTCATAAAAGCATCTTTATGTTTTTCTAGTGTACGGTACATCTACCACCAAAACTATAAACACGGCAAAGCACAAGATTTAGTTTTCAAAACTCTATATTTTGGTTTTGAACTGCTATTGTCGCTGTATTTAGGGGGAAGTCAACACACGCAGTATGAGCCTTGGATGAGTAGCTATTATTTATTGGCAATTGGCTACCACGCACAATCATTTTTATTCGAATTTACAAAGATGTTTGAACCAAAGTTTTTCGAAATGTGCTTACACCACACTGTGACGCTCCTTTTGTTACTGTATTCATTCTACGTGCCTGAGATAACACCCTTTGGATTAACTATTATGTATTATAATAACTTCGGCGATTTTTGGATGTCGGCAACGAGGCTAGCAGCTAACCAAGAAGCTCGCGAGGTCATCATATATCCACTATATACGATCGTATTAGTATCTTGGCTGTACACGAGATTATGGAAGTTACAGTTGCTTGCCTGGCCAGGGTTAGTTCAAGGTTATGTATTAGGTTGGGTTGGCTTGCAAATCTTATGGGGTCTAAATCTATATTGGTTTATTATACTTCTTAAACTTGGATGGCGTAAAATATCTTACCATGGGAAAAAACAATGGGCGGAAAAATCAGCATACCATTGATAAAACATTTTTAAAAAAGTACAACAGCTTGGAAAGTATATGTGCTAAATTCCTTAGTTTCTCTGCACTTGTTATTGTTATGACAGTTGTGAGAAAAACTAGCTTTGGTCATATCATTGTGTGGGTGGAAAAAAAAAAGAGTACAAAAAAACAGATTGGCTGGGAGTTTTGCTATCTTTCGGTGTAACGATAGTGGCATGTTACTTTTACATATACCTTAATATATGTGCTTTTTTTTTTGGCTACGGAGGTGGAATGCTTACAAATATCCACAAACAAAAAAAAAACAAGTTTTAGAGTTGCAAACCCGCAGCAATCCGATCTAGCCCGGTTATACCGGTCGATATCCAAGACGTACCAGATAAATTAAGGCTTGTTATTCCAGATCGGTAGTATAAAACACGGTTTGTACCCACAGCATATACTTCCCCTGTTGGTGAAATACCTAACGCTTTCATACTTATACTCGACGGTATGCGAGACCAGCCAGTTCCTGCTGGGTTTCCCGAAGTTATCCCCGTGCGTCTATAAACAGAACCAACCCACGTCACACAATAAACAATGCGACCAAACCACCCAATAGCTATCTGGGTGACGCGTGCACCAGAAAGACGTCTCCAACCAGTACCTGATCCATTACTGAAGCTCACCCCATTCAAGTAATATACTGCGCCAGCCTTGTTTGCACCAAATACACTAAACAAACCTGCACCATTCGTTGCTTGACTACATACAATAAATCGTAAACGCCCAGATATCTTCTGCCAACCAGTACCTGCTGGTGCTCCCACAGACACGCGTGTTCTGTGATACACGCGGTCTGTTGAATTAACCCCATATACGTGATATCCAGCGGTGATTTGTTGCAGGCGTCCAGTCCTTACCGTAAGGTTGATTGCTTGTAATCCCAGAACGAAAATATACCAAGTCCTTTCTACCCGTTCCCCAAACATATCCACGAGCACTGACTGCTATACTAATCAATCGACCCTCTAATATGACTAAGCTAGTTGGTGACGGATTTGAAATAGCTGTTCCGGTTAGAACTGATATTACCCTAGATCCTAGCCCCATGACAAATGGATCACCAGCATATACTTTATGTACTGTGAAAAATTCCTGACTTCCTAACAAACCACCCGGAAAATTAGCAAGTGAATCAGTGTCTGATACAAATGGTCGTAAAACGCTATTGGCTGTATTGTCATGTCCCATGGCAAAATTATGTAAAAATTCATGAACTGCTGTATAAAGTAGAGAAAAACAGTTCGATTGTGTAACAATATCTCGGCGCCAGCACTCAGCTGTATCAAAGCGCGAATCACCGCCAACATTTCCGATAATATTAGGATCATTACTCGGAGAGTATGCAAAAGCCAGAGTGAATCCACTGCCGTCAATTGGTATCATACTAACTCTTAAATCTCCCACATTTTCACTGATTGCTGGGTTTGTTAATAATGAATAATTACCCCCGACAGAACTAGAAGGAATGCTCGTTCCTGTTTCTACACTACTACTCTGACCCCTTGGTTTTAGATCCATGGTGAATGAAAAGGGGCTGTATGTATTGGAAAATAAAGCTTGTAGTAAAATCTTAATATTTGAAAATCCGGAATTTAGCACATCTATTGTTTCAGCTGCGCTCATATTAGCAGTTGCGTAAGATTGAGTGACTTTGGTCCCGTCATCGTTGCCAAGAACCAGATTACCAGGTGCCATCAGACTATACCACAAGGTGCTGGAACTATTGTTACTAAATACTTGGCGGACAGCGGACCTAATATTTGGCCAAGGACTCCCAAAAACATCAACATCCTTACTTGCACAACAGCGTCTCATTGTAACTTTTAAATATTACATAAGAATTTCAAAAAAATACATGAAGTGATTAAAAAAAAAAAATTATATGCATGAACAATAAAAAAAAACATGTCCGAATTTTATTGTGATGTCAAAGAAAAGGATGTAATACCATCATGCTGGAAAACAGTTGATAATACAACCTATGTCACATTACCGGATGGAGAAGTTGTCCAATGTGATCGTACCCCTCCCGCGGAGGATCAAAAAGAACATTACTATACATTGGTTAAGGGGGGTGGAGATTTAGCAGTCTGTGCAACTATAGATGATGGAAATATTGGAGGAAATAAATGTTTACAAGGCCCTCGCTATTTTTGCAGCAGCAAAGATAAGTACAAAAAATGTGTCACAGACTTAGGTTATTCTATTCCATTTGAAAAAGGGTGTGAAAAATATGTACCAGAAGAAACACCTTGGGAACAAACTGGTTTTATTATATCAACAATTATAGCTGGACTTGCCCTTTTATGGGCAATTTTTAGTACTGTAATCGCAGCGCAAGCAAGTGGAAAGATTAAATCTCTTCGTAAAATTTCAAATGAATTATCACCTGCAGCCACAAAGATAATCTTTTCGTAAAATTGAAAAAAAAAAAAAATCAATCATCAGAGGCTGCCAAGCAAATAATTCAAAGATTGAGTTAATTTATTTTATTAGTCCTAACAACTTTTTTGAATTAAAATTATACATAATTGCGGGAACAAAACACCTTTCAATCTTGTCCAACCTTCTCCTTTTGTTGTTGTTCATCAGCTTGCTTCTCACCGTTGCTATTCAGCTTGCCAGCAGTTTGCTTCAGGCTGTTTGCTGTTTTTAGTTACAAGTGCCTGTATATTGACCCAAGAAATTAAAAACACAACTCAAACACAAGACGCCTACGGAGCAACAGAAGACTAGAGAAGAAAAAAAAACCAACTTGGTTGTGAAAAACTCAGCGTGTGATCTGCATTGACCCATGTGATTCTTTGTTATGGAGTGTATGCATTTTGCGCATGGGGACTGTGTATATCTGCGCATTGGGACTGTATATACCGATGGGTTTAATATCACTAAACCGGCTGAAAAATATAAAGTCGTATACCGAACTTTTTACATCTAGATGGATTGTGCTTCTTTCGAGTCTACCCGGTCTGTGGGAAGCGGGGGAAGTGATTCGCAGCCACAAAGGCCTGTTGGGTCGTCTTTCACATGTTGTCGATACAGACCAAGCCATAAAGAGCACAATGCACGGTCTGTTGAAGCCCACTGGGGCTCCTTATCCTTGTTCGTTTTCATCGGGTATGTGTTCAGTAAAACCCGTCGGAATTGTTTATATTGTTCGTAATTGTTGATAATGCTTTTTTATTAAGTATAAAATAAAAAAAAAGAGCGCCACTCTTTTCGTTTGACGCCTGCGTGCGCGGGAATCCGTCCAGCAGCCAGCCGCGCGCCTTTGCACTCGTCCTTCGCCACCCGGTCCTTAACCACCACCCGGCCCTTAACCACCACCCGGTCCTTGATCAAAGTGGATTGAAAACAGGTTTATAAGTTTACTGATGGCGGAGGGCTACCCTCCTCCTGCATTACCAGCTAACAAAAAAAAAACGACAAGCCAAAAAGACACATGTATAGTACGTGGTTTTGTAGTTAATGATACAAGTTCATAACAATCGCAGCAACACAAGAGTTGAGCATGTTCATCCGATGAAATATCTTGTTACCGAGTATAAAATGATCCTTGTATACTTTGGCAAAGGTAGCGATAACTTCGTTATCATCTTCAATCCAATGAGTCATAACATATTGTGAGAACTCATTGACAATCTTTATGTCATCAGCAAGTTTCGAGGACAAGGCCTTAGGCGTACAAGCAAGCCGCATTACGTTGTCATCGGTAAATGCGCTAATGATATTAAGCCGCACTTGATGCAACTGAGTAAAACGTTGTTTCAGTGCAGCTTGAGCTGCTCCTGATAGATTGTCACCCGCACGGGCTATTCGTACAGTATTCGCCAAGTCCGGCCCGTCAAGAAATTGCACACACACAGAGCTCATATCAAAGCTCAAATCAAAGTTCATATATTTGGTGCTGATTAAACTAATAAGGAAAAAAACACCATAAAAAATAAATTTGGACAAATCGGATATAATAATTAGCAACAACACTTAAATAAACTACTACAGCGCGGTTTGATTTTCAGTTTACCGTTGTCTACTGTGATAAGATTGTCAATTACGGACGGAATAAAAAGCTTTAAAAATTGTTCTAGTGCGATTTTTTCTTGTGACTCGTTGCTGTCTTCTTCATCAGCAATTTCACTTACTAATGCCTCTAATGCTTTAATGACAATTTGTTTCTTTTGTACGCCAGTCATGTGTCGATACGACTCAACTAATTTCATTAATTGCAGGGTCGTAACAACGATCGTAGTTGTAGTAAGCATTCCTTTCTCACTTATATACTTTCCTCTATATTGTTTCAATAAATCATTGATTATTTTTTCGGAATCTTGAGACATTTTTTTTTTGTTTTTATTGTCAACAAAAACAAAAAAAAAATGTCTACTCATTGGGTCATATTGTCTGCAGGTGGGAAGGTCTCACAGACACCGTTACCGTTTAAGCATAAAGCAAATAATACGAGACACATTCTTTACAAAGATATCACATAAAACACCGACAGCTATTTTTGGTTCATAGACTCAACCAAGCGAAAAATAATTATTGTCAGATTTAAAAGTGGTGAGGACAAATCACCATTAGTCTCATGCTGCTTTTTTTTAACGAACAATAAATATGTTGGGCATACATACAAAGGTAAAAAAAAAAGGGAAAAAAAATAATATTTTTATCCCAAAAGACAAAATCTACCATTAAATATGTCAGTTAAAAAAAAACAGTCTTTATTGGACCATTTCCACACTCTAACAGAACAACAAAAAACAGCCAAACAAGGGACAAGAAGCAGAGAATTCCCCTTATGTTATTCCACTGGGTCAACCTTCTATACAGCCAAATTGTTGGTCAATTAGGTGAAAATGGCTATGTTCTCCGACAGCGGCTAATCCAATTTCCGACTTGTTGGGACGGCGTTTCCTGCGATATGATTCAATATCCTTGCTAATGGGTGGTATGTAATACATCTTGGCTCGAGTTGCAGTTATTTTTCGTCGAAATCCTAACCTGTCATATTTGCGCTTGATGGCCGCCGGCACACGACTAGTACCACACATGGTTGCCACCTCCCCAGTTGTTTTGATTTGATCAGTGTGAGTATCGACATAATGCAGCCAACAGTATTGGTCTTCATCGGTTGTCCAACCAGCAAACGTCCACGAGACAGCAGCTGTGCATATAACACAGCGGCGAAGTATGGTCGTTGATCCATAATTCCACACCCTACAAAAACTAGTTTTTGTTCGTGATTGGTATTTCAACTGATGAGCCAGTCTGGTTATGAACTCGACAAGAGCCCGTTTCGGTAAGAATGTTACCAATATTTTGTAAGTAAGGTTGGGTCCAAACACCACAACTAGGAATCGTACGGCGGTGGGGACAGGTTGATAGCCAAGAAGCAATCCAATCAAATCTCCAGGAAATTGGCGAAGAATTTCCATGCTTTGTGGTTTATGTAGTTTACAAAAAAAAAAATTAAATAATACTATAGCAATAATGGATAGATTTTTTAGCATATTTCATAGCACCTTCTGGTTACAGTGTCAGCTTCTAGCTTGAATGGATATATATCTCCTGTCGGTGCAGTGCTATTTTAACACCAGATAACACATAGTTTACATCACTGTAACCAATCTGAATATCAGCCATGACCTTTTCAACCGCCGCGGCAAATAGCTGTTCTATATTGTGCCCGTGTCTTGGCTAATGTTTCGGTAGATAAAAAATCAGACTTGTATGTCATCACTTTTTTTTTTCATACAAAAAAAAAACAAAATATGTTAAATTGTCTCTTATGTGTAAAAAAAAAAAAGAATGAAAACTAATTATGATGTGTTGTTTCCAGATAAGAGACTGTCCGTTAAAGGTGACTTGAAACAATCTCAACAAGTTATGTTACGCATGTTAAAAATTCTTGACCACTTGTGTAGAAAATATGAAATAAAATACTGGGTAGTGTGTGGTACATTAATTGGGACCCTGCGACACAAAGGCTTTATACCCTGGGATGGTGATATTGACATAGCAATGTTACCAGAAGATATGCACAAGTTCGACAAAGTTGCAAGTAAAGAATTACCTAGCGATATTTTTTGGCAAACCAGCAAAACAGATGCATCATATAATGACAAGCAGATGAACAAGCTCAGAGATCGTTATAGTTGCTATTACCAATGGGAAAAAGCCAACCCTAACTATAAACACCACAGTGGTCTACAAGTAGATGTTTTTAAGTTTACGCGAGGTAAAGGTGATCAGATCAGGCACCCGTATGGTCCAAAATACCCTCTTCATTATACAACAAGTGAGATATTCCCTCTTAAAGAAGCAGTATTTGAGGACATGCAAGTTTTTATTCCAAATCAGGCTGTAAAGTATGTAAATAAAATATATGGTGATTATTCTCAACTTCCACCCAAAAATCAAAGGCGTGCCCATGAAGGCAAAGCTAGTGTCGTGATACCATGTAAACACCCGGCATCATTACAATGGCCAAGTATACAAGCGACCAAAAAAAGTCAGATTAGACAACACAGACCACTTGAAAAAGAAGACTGTAATGGGCTTGGACAAACATGGCTGTTGTTAATAATTCTTACAGTTATGATAATTACTGTTATTGTTCTTTCCCTTGCTTTGTCTTGCTAGGAAAGCAATCTGAAAAAACATTCCTTGGGACTTGGTTTCAATTACAACTGCCATAAGTCATTGAAAACTTCAAAATGTGTGGAAGAGCGGAGTCACAATGTTGTGCGCTTTCCGAATAGCAAGGGTTACCTGAAATCCACTCTTAGTTTTCAAATTCAAGAGTAAAAATGAAGAATCGCGCGTCAGGTTTTTTTTTTTGCAGCTGAGATTTCGCAGTGGGTATTTTGTATGGTTTGGTCAGTAACATTCTCGCTGGTTGAAATTCGAACAATTTCAAATTAGGCAGTTGCATGGCTTGGTCAGTAACATTCTCACTGGTTAATATTCGAACAGACTGTGGTGGTGGTTCCCCGTCATGCCCAGTCACAAAGATTACGAATTTTTGATCGGATGATGCTTCTCCGTACACGGTCTTGGGCGTGTTTTTTTTTGCCCGACATTTTTTTTTTTCAGTAGTTATAAGTGGTATATGCTAATGTCTATGCAATGTATTTTTTTTATTTCAGTTGCTATATTTTTACAAATGTAGATATTAACTATTAATTCTTGCCCCACCTCAGAGAAACAAGGGACACTAACAGAAACTTACATATAAAATCATGAAACACATGTTTAAAAATACAAATCGTAATTGTTTTATGCGTTCTAAAGAGTTATGAACCCCCCTTCTCAAAATATTGGTAAACTTGCAGCACGACTATCAACTCACTTACCATTGATAGAAATTTTTTATCTTATAGATCAAGGATTTGATACGAGGGTAGGTAAGTATGATCAGAGTAAGTGGATCCCACCGGGATTAAATGAAGATATTGTCGACACATACAAGCGCTATAAAGACATGATTGGACAGGAAGAATTTCAATCACTTGCCACAATGATCTGTTATCTCCGCTTAACCCAACCAGTTTGTAGCCAATGTGAAAAAACCGATGTTCGGCTACGGAAATGCACTGCATGTCAACTTACATTTTATTGTTCAAAAGATTGCCAAGTAATACACTGGAATACACATCGAAAATGGTGTCGAAAAAAATATAGCAACGAGAGAGATTCTGGACCAGCGGCTATTACCCTTTGTCCCATTGACAAAAAAAAAAATATCAAATGTTAACATAAACCAACGAACAAAAAATAACTATGTTGTTCAAAGAAGCTTGTGAACTAAAAGACGATTACTTCCTTGTTCTTTGTGAGTTAACAAATGAAGTTCCCAATGCACAAAACATTGAAGAAATATACAAGTATATTAGATTACTCAGGACTCTACCAAAACCATTTTATACCACTTTGGACTTAAGGAAAGGACCACTACTCTGCTATGCTATATTCTTTCCAACTATACTGAAAGAGTTATTGATTTTGGGAGTATCAGAGTGTCTGGAGCTCCGCATTATTCTCCATGACACAGCCGGGATTATTCAATTCATTCAAAGGGTAGTAAAGACTTTGAGACCAGAAGAACAAAAAATTGTGAAAATAATCACAAATTAAAAAAAAAACAACACTCTAACATTAAAAAAAAAAGTCATGAGCAACAATATTGAGCAATTATGCGACCAAGCAGAAAATGTCCACATTTTTTATGGCGTGAAAGCGACTGATCATGCTGATAAAATTGAAAAAATTGTGTACCTTAAAAATGGTCAACATCCCCATCGTGATGTCATAGAATGTTATGATAAATCAGCTGATAATACTCCCATGCACAAACAATTGTTTGAACAATTGCGTACAAGACACCCAAAATGGACTGATCTCACAAATGAGTATTTGAAAGAGAATAGTGCTTTCTTGCGCTGCAAACCCCAAACTTGTTACGTTTTGGTCAGACTTACTCATGGTTTATACACTCATTGGTTTGGTAAAGATAAATATACGTTACTGGATGAGGTAGTGTCCACGACAAAAGACGATGATTCTACAGTAGGTTACAAAGATTTTGCCGAAACAAGGAATATACTGTCCGGTGAATTTGTACAAACACCCACAAGATTAAATGCACGAGTGGCTATCGCTGGAACGTTACTTTCCTTACTTCTTGCTGGTGGTGGATATATGTACAAAAGAGGTAAGGACTCTCAAACAAATAAATCTACCGCGGAAAAAGAAGAAGGAGAGGAAAAAGAAAAAGAAGAAGAAGAAGAAATAGCAACTAGGCTACCAACAATTGATTTTGATCCCAAAGCTGGTAATTTACCGTTTGTGCCATCGCGAGCAACAGTGAATTTTGCTCTCACAAAGAATATGTCAAACTCAAGAAAAGCCGAAGCTCAGCTGGCGAGCAGTATTCGCACAATATTCCATAATTTTAACAGAGTACCCCCAATAGAACTTCTTAATCAAATGTATGCAAATAAGGAGCGATTATTCGGGTTAACTATATTCTCGTCACAGCTTAAAGAAGTCGTGAATAGTCAAAACCTGTATGACAACATGTCTAAATTAACAGTTCTCCTGTTATTTATCGTGTCGCGAGTTGGTGTCAAAAAATTGAAGGGTGATAAGGACGTTGTTGTATTGCTGCGCTCGGCACTGAAATTTTGGACACATAGTATGAAAGAGCAATTACCTGATATGAGTCGACCAGATTTAGAAAAAGCACTCAGCAAAATGATTATGCAACTACAGGGAAAAAAGAAAATTATATAGTTAGCTTGGGTTAAGTGCCCAAAGTCCACTTTCATTATATGCGCTTTCTAGTGGATAATAAAAGTTTGTCAAGTAGGGTCTATAGGGTACGGCCAGAGGATTGCGATAATGGTATAGGAAGTTGCCAGGTACACATTGTTTGGGTCCCGTGGGGGGGTTCAGGGGTTGCATTCGATAGACATTTTTCCTGGTTTTGTAATCTTGGTGGAGGTTAAGATAATTGACAAAGACCATTTTTTGGTATGTTTTCCACATGTTCTCGCGTTCTTGAAAATTCATTGTTGTTTTTTATTAATATGTAAGAATAAAATGACAAAAGTTGTAACGTCCATGGAAGGGAAACTCAATTCTGCTACCTTTGACCTATACCGATCCACTATTGAGAGGGAATGTGGTACCCCGATGACATTTTGTTATTACCAAGAGATCGATGATACTACAGTTTACACTGGATTGAGTTCACTGGATGGGAAAATGAAAGTGTTTACAAAATTGATTGATAATGAGCCGGTTGATTTATCCGTTAAGGACTGGAAAGAACAATGGTCGCGTTTTCCAGAATTCATACCAAAAGAAAAAAATATCTCTCCAGTAGAACAAAGCACTATCGATGAATAAAAGTACAAGTGTCATTTTAGATCCAGTGAAATCACCTCCAAATGGGATGTCTAGGCATGACCAACGCTTAGAGGAAATACTAGATTCAGGGCCTGTCGCTGAAAAAATAAATCGCAACACTTTTAAACAAAAAGCGGTTAAATTTTGTGGGTCCCGAATCGGAATAGCATTAATTTCAATTGTTATCTTTTTCTTTTTATTACTGATCTTACAGCCTACATACATCTTTAAAAAAAATAAAGACAACGAGTTTAGTCTTAAGCACATCAATTACACATTAGTATTTATTATTTCGGTTGTTGGTGGCATTTGCGTTTTTTTTATTCCATATTTTATCAACAAACAATGAGAAGGGATAAAATATTAACCATTATTAAATTTTTTTGTTTAAGGCCTCAATCAACATAGGTATATTATGTGTTCGACGTAATGACTGTTAGCATATTTTGGACATCATATCCCTTGACTACTTGTATACTAAAAATACTTAATCCAAATCGAGGCAATGGACTGAATTTTCTTCATAGCCCAACTTTATATTTATTTCTTTTTTTTTTTATACGGAAAAATAAAAAAAGGGTGTGTTAATTTTCAGATTTACTATAAAAAATGGAACATATTGCAACTGGCATATTCAGACAGGAATTACCTCAGCAATTTCTGCATGTAATGTCAAAGGCAGGCTGGGAGTATATTAAACACATATATGAGAAAGTTATTGATCGATACAAAGACAGAAACGACAAACACTTCGACAAAGTTTTTGTTGCTTGTCTGTCCACCGTTAAATCATGGGGTCCAAGGACTAAATACGAAGAACTTGGTACCTTGAAAAAAAGATACCCATATGTTGGAAAATTATACGAAGCATCGTATCTATCAGCATTGCAAGAATACTGTAGGGTTCTGAAACAGAAAGAGTTTAGAAAGAATAAGTTTACCATTCCTGTGTTCGATGATTTTTTCGTATTATTTTTGGGCAAAATTTCGGACGAAAAATATGTCCAAGATTTAACTATTCTGCAGTATACATTTGATCAATTAATGTACCTGTTCTCGACTCTACTTCGTTCTGCCCTTCTCGAGTGTATCCAGTTTATTTCCATACCGGCGCTAAAAGATGGATCTAAGGAGTTAGTTAGACACAGTCCTTACGAACAGGATGTTCAAAGTATTATGTCTTTATCAGAAGCTAATCTTAAATGGCACAACCAAGTTCAAGCGTTGAATGAACGAGAATATAACAAAGACCGTCAAGAAATAGCCGAGTCAGTAATCTTACCGAGTCCTTCAGTAAAGTCAAGAAGGTCTCAAAAGTATAGACAAAAACAAACATCCCCGAAATCTGATGACTCTAAAACGTCACACAGATCCCATAAATCCCTCGTATCGCATAAATCGAACAGATCTCACAAATCGAACAGGTCTCACGGGTCTCACAGATCCGAAAAATCTCATAAACTAATTAAGCAGAGTTCCACCCAAGATCATACTGACACCAAAGGTAGTCCCCATACAAAGAAATTATCTCCAGTTATAATAAGAGAGGAGCGCCCCCCGAGCACTGACAGTTCTGATTCAACTTCTATAAGCTCAGCTGATTTGGACAGCCCTCCACCGATACCAGACCTAGAAAGTGTTAGGTCTAAAGAATAATACAACCAGGTCGTTTGGGGTTATATTGGGTAGACGTTAAGTTTGCTCCATTACACTGTCTCTTACATTGAGTAAGTGCCGCTTTTGTTTGTGCTAATTCTTGTAGTGCTTCTTCAAGTATAACATCATCCAAGCTAGTATCAACCGCTCCATTAGTGCTGGTAACTACACTGGGTGCGATCCCCCCCTCTGAACAAGTCATGCCGGAAAATCCAGCTGGGCACACACACAAACCTGTTTTTTGTTGTATTACCCCGCCATTTTTACATTCGATAGTAGAATTAAATAAAAATATACCTTGTTGGAATCCAGAACCAACATCGTCCACAAACGCTACCTGTTCTTGTCCTGGTATATTCAGATTAACACCAAGAAATTTTCCAGGGTATGCTACCTCTACAATAGACGAATAGCTATCAGTAGAATGTCCAATATTTTCAAATTGTAGATCAATAGCCTCTGATTTTTCATTGGTCAGAGTACCATTTTTACCTACATACTGCCCGGTGGATTGAAGTTGCAATGCTGTACCATTTATGTGAGGCACCCCCAGCCAATTAGTACTTGTTGTAGTTAGTGCTAGGTTCTCACCTTTCTTGTCAGCTCCAAGATATAAAATGCGACCACCTGTATCTAGTTTTATGGTGTAAGGTACTTGCTGAGTCAGAGCTCTCAGAGGAGACTGGAAACTTTGTTGTTGTACGGAAGAAGTGGCTGGGCCTTGTAAAGTAGGTACAGCGCTGTCAAATTGTTTCAATGCAACATCGACCATGTGACTCAAGCTCGTTATTGGAGGAATACCCTGCCCAGCAGAAGCAGTTACAATTTGGCCGCGAGGACCAGGCGCTTGCCCCATATATGTACCTGACAGTGGCTGAGCGGCGGCCAAGCCCATTGGCTGTTGTTGATGTACTCCCAGCGGCTGTAGCAATGGATTAGCTTGTGGACTACCCTGTACCTGTTGAAACCCCTGGAGTTGCTGATAGGCTCCCTGAGGTTGCTGATAGGCTCCCTGAGGTTGCTGATAGGCCCCTTGTGGTTGCTGATAGGCCCCTTGTGGTTGCTGATAGACCCCTTGTGGTTGCTGATAGGCCCCCTGAGGTTGCTGATAGGCCCCCTGAGGTTGCTGATAGACCCCCTGAGGGTTAAAAGCCTGGGGTGGCATTATTTGTTGCAAATATTCTTCTAAATTTTGGAACTGTAGTGGACCGGTCTGAGGAGCCTGAAGATGCTGGACTTTTCCGGTGGTAGTTGGAAGCTGTGCCAATGCTCGTTGTGCATCTTGCTGTGCCTTTAACGCGTATGATCCTTGTGAATTCCCACCTGCGTATTCCAAGGAACTTGCCCCTGCACATTGAAAAGCACTTGCCATTTGTTTTATTTATGTTTTTGATATTATTGGAACTTTTTTTTCTTGAGTCCCTACTCAGGATCAAAAAGCCCTAGATTCATCTCGGCACATTGTTTTGCTAAGTACTCTTTAAACTTCCGTTTCGAATCATTAATCAATACCTGCACAGTACAAAACTCACCCACGGTTGCCCCAAAATATTTGGGAAACATATAGTTAGCATTTGGACCATCCATTTTCCGTAACATAACAAATACCTTTCGTTTATCCTTGATTGATAAATCGGCGATGTGTTGAACAATAATCAAATTTCTTTCATGAAGAAGTTGATTTAAAACGTGCGAATTGGTAATGCATAAATCCATAACGAAAGGACAAAATTTATTTTTTTTTTTTTTGTTTACTTTTAAAACATGGGTTTTAATACAAACCGTTAGGACACACAAAATAAGAATATTGTTTCAAACAAATAATAATATAGGAAAAAAAAATTGCAATGGGTCATTGGTACGCAGAAATAGGCACCAAGCTTAATATTGACCCACTAATTACTGATAGTGCACTTCGTTTATTTTTATTTGCACATAAGTCGACGAACCCGAATGTTGTCAAGAACTATGAACTGACAAGTGTGCAAGGAATGTGGTTATTTTGCTCTCTTCTCATGATTTTCAAAGTAATTCACGATGGTCACCCGGCACAGCTAGAAATGCTATTGGCACTGAAACATCGCTTCTTTCCAAAATTTTCGCATCAGTGGGCTAACATGGAGCATCATTTACTCCAAGTCATAAACTACAAAGCTTTAGACTTTATTTACAGAGTACAACTATTTGATGCCCACGGTGTCGGAAGTTTCCGTGGTCACAACAAAGGGAATAGGTGAAATCGCCAGTTTTAGTTTGGCTGCCTTGCGAGTACAGGACACAAAGACATCAACAGCATTACCAGTGATAGGATATGAAGTCGCTAACAATTCCTTTGCTGCTTTCTTAGTAAGGACATATGCAAACAATCCCCATGTTTTCCCAACTTGAACTAAATGATCTCCGAGGCGCTTTCTAGTTTTACAGAGCGCGGGGTTTCGGGCAATGTATAGAATATCCCACTTAAATTTACTGGCTTCTGTAATACCCTTTGTTATTAAATCCAAATGTTGTTGTGCAGGCCGGAGATTGCAATCATCTTCTATTATAAATGCATACTCTTCGTTACTCTGACTGAGATGTTCCCATGCCTTTCGATGAGCAAGAAAGCAGCCCACTTGACCTCGGGTGAGCTTATTTAAATCATTAATGTGACTTAGTTCTCCCTTTTCCTCTAATATTGACAAATCAAGATTTTCACCATTAACGCCAGGAATAACCGTTGTATATACTCCCAATCCTCCAAGCCTTTCTTTGCACTTTTTAAGTCTCTCTTCTCGAATGGAGATTATTAAAATGTTTCGAAGACAATTTGGCCAAGCTTTGGTAACCTTTTCAGCCTCTTCTTTAGATACAGAATGAACCTCTGTGACAACTGCATCAGTATGATGATATAATTTCGCAGAACTAATGCCGTTCTTATTGAGATAAAGACTCATAATATGGTTGTGCGTTTTTTTGTTTTTTTTATTAATAATATCTTGGTGCAAAACTAAACAAATTATGCAACATCGGAGAAATATATCAGGTATACCGCATTTTGGTGTTGTTCGGCCCCAGCCAACTGCAATGGACATCTCACCCCCACAGCAAGTACAAGCAGTTGCACAGCCACCTGTGCCACCACAGCCTCAACGTGTACCGGATTTTGTTTTGTATGTGCACCCTCAGTGTCCAAGATCTGGGGAACTACTGGAACTTTTATATGAACACCCATTGTCGCAAATATTAACACAGAATGTTGAAGATATTCCAAATAAACCACCCTGGCTTGACGGTGTACCAACTCTAGCAGATACCAAAATTGGGTTGGTTTATAAAGGATCTGATGCAATGACTTTTGTAAAAAATCTTATTGGCCTTCAGATTAAACATAGAGAAAAACAAGAACAATTTATGCGTCTACAACAACAACAACAACAACAACAACAGATGCTCCAGCCACAAGAACAACGTTCCCAATACGAGGGACAGCGAAAAACTCCGAGGGATATGAATCAACAATTAGCACTGCGGCGGTTTCCAGATGTTATAAAGGAAGCACCAACAATACAAGAAAAGAAAGAAACTAAAAAAAGCCCAATGGATGATTTGTTTCAACCTGATGATAGCCCCGGTATGTTATCGGGTTCCACGTCCATTTCATTACCAGACAATTCACATCGTTACCAAACAAGCTCAAAAGTGTCTGAAAGTTCACTGACAGATTATCAGAATAGACGACAAGCGCAAATAAAGAATAGGAAATAAAGAAGTTTCTTTTTCTTTTTTTTACTGTTTAATACTTTTTTGTGGATAAAATTGCATGTAATTCCCTTTGAACTGCCAAACACGCCTGTGATAAGTTGACAAATGGCAGTTCAGTTGGTTGCTGAACAGGTTGTAGTCGGCGCTGTCGGTCTTCTAGGTCAGCAATACGGCGACGCTCCTGCAGAGCACGAACGGTTGCAAATTCGTCGGATTGGTACACGGTCATAGGTACGTCACGTCCATCAATATATACAGATTCTTCACCGGGATCAGTTTGGGTCAAATGAAGTTTTACAACCGCCGGGCAGAATTTGGTTTCATGCCAAGAATATGCACACTCACCGAATAAATACATTGCCACAGCACCAGGGAGAATTAATTCATACTTGCCCTTATCCTTAAACGTTGTACAAACACGGATCCAATTATCCCGAATGCTCCAATCTGGATGGGAAAATGGAAAGATCACCATCTCTCCAGTTTGCATATCCGCGTAAGGGTTCCGTAAACCATCACCTGGTAGTATACTAGTCCCATGAAAGTCATCAGGTGACACGGTGTCAGGTAAGTCGTTAAGAACCCTCAGCGCAATTTGGACACTTAGTATGTGATTATAAAGTCGGCTAAACGACCCCGATAAGATTTCAGATACAAAGGCCTTAATATGCGGCAAACACTTAACCCACGGGATATACATAGGATCTTCTGTCAACGACCAGTGAAGACGAAACGCGTTGTCAAAATCCATGAGCGCTTCTTCTGATAGCTCGGTGATGGGGATCGGGGCACTGGGCAAATATTCTTGGGTTGTTTTACTAGCCAGCGTCATAATGGGTCCATCGGATAATATAGCAACTTCTCTTGTTATGGGTTTCAGATTGCCATTTTTAATACGGGTCTTGTACTCTCGGAGTTGTTGAAATTCTCGTTTTTTAATAGCAGCCGTGTCACCATATACGTCAGCGTAAAATTGAAACGCTTTGGCAGCCGTGGGATACACGGCACGGATAATATTGCGGGCTTCTGCCAACCAACGAGCATAAGTGCCTAGGTTCAGAACCGATGGTTTCTTGGCTTGGATTTCGTTCACAATTGTCTGCAGTTGTTTTTCATGTAGAACCACGCACTCGTCGAGGGTCTTGTCTTTATACGCGTATACACCTGATTCAAATGCATAACCACTCATCTGATATTTTCGACGAATTTGCAACTTAAACTCAATCCAGTCTTTCTTGCTAGTAATAGCCCGAGTCCAACGGTGTATTTCCTTGACCTTGTTAGCGATGTAGGCCTCGTATGCAAGTTTAAACTCGCGTTTGATTTCAACAGATATCTCTCGTGTTTGGGTCGTGGATGTTTCTCTCTCCACAACTGTTCCATCAGGGCGTCGCTCGCGTTCGACCTTGCTTTCTGATGAGGATATTCGATGACGATGAGTCACGCTTTCTGTTTGAGTTACTTCAATTCGTCGTGCTGCAGTTTTAGAACTTGAGGAAGAAGAAGACGAAATTGCAACGTTGTTAAATTTAACGCGCTTTTGGCAGCGTCGCCGGACAGCAAGTGCTTGCCACTCTTTTTGGTAATGGGCTTCCATTTCGTCGATGTCAGTCATAGCCAGAATATCGTCATGTAACTTTTGCAATAACACGGCTCGGTCTGGATTTGATGTTTTTATACTGTTTTTTGCCGCTGCAATGCGGTGTCGAACACATCTACTGCCAAGTTTACTACCATCATGGTATTTTCTCAAGTGACAACTTTTCTTGCTACATGTATTACTATCAGACTCAGGACGCTTGCGCTTATCCTTATGATTTAGTTCACCAACATTGCCGCTCATACTGAAACACAGTTTGGAAAAATGAATGTAATTGAAAAAAAAAAATTTAACCCAATAATCTTAATAACGGATAGAATTTGTATATGGTGCTTGTCTAACATATTGCATAAATGCAGTGGATGGTTTACAAAATTGGTTGATACATTAGCTTGTAATTTATACCAGAAGTGTACAGCTGTGTGTATTGGTTTGCACGCTTAATTTGATTTGGATATTGACGAATAATTACTGGCGCAGACGACGTCATAAATGGCCCAGAACCGCAAATACTTGAATCACACATTGAGTTGAAGTTGTTTACTACAAGTTATGTTTTTTTTTTATTTTTGACTTTTTATCTGGATCAGTGTTAGACCTTCAGCCAGAGCTAGAAGATCCAGCAATGTCAATGGTGCTCACCGGGATAGCAACTGTAGTAATCTCGTGATCAGGAAGTGCACTTTGTGCAGCTAAAGCCACGCTCGGTTCTGTCTGCTCTTCCTCTTCCTCCTCTTCCAGTGCACTTTGTGCAGCTAAAGTCACGCTCGGTTCTGTCTGCTCTTCCTCTTCCTCTTCTTCCAGTGCACTTTGTGCAGCTAAAGCCACGCTCGGTTCTGTCTGCTCTTCCTCTTCCAGTGCACTTTGTGCAGCTAAAGCCAGGCTCGTTTCTGTCTGCTCTTCCTCTTCCTCCTCTTCCAGTGCACTTTGTGCAGCTAAAGCCAGGCTCGGTTCTGTCTGCTCCTCCTCTTCTTCCTCTTCATTCTCTTCCCCCTCTTTTTTTTTGGTGTTTTTTCCACGTGTAGTTTCAATTAACGTGTTCATAAATTGTTTTGTTGATGTGTGGATTGATTTTCGGCGATGTATGTGGCGAATTGCCTCTGTAACTTTCTTTACATACCCAGCCGATACCAAATCGTACATACTTTCAGCGGTGGCTGGTGGGTTTCCACCTACCATACCAGTCCCAGTCCAAAATACTTCGAATAGAATGGTCCGGGCGTAGGTCGCGACGTCGTCAGGGTTGAAGTATTCTCCAAAAGCAGCTTGTGTGTCATACCCGTATTTCTTATTATTTCGTTGGCAGTGTGCCAGACGCCATATAGCATTGTGAGGCACAAACTTTTTGTGACCAATGCTAAAATGACTTCGGGGTATAACAAAATAATTTCCAAGCTTATCCACAACAGCACAGGTTGAGACAGGTATGAGCTTAGTCTTCTTCACTGACGGAGCATCATTACCCAGCTCGTCTTGTCGTCTTTTTTTAGTTTTCCGGATTTTGCGGTGTAACTGCTGGATGCGACTACGTTGTTCTTCTTTCGCGGCTGTCAATTCCGATACAGACTTTTTGAGTATTGGTACTTGGGCACAATCTTTCTCTAACTTCACTAGTCGTTCCTTGAGTAATTTGTTCTCTTTCACAAAACGAGCAAGATCAGCTTCCATGATGGTGAGAGCTTGAGATATAATATCTGTAAAGCTTTTTTTTTTTGAGTTTATCAATGTTCTATCAAACAATAACGAATATTATATTATTTATGTAACGGATAGAACCTATAAGTCTTTCTGTATAACTAGAACTGGATTTACACCCATAACCGCCTCTGTTTTAACATTACCTTTGTGTAAAAATACACAAGAAGTCCTCTGAGTACAAGACCAACAATGCCCCAACGACGCTGATTTATCAATAGTGCCCACGTGGGTAATTTGCTTGACTGTTCTTCAGTTGGTGTAGTGTTTTGTTCGTGGGGACTTGATGGATTGGTAACCGAACCCTCATCAACGAGTTAGATTCTTATAATTACAGATGTAGATTACAAGGTCGCAATCATTATGTGGTTATATATATTATTTTATATATGGTTCTGATTATAAGAAAATGACGGGACATGACTTCAAGATTTTGTTCACAGCGAACATTTAGCGAGTAACGGAATAATGGTCTCAAAGATAGACAAAAGATAGACAGTTATTAATAGACCAACTTTTGTCTATCTTTGAGACCATTGTTCCCGTCGTTGGTCCAAAAAATGTATGTAGTTTT
>Ga0180433_10004255_pt1 | contig 20234 bp, 14 predicted proteins | sample SS_ome_8_FD_132980 | JGI IMG/M metagenome (GOLD analysis project Ga0180433, IMG submission 132980) | Hypersaline lake sediment archaeal communities from the Salton Sea, California, USA - SS_1_D_1 metaG | ecosystem: Environmental > Aquatic > Non-marine Saline and Alkaline > Hypersaline >... | reverse complement strand
TAGTGTCGTCAAAAGGCTTTTGATGACACTATCTAGATCGCACTCTGACCCTGATTGCTACCTATTCATTTTCCAAGGAATTTTCGATTTTCTTTCAGATTGTAGCGTGCATTTTACCCACATACTTCGTAAAGTAGGGGGTAAAATGCCCGATGCAAGCTGGGAGAAAAGAAAAATTCAAGGGGAAATGAAGAGGTAGCAATCAGGGTCTCTGGGGGAATGAGAGTCTTAATCCCTCAAAAATTCCCCTTGCCTTTAATTTTTCTTAATTTTAAATTAACGAGAAAAAATTAGGGTTTGTATGAGAGTTGATCCTGTAGGATCCGTGCGCAACAGTCACAGTGTGTGTGACCAAGTGAATGCAAAGCCGGCAGGTCTTTCGTGTTCTAATGACACCTTGGAAGACGGTGATGACATTTGGACCAGTTGTTTCGGAACTATTCTCTATCCCCTCTACTACCTTCTTTCAATGATCGGTCTTTACGAATTCCCTTCTGAGACCGTTGAGCCTCCGCCCCCTAAGCAAAATGAGCCTCTTCCTCCACCTATTGTCGTCACCCTTGACGATTTGGACCACAATCAAACATCGACAAAAACGCTTAAGGAGGCTTTTACGGAGATCTCTACGCACGATGTCCAAATGTACAACCTCCAGATGACAGTGTGGGGACTCACAGCGCAGGATGTCAAAGAGTTCATTGACAGCCACAACAAGGCGCCTGAATTCTACAACCAGATGATTCACTACCTCACTTGGAGAGCTGAAACATGGGATGAGTTGACTCAAGAAGAGAGAGACAACGCCAAAGCGATCCTTGCCATGTTGACTGAGGCAGGGGGCGATATCAATGCACAGCAAGGGAACCAGCGTCCGTTGATCCGAGCCATTCAGAAAAAAAATACCGAGTGGACACGGGAGTTAGTTGAACAAGGGGCCGATGTCAACTCTCCCCACAGTGGAGAACCACCTCTAGTTATTGCACACAAGCTCGAGCTGACCTCCATTCAGGAAATCCTCCTTCACGCTATTCTCCATGCAACAGATGACACGCTGAAACCTATCCTTTTGCACCATGGAATGACCTACTTCCGCATTACTTTAACCCTCTCTGATGATCTTGCCACCCTTTGTTTGAAAAAAATAAACACGTTAATGTCAGACAGGGACATCATTGAGATGATGGTTCACCAAATGGGCGTTATTCATAAGCTTTCCGACCACTTTGTAAAAAACATTAATCAACTTCCAAAATCAGTAAAATTAAAACTCCTTAATAAAATGGGGATTACTTCAAAGAGAAAACTCAAGTCATACAACAAGAATTTCACTAAAGAGTTCGAAGAGCGCCTCAGGGCAAAAATTAACGAATTGGACCCTGAAGCTCAGAAAGAGATCACTGATAGAGAGCGCACGATCTTTAAACGTAGAATCATTGAAGAGCTGCTAACAGAGAGCGAGATGAAAGAGCTCCTGAAAGGAGAGTCTGAGGAGCTCCTCGCCGATCTCAACCTTTTTTCAGGGTTTTTCACAACCGTCGAGGGACTCGCCCCTATGCAATATGCCGCTCATAAGGGGATGGAGAATACAATCGAGCAATTAATCACCTGTGGAGTCGATGTCAACGACCGCTCCATGACCCCTGTATTCCCAGATTCCTATTCAGGGGATGTCATTTTACTCTCACGTTACCCGAGGTGGCTTGCTGCTGAAAATAGTGAAATTGACCCCGATATAGCCAATAGGATTGATAAATTACTAAGAGATAAATTGGCGTTTTTGCTTTCGCCTGGAAGATAATAAGGTGCTATCCATGAAAATTACCCCATCAGCCTCATCCCAGTTTCTTCATACATCCCCTCCCCCTTCTCGCACGGCCCCTTTGCATAATAGTGATTATGACACAATTGAGACGAGTGACTCCTGGTGTCTATGTGACTTGATCAATCGCTGGATCGTGGCCCCTTTTATGTATCTACTTAGCCTTGTTGGTCTTGGCTCCGAAACTGCCGAACCAGAAGAGGTGCCCGAGGTGAATCAAGAGCCTCCCGCCCCTGTAAAAGAAGAGGAGAAAAACGATGTCACCACCAGCGAGGAGCCCCCTGCTCCCGTCATCGAGGAAAAAGAGGAAGAGATAATCCCTCAAAAAGAGCCCCCTATCGAGGTTAAATCTCCCCCTAAAAGTGAGGTCCCTCCACCCCAAGTCACTAGTCCTATTGTGCCCCCCATCCAACCATCTCCCCGACAGGAAGAAACTCCCAAAGTCAATAAACCCCTCCTTCTAAAGCTGTGCCGAGAAGGCAATCTCGATCAACTTAAAAAAGCTTTCTCTGTGCCCCAACCATTCGTTGCCAATAGCCTCCTCTTCCCCACTTTGGAAGGGGGAAGCGGGCAAATCATTCCCATCTTAAACTACCTATTTAAGTGTGGGGCCTACATCAACTACCTTGATAAAGACACTCGCGACACTTTGTTAATACGTGCTATCAAGGAAGACATGACGCAAATCGCTATTACTCTCATAGACAAAAACAAAAATATTGACCTGCGCTACCACAAACTAAATAATGATCAGAAGCCAACAGCCTTTTACTGGGCTATTGAACATTGCAATGATGCCGTTGCCACCAAAATTCTCTCTACGGGTTATAAACCCCTATTCGATTACTATGACAGAGTTGTTGAAAAAAGGATGACAGAGACGGCAAAAAAGCTCAGACCTCCTGTTAATATCGACCCTCTTGAAGAGTTGAGGAAGTGTTGCAAAAAACGTAGCAAAAAGTTTTTAAATTTAGTCAAACAGCAGATTTTAACAGCTGAGCAGCAAGAAGAGCTTCTCTATGTTCTATTTTCTAACTTAACAACCAATTCGACCGAGAAAAAGGCTCTCTCGATTGCGCGTGAACTCATCACCTCTGACACAAATAAGGAAATCTTAGGCAACTACCTTCTCACCTGCGCTCAGCTTGGGTTCACAAACATCGCTAAATTGATCCTCGATCAAGACCCGGACATGAATGTGAAAGATGACAAGGCGCGCTCTCCTTTTTACTATGCGCTCTCCACCAAAAACGATGAGCTGAGTTATCGAATAGTCGATAAAATGGAGACGATTGAATCTCGCATGCATGCAGTAAAGGGACGTACACCTCTCCAGCACGCTTGCTTTTATGGGATGGTTAAAACTGTGGCGCACCTTCTCAAAAAGGTAACAGCCGATGAGAAAGGGTTTAGGAAAGAGCATAAGGAAAATTCGGCAAAATACTATGCCAGCAATCCCGATGCCAACGTGAGCAAGGAGACTAAGAATAAAATCCTCACACTTTTAGCCCCTCACCTCATATCAGAAAAATAATGGTAATGACTCTGTGAGAGTTGCTCACCTATTTCATTGCAAATAATCAAAAAAAGTTTTTAAATCGGATTTTAGTTAACTATCTGCCTTGAGGGATGCTGCTTGAACCTCCGATTGAAAACTCTTAGCTTGGTTTTTGCTGGGTTGTTGATGTCTCAGACGCTTGGTGCCAAAGAGATGCCAATGCACCACCCTGTCCACCCGAAGGTGGTCTCTACTACCCCTGAAAATGAGGGGTACACCATCAACTTCAACAACATCTCTGCGATTGAGTTTCTCCGCTTTGTCAGCCGCATCTCCGGTGTCAACTTCATCTACGAGGAGGCCGAGCTTCGCTTCCCCGTCACAATCACTTCAGAAGATCCCGCTTCTGTCGACGATGTGATCGCTATTTTAATTCAGGTGCTGCGCACCCAAGGATTTGAGCTTCTCGATCAGGGGGAAAACCTCCTTATCCACAAGAATCCTGGCGTCAATCAAATCGCTACAGTGGTCTCCGAAGAGGTCCCCTACAATGGAAATGAGCCCCTTCCTATGGTGACGCGGGTCTTTAGAATTCACAACACCCTCCCCTCTCAGCTCGTCGGTTTGATCAAACCGATGATGAGTGAAAATGCCTTGATTGAAGGGTTCGATGTCACACGACAACTCATCTGCACTGACAACACCCCGAACGTCGATAAAATTGGTCTGTTGCTCCAAAGTCTAGATGCCCCTCACCTCGCGCTCGATATCGATGCTTACACAGCCCGCGAGTCGACCCCCGAAGGGCTCATTGGTATTGCCGAGCAGATCATGACACCCCTTGCTGAGGGGAATCCCGTCATCATGGTCCCCCAAGCCGAGACCAAAACCATTTTTGTCATCTCTACGCCTTATCTCATTGAGAGAGCTCTCGCCATTTTAGAGGATCTCGACAATCCCACCCTTTTTCGCGAGCTCCGCAATGAGAATATTCTCCTCTACAAGCTCAAGTACAAAAGTGCCGAAGCGGTCGAAGGGGCCTTAGAGAACATCGCCAACTCTTTTGAAGATCAAGGGTTCACATCAGCGGGCCTTGTCGAGTCGATCCACTCGATGCGCTACATCAAGGAGAACCACTCTCTCCTCTTTACGGGACCCCCTGAGGCTTTAGAAAAGATCACCGACCTTTTGGCCACAATCGATGCGCCGCGCAGTATGAGTGGAGCCAACACCACGTTTTATATCTACAAGCCAAAGTATAAAAGCCCTCAGGTATTGGCGAGTGATCTCAAGGATCTCGGCAACCACCTCGCCAAAGTGGAGATCTCAAACCCTGATCTGATCAACACCATTGACCATCTAAAAATCGTCAAAAAGACCCAATCGATCGTCTTTACTGGACCCAAAGATGCCCTTGACGAGCTCCAACGGATCCTCCCCACACTCGATATTCCCACCGATGAGCAGAAGATCCGCGAGGAGATTGGCCCCTCAAGCGACTTCACGATGTACACCCCCAAGTACCGGACAGGGCCTCAACTGATCGACTCCTTAGAGCAACTCGCCAAAGATTTGCGCCACTCTGAGCTCGCCGACCCCAGCTTGATTTACACCCTTGGCACGGCTAAATACGACCAAGCGACCAACACGATCCTCTTTACAGGTAACGAAGAGACCCTTGAGAGGGTCCAAAATGTCCTCACCATGATCGATACGCAAGCCGACACCACCAATTTCCTCTTTTACAAGCCAAAGTTTAAAACTCCCAAAGAGATCAAGAAAAATCTCACCGATATCGGGGAAAGTTTGGAAGATGCCAACCTCGCCGACCCCGCCCTTTTGGCCTCGATTGACTCGATGCGCCAGGACAAGCGCTCGGGATCTCTCATCTTTACTGGCAATCCCGAATCACTCGCTAAACTCAAAGAACTTCTCACCGAGATTGATCGCCCCACCGATCAGGCGATAAAAACCGTTGGAAAAACCACGTTCCTCATCTATCAACCCAAGAATGTGACCGCCCCCGAGCTGATGCAATCGCTCAAGGCCGTCACCTCGCAAATCTCGACCACCGATTTTCCCGATAAGGAGTTGATCGAAACGATCCAGTCGATGCGGTATGTCAAAGAGACCAATTCGATCATCTTCACAGGGCCTGAAGATGTGCTAGAGAAGCTCGAGGTGATTCTCGCCAAATTTGACATCCCCTCCCTCGCTGCCATTCAAAAAGTGGGCAAGTCGACATTTTTGGTTTATCAGCCCAAATACATCTCAGTGACCCAGCTCTCCTCTTCTTTAGAGGCTGTGGCGAGCGATTTAGAGCGCTCTGAAAATCCCGACGAATCCCTCGTTAACACCATTGAAAATATGCGCACCTCGACAGATAGCAAAACGATCACCTTCACTGGACCCGAAGCCACACTTGAAAAGGTCCAAGCACTCATTGAAAAGTTCGACAGTCCCGCCTTTTCCGACCGAATTGGTGGCCCAGAGACCTACCTCCTCTACACCCCCAAGCACCAACACGGCGAAGAGCTCATTGAAACAATGAAAGATTTTGAGAAAAATTTGGTCACATCTGGCGTTCAGCAGCAAGCTCTTTTCGACGTGATCAATAATCTCAAATGGATAGAAAAAACGTGCAAAATCCTCATTTCAGGAGACGAGACAGCCGTGAAAGAGGTGGAGGTCCTCCTCGCCCAGTTTGACACCTTGATCGACGATTACGATGAAGGGGAGATTGAGACCTTTGAAGATGTCTCCTTCCTCATCTACAAACTTCAGTACCACAGAGGGGATACCATCAAAGAGGCCCTTAACTTAGTCGCCACCGATTTGCGCCAAGTGCACGATAGCAAGTCGCAAGCGCCGAGTGAGGCGACAACCAATCTTATCGACTCGATCAACTCGGTCCAGTGGTTAGAGGTGACAAATAGTTTGATCGGCACAGGGACTCCTGAAACGCTCTCGCGCCTCAAAGAGTTGATGCAAAACCTCGATGCCCCCTTAAGACAGGTCTTCATCGAGGTCCTCGTTGTCGAAACGCTTCTCACAAACGATTTAGACATAGGCCTGCGCTGGGGTTCACAAGGGAAGTACCGCAACAAACTCGGTTGGGGTGTGGGGAGTTTCCCCAACTTTGACGAGGGGACTGACCCTGCGGCTGACTTCAACACCAACTTCGAAGCGATCAACGCAACCCGCACACCGACAGGACAAGATATCCCCTTCCCCTCAGGGTTTGACTTAGGGGTCATCGGCGATCTCATTTTCCACAAAGGGCGCAGCTACGCCTCCCTTGGCTCTTTCCTTAATGCCGCCAAAAGAGATGGCGATGTCACCATCGTCTTGGATCAAAAAATCATCACACAAGATGGAAAAAACTCCACCCTCTTTGTGGGAGACAATATCCCCTTCACTGGATCGACTGTCGCTAACCAGTCAGCCACCACCCTTCTCACATCGAACATCGAATACATGGATATCGGGGTGAGTTTGAGCATCACACCCACACTGGGCGATAACGACATCGTCACCCTTGACATAGACGAGGAGATCACCCAGCAGCTCAACCAGCCGGGATCGACGACAAACGACAACATCACAACGGTGGCGACAGGGATTGCGACGAGTAAGACCTCAACGACCACTTCAGTGGCAGTTCCCGATAGACATTTTCTTGTTTTAAGTGGTATGATCCGTGATTCGACAACGCACGACCTTCAGAGCATTCCGTGCTTAGGGGGGATCCCCGTACTCGGTCTGGCGTTCCAGAATAAGCAGACAGATATCACGAAAAAGAATGTCATCATCTTCATCAAGCCCCACATCATCCACTCATTCACTGAGTACGAGAAGATCACAGCGAGTCAAGAGGCCAAAACGCGCGCCCATGGCATTCCTGAAGATGTCGATAAAGGGTTTGATCTCGTCCAAACGCCTGAGGACGAGTAGCCTTCTCCTCTTCCTCACTGTATCCTCTTGCAACCGCGTGGGGACAGAGCAGCTCGAGCCACAAATCTGCTACACCGCGCGCGATACCTACTTAAAGCGCCTCCCCGATCCCTTCACTCCCCTCACCTCGACCGAGAAAAAAAGTGAGTGGGGCAAAGAGTACCAAATTGGTCTCGCCTTTGCCCGTGAGCTCGACCTTTACCGCGCCATCACCGCCTTCAAGAGAGCCGAGATTCTCCTCAGTCACCAAGGGACCTTTCGGAAGAAAGAGGTCCAGTACAACATCATGCTCTCCTACTACTTGGGTAAGCGGTATGAAGAGGCGCTAGAGACCTTCAACACCTCCGAGCTCCGCCACGTCCAGCCCAACTTTGCCCCTTACCACGATCTCTTGATCATGCTCTACGAATCGAATAAGCTCATTGGCAACCAAGAGAGCGCCGAGCTCATCTTAGACCATATCCGCTCCCACTACCCCGAAACTGCCGATAAGTTGACCCTTTCTACCGCCATGATCCAGGCCGACTTTGAGACACTTACCTGCTACACCGACAAACCCTACGTCGCCGAGGTCCTCTCGTGCTACACCCCCCAGGCCAAATCGATCGAGCGCGCCGAGCTCTTTAACGCCCTTCTGCCCGGAGCAGGCTACGCCTACGTCGGTCAGAGGCAATCGGCCGTGACCGCCTTCCTCCTCAACGGCCTCTTTATCGGAGCCGCCGTCTACTTTTTCCTCGATGGCAATGTGCCCGCGGGGATCATCGCCACCAGCTTTGAAGCGGGGTGGTACTTTGGGGGAATCTACGGAGCGGGCGAGGCGGCAAAGCACTACAACGAGAGAAAGTACGAAGGGTGTGCCTATCCTGTGATGACAAAGCACCGCCTTTTCCCTATACTGACCCTTAACTATGGGTTTTAAACACGTCCTTTTTTTTATCCCCCTTACCCTATCTGCCATGCCGGGCTACATCGAGCCCTGGGGCAAAGATAGCGAGCTTGTCAAACACTCCCAAAGCTTGGATCCCATCCCAATGCCCCGAAGAGACTGGGCGAGCCGCCTCGCAGAGAAAGTGATCCTCTTCCACCAAAACATCATCTCCCCTGTCGACGGCCCTCGGAGCCACTTCCGTCCCACAAGCTCCCGCTACATGCTGCTGGCAATCCGTCGCTACGGCTTCATCAAAGGGTATATTATGGGGTGCGATCGCCTTTTGAGAGAGAACAAAGACGACTGGGTCTACCGCACCATTGAGATTGATGGGAAGCGGTACAAGTACGACCCCACGACCCGCAATTAATCTCCAAATCCCAATTTTCGCATGAATTTTGGGATTACCACTCCCAATTTTCACAAGAATTTTGGGATTGGCAGTCCTAATTTTTGCAAAACTCTGGGATCACAGTTAGCGAATAGTTTAAACAATAGCGCAAGAATTTGCGCTCTACGGTTCAAAAGGGCAAAGGAAAATTGCCCCCGCAGGAGACGTGGCGTGTTGTTACACGCGAGGAAACGAGGAGGTGATTTGCCACAGCCATTTTGGGCCCCCCTAATGAATAAAATAACATTGAATTACACAAGACTGTCTGAGAAAACAAGCTCGCCGATAGACTGGATTGGGTCCAGCTGAGGCGAGGCCCCCTCTCCCAACTTGCGCGTCGACTTCTTCTTGCGCAAACTAAACGACAGTGGGACGCCCTTAAAGCCGTAGTGGGCACGGAACTGGTTGATCAGATACTTCTGATAGGTGCGCGTCATGCGGTCTGGGTAGTTGACAAAGAGGACAAAGCGAGGTGGGTGGACAGTCACCTGCGTCATGTAGTAGATGCGGAGGCGCTTGCCGTTGATCATAGGAGGTGGGTTGATCTGCAAGGAGCGCTCTAGGAACTTGTTGAGCTGCCCCGTTGTGACGCGGCGAGTGAGCTCTTGATAGACTTTATTGACAGAGGTGAAGGCCTCTTCAACCCCTCGACCAGTGAGAGATGAGCCAAAGAGCATGGGGCAGTGGTTCAAGAAGGGAAGGATATCGCGCGCTCGTTGTGCGCAGTGCTCCATCCGGAAGCCTTTGACAAGGTCCCATTTGTTGAAAAAGAGGAGACACCCCTTTCCCATCTTTTCAATTTCTGTGAGGAGTTTTTTCTCCTGAGATGTGACCCCTTCGCGCGCGTCAATCATAAAGATCACGACATCGGCCCGCTTAAGGGCGCGCTCTGTCCGTATGCGGGAAAACTTATCGACCACCTCGGGCTCTTTAGACTTGCGCCGCAGCCCGGCGGTATCAAGGAGGCGGTAGCGCGTCCCCTCAATCTCGACATAGCCGTCGATGATGTCGCGGGTGGTCCCGGCGATGGGACTCACGATGGAGCGCTCTTCGTTAAGAAGGGTGTTGAGAAAAGTCGATTTGCCCACATTGGGGCGCCCTAGGATAGCCACAGAGATGGCGTCGTCTTCCTCTTCAATTTCCCGCCCTTCGGAGAGCTCAAGGGCCCTTTCGAGGAGCTCGGCAATGTAAGAGCCTTGGGCGGCTGAAACACCCACCATTGTCTCAATCCCCAGCTGGTGAAACTCGTGAATCATCGCTTCGTCATTTTGGTTATCAATCTTATTGACGGCGAGAAGGAGGGGTTTCTTTTTAGAGTGGAGATAGCGGGCGATTTCCTTGTCAGGAGCGGTGATCCCCACCCGAGAGTCAACCACCATCATCAAAATGTCGGCTTCGTCGAGGGCGAGGTCAACTTGACCCTTCACCTCTCTCCAAAACGGGATCTCTTCATCACAGTCAATCCCCCCCGTGTCAATGACGAGGAAAGGCTGACCAAAGAAGTCCCCTTCGGCGTAAAGGCGGTCTCGCGTCACCCCCTCCATCTCATCAACAATAGCGATTCTCTTCTTGACGATACGGTTAAAAAGGGAGGACTTTCCAACGTTTGGACGTCCAACAATGGCAATTTTTGGCTTTTTCATGGGGTGTATTATAGCTCACTTAAAAAAAAAAGACCAGCCAGAACACATGTTTAGGAAAAGATTTCTTGAAATAAAATTAAAGCTTGCCTATTTTCCAGGGAATTTTTACTCAGGGGAAAAGAATATGTTGAAGCCACTTAATATTAATTTATATCAATTTATAAAAGAAAATGATTTTAATAGTTTTAAAAATAGTTTGATTGAACAAATTAATAAAGATACCATTATTGATAAAAACCAACTCATGAACTACACAATTCAAGCCGGGAACCTGGAAATGGTTCGATTACTTGTTAAGCACGATTTTCCCATCAATGACACCTATTTGTTCCTTATTGTTAAGTATGGGCATAGTGAGAAGCTCTCTTTATTGCTCGAGAAAATTGACTTGAATGGAGAACAAAAGGAGACTCTTTTAGGTTATGCAATACAAGAGAGCTCTCTGAAAATAGTTCAAGAGCTCGTAGATTTAGATTTTCCTATATCTCTAGCCTGTCTTGGTAAGTGTCTTCAAATATTTGATTTTGAAAAATACCGCTACCTTCTTGAGCACTACGGTCCGAGTGAAGAAGAAATCACAGAGCTTGAAAATATCGCTAAGGAGACCCTCTTGGAGGAGTTGTACGCCATTCACACTAAGTATCGCGAGCAATCTGTTTGAGAAGGGTGACAAACTCCTCCCGATCCAAACTTTTGAGCGACTCTTGGTCGTCAAAGGCGATGAGTTGGTTGAGTCGCTTTTTCCGCTCGATCAACTCATTGATATGCTCTTCAATGGAGCGCTTTGTGATGAGTTTAAAGACCTGCACCCCTCGCTTCTGTCCCATCCGATGGACCCGGGCTGTCGCTTGCTCTTCCTTGGCGGGGTTCCACCATCTGTCGTAGTGAATGACAATAGAGGCGCTAATCAGATCAATCCCAGTGCCAGCCGCCTTGAGCGATCCGACAAAAACCATGCACTCGGGATCGTCGCGGAACTTTTCAATCTGCGATCTGCGATCGCGGGTTGCCCCTCTTAGGGAGGCGTAGGAGATTTTTTCAGACTTGAGGTAGTGTTCAATGATATCGAGCATGTCGAGAAATTGGGAGAAGACCACAACTTTCTGCCCACTCTCTAGAGCTTCGGAGAGGAGCTCGACAAATAGATCCCACTTGCCGCAGGGGTATTTAAGGGCTTTGTCGATCTCACCGAGGATCAGGGCCGGGTGATCGCAGATCTGCTTGAGGGTGTTTAAGAGTGAGAAGATGTGCATGTAGGGGACCCCCTCACCTTGCCTTTCGACGTTGGTCATGATGGGGCGCCCTTTCTGCTCAAAGGTCTCTTTGTATTGCTCTTTTTGCAGTGGAGAGAGCTCTGTGTAGGCGAGTTCTTCGATCCGCTCTGGGAGATCCTTCAAGACCTCTTCTTTTTTGCGGCGGAGGATGAATGGGCCAATGAGTTGGCCGAGAATGCGCTGCTTCTCTTCATCGTAGTGTTTTTCGATGGGTGTGACAAAAAACTCGCGGTAGACACCGTCCGAGGGGAGGAATGTGGGAAGGACAATGTCGAAAAGAGCCTTGAGTTCCGTGAGGCGGTTTTCAATCGGTGTCCCTGTCAATCCCAGTTTCATCCGTGCGGGGATGCCCCGGAGGGACTTATGGGTTTGGGACGATTTGTTTTTAGCAATTTGGATCTCATCTAAGATGGCAAGCTCAAACGCTAGCCCCCCTAAGGGCTTCTTTTCACTCCGCACTGTCCCATACGAGGTGACAACGACATCATAGTTCTCTTCAAAGCCCTCTAAAGAGCGAGTGATCCCGTAGTAGATGAGCGCTTTGACGTTGGGGAGGAATTTGGCAAGCAGGTCCTCCCAGTGGTAAATGACCGATGTGGGGCAGACGACGAGGATCTTTTTACCGGGATTGCGGTTTAAAACAGCGGCAATGAGAGACATCGCTTGGTGGGTTTTTCCAAGACCCATCTCATCGCAGAGCATGCCCGATAGGCCGTGGACATAAAGGGCAAAGAGCCACTGCATGCCAATCTCTTGGTAGGGGCGGAGTTGACTCATGAGCCCTGTCCGATCGGGCTTTTCTTTGGTTTGGAACGACTCGATCTGTTCGAGAAGTTTGAGGGTGCGCTTTTCCGACGATGTCTGCGCTTTTGGTTTACTCACAGACTCAAAGGCGGTCAAGCGGAGCCACTCGAGCGTTGAGAGTTTCAGCCGTTTGTGATCGCTTGAAAAGCGCCCCTTGAGGATGTCTTTTAGCCAATTAAAACGGGGGTCGGTGAGGAAGATGAGACCGGCATCTGTGAACAGGTACCCCTTTTTCTTCTTTACCCCTTCCCACACATCAAAAAGGGGGATGGTGCCGAGAGCGCTTACGTACTCGAGTTGGACGTGCCAGTCACCTTCTGTGCGCGCTTTTGAGAGGCGCACTAGGTGGAGGGAGAGCTTTGAGGGGGCGGTGAGCTGGGGGTCGATGTCGACAATGTAGGGTTGGAGCTGAGGGAGATCACTTTTGACAAAGTAGGGCTCTTTCTCCTTGTCGATAATACGGGGTGAAGCGTACTCGTCGGGGAGCTTGAGGTGGGGCCCGATCTCGCAAAATCCTACCGAAGGGACGTAGACAAACTCGCTGTAGAGTTTGGGACCAAAGGGGCGGTAATCGGGGTGGAAGGTCACGTGGGGCGCTGTGGCAATGAGCCCTTTGGGATTTAAGGAGAGGCGGAGTCCACACCTTTCAACGGGCGTTTGATCGGAAAAAAAACCTTCAATCTGCTCGAGTTCCTCGCGGTGTTGTCGAATGAAGGGAGCCACCTCCTCTCTTTTTATGGACGTTTTGGGGGTGATGAGGCTCTCTTTTTGCCCTTTGACTTTGGCGTAAAAACCGCGCCCTTTGACGTAAACCCATTCGCCGTAATCAATAACTGTCCCCTCATCCGAGGTGAATCCATTGAGGCGTTCAAAGGTGAGATCCCCCTCATCGTTGACAGAGTAGGTCAATCGAGACTCTAACCCCAAAAGGTGGGTCTCAAACCCTTCAAATTCACTGAGCCAGAGGCGATGGCGGGTGACAAAATCACTCACGTCATCAAAGGGGATGACTTTCTCTTTCTCTTCAAAGAGGAGTCCATCGCAAAGGATAAAGCCGCGCGAGGGGATAAAGACCCAGGGGCCATAGATGGCACTGTTGGGATCTTTGAAGTCATCGGGATGAAAGAGAAAGGGGCGAATGAGTAGATCTTTTGATGTGTCGATGGTCAAGGCGTAGCGGATGGGGCGTTTGTTGGTGTGAAAGGGGATCCCCCCGAGGTGTTTTTTAACCAAGGCGGTGTGCTGAGTGAGGAGCTCTTGGATCTTTTTTCCCTCAATCAATCCTTCCTGAAGCAGAGAGGGGGAGTGGCTTAAATAAAACCCTTTGCCTGGATGAAAAGTGTAATCGCCCACCTCTTCACCCCCACTCAAACTTAGGGCATGAGCCGCTTCATCTGAGGCAATTGTCTCAATGTGAAAGGCCTGTTTTTCGACATCGTAGTGCATCGATTTAACGATCACCTCTTTAAACTCTTCAACCTTTAATGGGGATTCGACAAGGGCGAGCTTAGGGACAAGCTTGGGCCAGTTGACTTTGGCAATATAGAAAGAAACGTCCATATCGCGAAGGGTAAATTGGATTTTTGTGGGGAGCCCTTCCCCTTCAAATGTGATCTGGGCCTGCTTGGATAGGAATATATATTTGGCCAAATCAGACCAAAAGGAGAGTTCGTATTTAAGGTGGTCACTGGGCTCCCCTTCGCGCCAAAGCTCGAGTTCTTCTTGAGGGAGGTTGGAGAATTTTAGGGAGGTCTCTTCGGTCTCTAAAGGGCGATTGATTAAGAGCTCATTGACAAGTTTTTTCCCTTTTTTTGTCGTTGTTTTTAAAGAGAAGAGCACTTTGTGGGTGAGGGAGTGGCACTCAAAGAGTCCCTCTTTCACATTTTTCACCTCTTCGGCCTCATAGCCATGACGGTGAGAGGCGATCAAACAGAGCTCATTGACAAGGGAATTGCGAAAGCGCACATGGAGAGGTTGCGCCCCATTTTGAAAAAGAGAGAGGTAGGCCGTAGCGAGGTGAAGACACTCCTCCCCTTCATCACAGGTGCAAAAGCTATCTTTGAGCTCCCCCTCGTCAGTTACCTGGAGGAAGGGCCAGTAGGTCTCACAGTCGCACACTTCAATTTGATAGGTCCCCTCCGAGAAGAGGACCTCCCCCACCCCACCTTCCTTCAAAAGGGCTTCGGCCTTTGTCCGGTGGGACCCTGGGAATGGGAAATTTTTCATATTTCCAAAGCAGTTTCCGGGCTCACATAGTCGTAGCCCAAGTCAGACGCGACGTACTCGTTGGTCACTTTTCCTCGGTATACATTGAGACCGGGGCGCAAGCAGGCATCGTCGCTTAAAGCTTTTTTATAACCGTATTCGGCAATTTTGAGCGAATATGGGAGTGTTGCCGAGGTGAGCGCCTCTGTCGCTGTCCGCGCGCAGGCTCCCGGCATATTGGTCACACAGTAATGGACAATCCCTTCAACTTCATAAAGGGGATCGGAGTGTGAGGTGGGGCGAGAGGTCTCAAAGCACCCCCCCTGGTCAATGGCAACATCGACCATGACCGACCCCTTCTCCATCAATTTGATCATATCTAAGGTAACGAGTTTCGGAGCCGACTTACCTGGAATCAAAACAGCACCAATGACGAGGTCAGCTTGAGAGACGGCCCCTTCAATGTTGGTGGGAGAAGAAAAGAGTGTTTTGATTCTAAAGTGGAAATCGACATCGATCTCGCGCAAACGGTGAAGGCTTTTATCCAAAATGGTCACATCGGCTCCAAGTCCTATCGCCATGCGAGCGGCGTGAGTGCCGACAATGCCGCCCCCGATGACGACGACGTTGGCTGGGAGGACTCCGGGCACACCCCCGAGCAGAACCCCTTTTCCACCGTTGGCCATCTGCAGCGCTGTTGCCCCCGCTTGCACAGAGATCCGTCCGGCGATCTCACTCATTGGCGTGAGGAGGGGGAGAGTCCCCCGCTCGTCAACAACAGTCTCATAAGCAATCGCGACGCACCCACTTTTGACAAGGGCTTCAGTCTGTTTGGGGTCTGGGGCAAGGTGAAGATAGCAAAAGAGGATCTGCCCCTCTTTGATCAAAGGGTATTCTGAGGGTTGAGGCTCTTTGACCTTGATGATCATGTCGGCTTCATAGATCTCTTCTGGCCCTTTCCCAATCTCTGCCCCTACGGCTTTGTAGGCCTCGTCGGGATAACCAATCTTTGCTCCGGCATTTGTTTCAATAATGACTTTGTGACCAGCATTGATGAGGATTCGGACTTTTCCAGGAGTCGCACCCACGCGGTACTCGTGATTCTTAATTTCCTTGGGGATTCCAATTAGCATGATAAAACTCCTTTATATACAAAGCTTGCTGTGCCTTCCATCGATAAGTGCTCCAATGACGCGCAATAAAGGGCGCGCTCACCATGGCGAAAGACGACACCCCGCTTTGGCTCCTGTCCATAAATTTGATTGGCCACAAAGGCGGCAGCTCCGCCCCCACTGCCACACGCTAAGGTCTCATCGTTGACACCTCTTTCAAACGTGCGCAAATGGACTTCCCCATTGTCACCCATTTCGGCAAAGTTGATATTAGAGTCCAAATGGTGGAGTGAGGCCCCATAGTAGGTGACATCAAACGTCTCTAAATCCTCGACAAAACAGACGATGTGGGGAACACCGACGATCACTTTGTGAGCCGTGAAAGCTTGCCCCAGGATAGCAAAATTCTGATTTAAATAACAGCATTCGGGCTTGGGGAGGGAGATATGGACCCCCTCTTTCTCCCGGCAGCCCCAATGTATACCGGCCCCTGTCTCAATAGAAATTTTGGCTTGATTGTCAGATGTGAGAAAAAAAACCACGCAGCGAAGGCCATTGCCACAAAATGGGGCAACCGATCCATCGCTGTTAAAGTAAACCATCTTGAAATCGGCCACCTTTGACGGCTGAATGAGGATCAAACCGTCGGCGCCAACGCCAGTGCGCCGTTGGCAAAGATGAGAAATTGTGGCTTTATCGAGCGCAACGCTTAGGTCAAAATCTTCAATGAGAATGAAGTCGTTGCCCGAAGCGTGGAGCTTGTTAAAGCTTAATGTCTGCGTAGGAGTCGACAATGCCATCGAGAAGGCCTACGTCAAGAGCTTCCTGTGCGCTGTACCACGAATCGCGATCTAGCATCACCTTCACCTTCTCCCGATCAATCCCAGTCTCACGCGAGTAAAGGTCGACGAGGGTTTCGTAGGTCTTGATGATCTCTTTGGCCTGAATCTCAAGGTCTGTCGCCTGCCCTTGAATCACACCGTGGATTGAGGGCTGGTGAACCATGATCCGGGAGTTGGCCGTGGCAAAGCGGCGCCCTTTCCCTCCGACTAAGCTCAGCACAGAGCCCATGGAGGCGGCAATCCCTGTCACAAGAGTTGTCACAGGAGAGGTGATCATTTTGATCTGATCCCAGATCGCAAATCCCGCATCGACCGAGCCCCCAGGGCTGTTGATGATGAATAGGATTGGTTTGCCGGGATCTTTGAGCTCGAGATACCACAATTTTTTGATGGCATCTTTTGCGGTATCTTCCATGACCGGAGAGGAGAAGAAAATACGGCGCTTTTCTAAGAGTAGACTCTCAATTTTGTCATCTAAAGGCCCCGCTTTGGGCTTGACTTCTTCTTCGGACATGGACAATAGCTCCTTACTTTTTCCACTTAGGATACACCGGCGGGGCGCGTTACGTCAACGATAAGTTCGCCATAGAGGGGGAATTTTGAAAGGAGCTCTTGGACCCCTTGCCTCACACTTTCAAGCACTTTTTCGTCAGTTTCAAATTTAGAGACGCTACTCCCCTCTCTCTTTGTCCCCTTCAAGAGCTTAGAGATGAGGCGGGCAATCTCCCTAAATTCGCCCTCTTTGAGACCCCTCGTTGTGAGCGCCGGGGTGCCAAGGCGAATCCCCGAGCTGATCCATGGACGGTTTTTATCAAAGGGGATGCTGTTGCGGTTGATAGTGATCCCCGCTTTGAGAAGGACCTGCTCTGCGTGAAGTCCTGTCAAGCCGTACGAAGACTCGGTGTCGATGATCAAGAGGTGGTTATCGGTCCCTCCCGTAATGAGTGTCGCCCCCTCTTTGACAAGCTCGTCGGCAAAGGCCTGAGAATTTTTCACAATCTGCGCCGCGTACGTTTTAAATGAAGGCTGCATCGCCTCTTCAAAGGCGATCGCCTTGGCCGCCATCACGTGGGGAAGTGGTCCCCCCAAGACGAGTGGGCACCCCTTGTCGATGGTCTCTTTGAACTCCTCTTTGCAAAGGATCATCCCTCCACGAGGCCCTCTCATCGTTTTGTGGGTTGTCGACGTGAGAATATGGGCGTAGGGGACGGGATTGTTGACACCTGTGAAGACCCCACCTGCGACAAGGCCTGAGAAGTGGGCCATATCGACAAGGAGCGTCGCCCCCACTTCATCGGCAATCTCCCGCATCTTGGCAAAGTCGATAAGGCGTGGGTAGGCCGAGTAGCCCACAGTGAGGATGAGAGGTTTTTCCCGCCGCGCCTGTTCTAAAATAGCCGCGTAGTCAAGCAAATGCGTCTTTGGATCGACATCGTAGGTCACAGCCCGCATCATTTTTGAGGAGATATTCATCCTATAGCCGTGGGTGAGGTGCCCTCCCGCGTTGAGCGACATCCCCATCAACGTCTGATTGACAAGGAGCTGGCGCACTCTCTCGTACTCCTCCTCCGTGAGGTCGGTGAGCCGTTTTTTGCTCAGTTTCTCTAATTCTTTGTTTTGGACCCTTTGGACGATGATCGACCAAAAAGCGACTAAGTTGGCATCGGCCCCCGAGTGAGGTTGCACGTAAGCGTGGTCACATCCAAATAACTTTTTAAGAGACTCAACACCCCGCTCTTCTATCGTATCGACATTCTCACACCCAGCATAAAAGCGGTGTTTAATGTACCCCTCGCTGTACTTATCTGTGAGAAGGTTGCCCATGGCCAGTTGCACTGGCAAAGAAGCGTAGTTTTCTGAGGCAATCAATTTCAATGAGGTGCGTTGAGCGCAAAGCTCATCCAAGATAGCCTGGCCCACAGTTGGGTTGACCTTCATGAGAAGATCGTACGAGGCCAATGTGGCGATAGCGCCAAGGTCCTGTTTTTCTTCAGGAACGTGTTTGAGATAATTCTTTGTCAGATCCATGGGCTACCCTCCAGTTTTTACCTCAAAGATATCACAAATGAGGATTACCTTGACAAGATTTATCCAATCTTTAAAATGCTCCGCTCGTTATGGAATGCCTCGATCGACTCACCACATATTTTGACACGGGCGACAAAGATTGGCTTGAGACCACAAGCGATTGGTGTCTTACCCCAGCTGACCGTGTGAGCGCGAGTTCATATGACATTTTTTATACAGCCCTAGCCATCGTGTTGCTTCCAATCACACTTCTCGGGTATGCCCTCCGCGCCCTTTCCCAATCTCACGCCATCAACTTTGACGCTCTCTCCGCTGTTCCCAATCAAGAGATCGCAATCGAACTTGAAGAAGAGGAGGAGGAAGAGGCGCTCTTTGAGACTGTTTTAGACGAAGTTCAAGAGCTCTGTAAAGAGCCCAGTTTTTCCATTCACTGCGACTACAGGTTCCACGACTTCGAGGCGAACTGTTCGACCAAATCGCACAACTTTGACCTAGATAGAGAAGAGCCCCTTAACTGCACTGTCACCTTCATTAACGGCATTTTAAACAGTCCACGCGTTGCCAAAGACCACGCCCTTTACCTCTCTGAATTGATGGGGAGATTGAATGTGCACGTGACCTATAACGCCACGCATGGGCTGTTTAAAGACCTTAAGGAGTGCCATCTCAATCTCAAAGGTTACACCACTCAGCCCGCCACACTCCTTGCCAATCAGTGGCTAAAGCTCCACTCACAATACCCAGAGAAGCAGATTCTTCACTTTTGCTTTAGCCAAGGGACCATTCATACCTACAACGCCCTCACTCTCCCCGCAGTGCTCAGTGTGCGCAAACACCTCACAATTGTCGCCGTCTGCCCCGCCAAATTCATCCCAGAAGAGCTCGCTCACAAAGTCTACAATCTCACATCGAGCAAGGGGGATTTTGTCCAACTCTTCCAAAAATTTTATAAAAATAAATCCCCCTTCTCCCCCACTTCTCATATTCGAAAAAAGTCTAGGTCTCCTTTTGACCACGAGTTTAGATCAGAGGCCTTTAAAGAAACTTTCCAAACCATCATCGATGACTACCTATGAACCGCCTTTTACTCACCTATCCCGCCGCCACTGACTTAGACATTTTTGAGTGGACAAGTGACACCCTCCTGTATTGCGTCGATGCATCGTGGGGGAGCGACGCCATCGACACGTGGGCTCAGTGGTTCTTTGCCCTCTGCACCCTCCCATTAATCCCCTTGGAGCTCTTGGGATTTGCCCTGCGTTACCTTTCATGCTCTCACGAGGCGCACTACGATAAGAGCCTTAAGCCCCCTTCTCCCCCTCCAGCGCCTGCGCCCGCTCCCATTGAGACACCACCCCTCCCAACCCCTACAGCAGATAGGCTCCGTTCGCAAGTCCTAGAATGCAATGAAACCGATTTGGAACTTGCTCTCGCTCTGATGCGCGAGTTTCTCAAGCTGGCCACAGACGATCTCACTATGCTAAAGTGGGTCAACACTCTCAACCTGCTTAAAGAAAGATTCTACGACCCTAATCTCCACTTAATATTTATTGAAAACATGACAGATTACCAACGCGACTTCCCTTTAATTAAAGAGTGGGTTAAGATTTTCGAGAGGATGTCCCGAAGTTAGTTGAAACTAGAAATTGAAAAGTGTGGCTCCGGCTGTCAAAATGACAGCCTAAGTTTCAACCAAAAAACAAAGGAGCCACGATATGAATCGTACAAGAAAAGAC
>Ga0180433_10004254_pt1 | contig 20242 bp, 20 predicted proteins | sample SS_ome_8_FD_132980 | JGI IMG/M metagenome (GOLD analysis project Ga0180433, IMG submission 132980) | Hypersaline lake sediment archaeal communities from the Salton Sea, California, USA - SS_1_D_1 metaG | ecosystem: Environmental > Aquatic > Non-marine Saline and Alkaline > Hypersaline >... | reverse complement strand
TTAATAAAAATAATACTGTTACTTGTTTTGAAAATTTCCCGATACATTGGGATTTAAATAAAGTTTCTGATGTAAAAGGTGGATATAGTAATTTTATTGATGAAAATGAAATTATTGAAAAATTTAGTGGTGATTATGTTATTAACTCATCATTTAAAAATATTACATCCCTAGAAAACCCGTTAAATTCAAATCCAAATATATTAAGAGAATTTATATTTAGTAAAAAAAATAATAATAAAATTGATGAATACGGTATGTCATATAGTAAATTAAATTATATATTTACAAATTATGAAAACGAACAAATAGATATTAAATTTTTTAAACTATTAGAAAAATGTGTGTTAGATAAAATGCCAGATAAATTTTATTCAGGTAAAATTATTTTAAAAATAAAGGATGGTAAAGGGGAAAAAGTGATTAATAATACTAGACCGATTATTATGCAACCTATTTTTATTAAAATTTTAGAATATTTTATTATTAAAAAAAATATAAAAAGTGAATTAGATAAGTTTCAATTAACACAAAAAATTATTGGTTATTACGGGAATAAAATTGAAAAAGCATATTATGAATTATTTAAAGATCATAATGAAAATATAGTAACTTTATTTTTTGATTTTAAAAATGCATATCCATCAATTCCTATAGAAAAAATGGCTAATTTACTCTATAAAAATAATGAAATTGATGAAATAACATATAATTATATTATTTCCGCATATTCATCTGCTGAAATAACATATAAAAAAACTAAATTTAAATGGAATTATGGATTAATTCAAGGTTCCTCTCTTTCAAATAATTTATTCATTCTTTATCAAAATGTTGTCTTTAAAGAAATCTTTGCCAATTATTTTTCAATGATTTTTCCTGATAATTTTAATAATGTTCTTTTTTCTAAATTTTTTATCACTCAATTTGTTGATGATACTCGTATTTCTTTAAATAAATCAATTAATATAAAAGAATTTTGTGATTTTTTTGAAGAAGCTGTACAGGAATATGGTTTTAAAATAAATAATGATAAAACTTTTTATATTGGTAATTATGATTTAAAATATACAAATATTAAAGATATTGAAAATCCTAAAAAATATTTAGGATCATTTGCTTATTTAATGAATGATAAATCTTTATCAATTTTAGAAGAAAATGTTGAAAGAATAATTAATGAAATCTTGGAACAAGATTGGAAAAATAATATGAAAATATTTTTTTGGAGAAATTATATTAAAAAAAATATTGATAAAGAATTAACATTAATTACAATGAGTTACAAATTAAATATGAATGGTATTATAGAATTATTAAAAGATACTTTTTCCTCTATTTTTATTCAGGAATATGAATTCTTTTCTGAATTAGAATTTATTAAATGTAATTATTTAAATTACGTTAATTATAGATTAAATAGTATTGTTAATAAAATTAATAGCTCTAATAATTATTCTAATGAATACATTAAAGTATTAAAGGATTATTTAAATAATGTATCTATAGATGATGTTTTTAATATTTATGTTGTTCCTTCTAAGGATGAATTTAAAAATATCATAAAAAAGAATAAAAATTCGTTTCAAATTTCTAATGATGCATATTTAAATAATTTCATTGAAAATGAATTTTAATTATAATTTTTTGTTGATTCCATTAAATCTTTAACATTTTCTACACAAAATCCTTCTTTTTCTCTTTCAATAAATTCATAAATTAATCCTGTAAAAGGGCAAGGTTTTGTAAAGATTTGTGTTAATCCCTGACATTTTAATGGTTCATTACTAGTAAATTCAATTAGACCTTGTTTTTTTAAATCATTCATTATACATTTTACATTATTTACTTGAAAGGCTAAATGATGTAATTTTGTTTTATTTTCATTTACCCACTTTTCCACAATACTTCCTTTAGAGCCTTGTGATAAAAATATCTCAGGTGCCATATGATAATTTACCACTTTATGACCATATATATTATTAATTGGATATAAAAAAGGTAATCTTTTATCTAAATTTTCTTGAGGTGAAAGAACATAACAATTTGCATATGTTTTATCAGGAAAATCCACTGTAAAATCATTTGATATTTTATATCCAAAATGATTACAAAAGTATTGTTTAGCTAAATTGCGATTTAATACGCGGAAAGCAATATGGTCAAGTCTCATACGTTTATATATATTATTTTTAGTATTAAATGAATTATGAAATTAAGAGAAGAACTTAAATATGCAGTTTTAGGTTTTAAAACTGATGAAGAAAATAATTTAACAACTGATAATAGGGAATATTTAACTATTTTACCTCTAAGTTTAGCTAAAAAATTCTCACTTGTTAAATCCCTTATTGAAGAAGATAACCATTTTATTAATGCTAAAACTATGGATAATATTAATTCTAAAAATCCCTATCCTGAAGAACAAGAAACAGAAGGAGAAGCAACAGAAGGAGAAGCAACAGAGGATAATGCAACACAAGATAATACAACACAAGATAATGCAACACAAGATAATGCAACAGAGGATAATGCAACTCAAGATAATGCAACACAAGATAATACAACACAAGATAATACAACACAAGATAATACAACACAAGATAATGCAACACAAGATAATGCAACAGAGGATAATACAACACAAGATAATGGAACAGAGGAACAAACAACAGAAGAACAAAGAAAGGAAGATGAGCCATTTAATATGAGTGCATATATAAACGTAATACTTGATAGTACAAGAGAAGAATTAGAAGATTATGAGTTAAAATGGTTACCTCATATACCGGATATAACGAATATGTTATATAATAGTAGTTCATCAACAGTTAAATCACGTTGCTTAGTACGTTTAGCCAATAAATCCCTAATATCTCCTATTATCCTTTCCTTCAAACCCCGAGGGGAGGCAATGAATTTTATAAAAGATAATATTGATGAGCATTGGTTAAGCTTAACTGAAATGATTGAAAAAGAAAATGTATATACAGCCTTTTTACAATTATATTTTAATTATATTGAAGATATATATTTTGAACAAGATTTACAATATTATGACACAATATTATTTACATTTTGGGAAGAAATGAATGATGTAAAAAGAGTATTAAAAGTTAATTATCATATTTTAGAATCTTTTATTATGTTAAGTGAATATATGGGTTCTGAAGAATTAAAAAATTCCTTCTGTGAAATTATCCTCGAAAAAGGTATTAATATGGCTAAAAATGAAGGTGAAATTGAAGTTTTAATATCATAATTTAAGCTTCGTGAAATGTTTTTTTCCTATGACAATTAGGACATAATGCTTGTAGATTTTGAGGTAGATTATTACCACCATCAGCAAGTCTTTTTATATGATCAACTTCATAGGTTTCATCTAAAGTATTTTGACACATAGCACATTTCCACTTTTGTTGTGCTCCAACTAATTTTTTAGTTTTATCAGATACATTTCTTTTATGCTTACCTTCATAATTTTCTTTAGGTATAAATTTATTTACATTTTCTTTAATATCACGAACAATATTTAAATCCTTTCCAGAAACCATACTAGCAACATCTAATAAATTATCAGTAACATTATTTTTTTTGCCATTCATAAAAAAATTAACAATAAAGAATAGTACCCCAGCAACAGTAATTAATTTAGGAATATTGCTAAGATTATTATAAATACGAATGATGATATTATTAAATTTATAATTAATATAAATCATAGAAAGTAAAATAGCTAATCCTATTAGAAGGAATTTTTTATCCATTATATTTTTAATAGGTAAAATTTTAAACATTTGGACTAGGATTTAATATATTAAATGGATTTGTATAACCTGGCTGAAAATTATTATTACTTGAACCATTTGAAACCCAACATTTATCTTTTACATTTAAAGCACCAAAAGAATAACCTTCTACACATTTACCTTCTCCTAAAGAGTTAGAACACCAACCACACCCCCATTTTTTACCACATTCTTCTTTAGAAAGTCCATCACACTTAAAATTATGTTTTTTACATTGTTTTTCAGTATTATAAACAGGTTTAATTGAATTAGTGGCAACTTCTTCACCACAATTATTTTTGGATGGGTCATTAACATTAACTTCTTTTTCAACACATTTTTTATCTTCGCTTTTATAATTGGCAGTATAACACCAATATGAAGGCTTTTTGTTTTCAAATCCTTCATATAATTTTTCTTGTTTTTTTACATCCTCTGGACAAATATCTAAACATTTTTTATAATCTAATGGAAAAATAAAATTACCATAAGTATATAGACATTCAAGGGGACGATTTAATGATTTAAAACATCCTTTTCTTTTATCATTAAAGAAATTTTCATACAAGGGTATTTTGAGTAAAATAAGAAATAATAAAGTGATAAAAAGAATAAATAGTGTCATTATTGATTAGAATATTTTTTTAACTCATGACAATTATATTTTACACCTAAAAATTTTTCGTAGGATAACATACGAGAAATCTTTTCAATATTATCATCAGTTGGGTTTTTAGATATAAATTCTTTGCGCCAATTATGACTTTTATTACTTTCATTTTGATATTTTGGTAATATAATGAAATTGCCTCCGTTTTCCATAAGTCTATTAAACATATTTTTTTTAATTCATTTTTTTTATCATTTATTTTCTTTTAATTATTAATGAGTATTTTAAATAATTTAGTTAATGATAACAATGTATTAGAAGATGGAATGTTTGTTAAAATATTATGTTTATCATTAACAATAGTATCAGTTATATTATATTTAACAATAGTAAAAGAAATATGGATGCTTTATATTTCAATTGGCTTAATGATAGCATTAGGATTAAATTTAATATTATATTCAAAATATTCAGAAATATTTATAAATTATTTTGTTGAAATGCCAGTTTCTCAAAAAGTTTTTTTTATATTCATACTATTTACAATTTCCGTTTTATTATTTTTATATGCATATTATTATATTTCTCCACCTAATAATGCTTATTTGAAAACGGATAAAGATATAACGATTGGTAACCCACATAATATTTCTAATAATAAAGCTAAAATGACCCTTAATCGCTTTAAAGATGTTGTAATTATCCCAAATTCAAATATACCAAAACCATTAGACCAAGAACTTTCTTATTCTTGTTGGTTAAAAGTATGTCCTAAAAATTTTGTAAAAGGTACAGATAAATGGTGGATGGTAATGGGGAAGGGAATGAATGATGAGAATATGGAGTCATATGAACAGAAAACACCAGGATTATTTTTAAAACCGAATGTGAATACTTTAGTAGCGACTGTTTATTGTGAAGATGGACCAACATCAGGTAATGCCGTTGAAATATCTGATATACCATTAAATGAATGGTTTTGTGTAACAGTTGTTTTAGAACAAAATACGATGACAGTTTATATAAACGGGAAAATGGTACGTCAAATAACGTTATCAGGAACAATAAAATATAATGGTGGGGATATGACATTGGGAACATTTTATGGTGCAATATCATTTTTGAGGGTATCAAGTACAAGTCTTACACCAAAGGCAGTTAATAAGAAATATTTAGAAGAAAAACAGATTATAGATGGCTATCAAAAGTCACAGGATAGATGTTACAGTAGAGGGGAAGTTAAAAAATTAGTAACTAACTGTTATTTTATTGATGTGTAAAATAATATCTTTTAATAAATAATTATGGCTGATAGTCTCAATAGTAGAAATTTATTAGGAAATTCTAGAAATTCAGGTAGAAATACTTCTTTAATAATTGGTATTGTAGCTGTTATTGTAATAATAATTATAATTGTTGTTTTGATTGCATCTAATAATAATAATAATAAGGCAATGGTTATTGGAAACCCAGTTGATATGTTTTCCTTCCCTAAAGATAAAGTTTTTGAATTACAAAATTCTGATGATGGTCTTGAATGTACTTATTCATTTTGGATGTATATACATAACTGGAATTACAGAAGAGGAGAATGGAAAAATGTATTTATAAAGGGAGATGCTGATGAAAGTCAGGGTTCAAACAGGGCACCAGGTGTATGGTTATATCCTGAAAGTAATGATTTGCATATTCGCTTTAATACTTACGCTAATCCTAATGAAGGCTGTGATTTAAGAAATATTCCTTTACAAAAATGGGTTAATGTTGTAATAGTATTAAATAATAGGAGTGTTGATTCATATGTTGATGGTAAATTAGAAAGAAGCTGTGTATTAATGGGCGTTCCTAAACTTAATGAAAATGATTTACATGTTGGAGTAAATGGAGGCTATATGGGTAAATTATCTAAGTTACAGTATTTTAAGAAAGCCCTAAATCCCGATGATGTTTATGGATTATATGTTAAAGGTCCTTACCTTTGATTTTATTATATTTAAAATAGTATGGACGGTGATAATATCTTATATTTAATGATAATGATTGCCTTAGGCTTAATTGTTTTGTTCATTGTAATTAAAATAATTTTATCTTTTCAAACAGAAAAAACTTCATCCCCTTATTTAGTGGCAACAACTAAAATGGCAACTAGACCAAAATCAATTCCAGCTTATAAAATTAAACCTTCATTTGATAGAAAATACGGTATAGAATTCACTTATGCTCTTTGGATTTTCATTGATGGTACTTCATTTGAACAAAATAATGATTGGAAACACGTTTTCCATAAAGGTAATCCAAGTGGAACACCTTTACAAGCCCCTGGTATGTGGATTTACCCTAATGAAAATAAAATGGCCATTATTATGAACTCTTTTAATCAAGTTAAAAATACTTGCAATATTGGTAATATCCCTGTTAATAAATGGTTTCATGTCATTGTCTCTTGTATAGGAAATGCTATGGATGTATATGTAAATGGACAATTAAAGAAAAGATGCGACTTAGATGGGATACCAAAACAGAATTATGGAGATTTATATATAAATAAATTTGGAGGTTTTAATGGTTTTATAAGTAAATTTCGTTATTATAATTATGCATTACCATTTTATCAGATAGAACAGTCATATAGGGATGGACCATCGAAGGCAGAATGTACAGAGACAGGAACAAAGCCACCTTATTTGGCTCCTAATTGGTGGATGAATTCAGGTTTCCCTGATGCTCAATTTTAACTTTGATTATAAAAAAAAATATGTTATAAATAAATGGATCCAACAATATGGGGACCTCCTACTTGGTTTTTTTTACATAGTGTAACATTTACTTATCCTTTTTCACCTACATTAGAGGATAAATTACGTATTAAAAAATTCTTTAATAGTTTAGAATATATTTTACCTTGTAGTATTTGTAGAGTTCATTATTCTGAACATATTAGACAATATCCTATTGATGAATTTATTAATAACAGACAAGATTTAGTTCATTGGTTAATTGATATTCATAATATGGTTAATATATCACTAGGAAAACGAAAATGGACATATGATGAAGCATTAACACATTTTGAACATTATATTGGAAGAAAAATAATTTTAAAAGGTAAAGATGATAATCATTATGATGAAAGCGAATTAAAAAATTATAAAATGCATAATTATAAAATATATGAGCGTCCAAAATGTGATAATCAAGGTTTTATTTATCTTGTTTTATTATTATTATTTTTTATTATTTTTGCTGTATGTGTTTGGTATAAAAAATAATTTCTCATTATAAATTAATGAAATATAAATATTATCCCAGAATAGATGAACCAGATTTTTATGAAAAATTATGGGAAAAAAAAGAATTTTACCAAAACCGTTATACTACTGAAAATCTTGATATTATTTCTAAACCTAATGAGTTTAGATTAAAACCACAACAATTATTTTTAAGAAATTACATTTCCCCTGACACACCCTATAATAGTATTTTAATATTTCATGGAACGGGATATGGTAAGACATGTACGGCCGTTCAAATAGCAGAGGGTTTTAAGAAATTTATGCGGAGTATTCATACAGACGAGAGGCGAAAGATAATAGTGATATTGAGTTCAAGAATAAAGGATAATTTTAAGGATACAATATATAATATAAATAAGGAGGGATTAAAGAGGAAACCAGATGACATAGTCCAATGTACTGGGAATGAATATTCATTAGAAACATCACAATTTAAGGCAATGGATATAAATCAGAAAAGGAGGGAGGTTACAAAAAGAATAAATTCAAATTACATATTTTATGGATATGAGGAATTTAGTAATGACGTTTTAAATTTGTTAAAATCATGGGATGGAAAACCTGAAAATTTAGAAGATTTCCATATACGTGGAATTAAAAAGCAGTTCAAGAATAGATTAATAATTATAGATGAAATACATAATATAAAGTCAGACTCAACAAGTACAGAATTAAGAAAGGTACCTCCTATTTTGGAGGCAATTATTAAATATGGAGAGAATATAAAACTAGTATTATTATCAGCTACTCCAATGTATGATAATGCAGGAGAGTTTATATATATATTAAATTTATTATTATTGAATGATAATAGGGAACCGATAAATAGAGGTGATTTTTTGGATAAGGAAGATAATTTGTTACCAGGAGCAGATAAGGAATTAGAAAGAATAAGTAAAGGATATATATCTTTTTTAAGAGGAGCTAATCCAAAAATGTTTCCTTCCAAAATTTATCCAAAACAATTATCATATATTCCTAAAATTAAATATGATATGAAAGGAATTTTAATTCCCGAAAATGAAAGAATTAAACATCTTAATTTGACTTTCGATGAAATGTCCAAATATCAATATGAACAATATAAAAAACAATTATATAGCAAGAAAAAAAATAATATTAATAATAATGATATTGAAGAAGATGTATCTCTTGAAGATGCCTCTTATTCTGAATTACAACCCCTATTCTATCTCTCTAATATAGTTTTACCTAATAAAGATAATAATAATGTATTAGCTAAAATTGGTGATGCATATCAAAGATATGATAATGGTATAGGACCTTTTATTATTAAAGAAAAAACTGACCCTAAAACCTCCAGAAAATATTTTGAATTTGAATTCCAAAAACATGTTAGATTTAATCTTGGTACTAAATTAGAAAAACCATTTATTGACCAAGATTATTTACAAAAATATTCTACTAAATATTTCAGAACATTAAATTCAATACGTTACGGAAAAGGTATATGTTATATATATAGTGAATTTAAATTTGGAGGTGTTTTACCTTTTGCTTTGATGTTGGAACAAAATGGTTTTAAACGTCATACAGTATTGGATGAGAGGCAATTATTGGATTATCCAAAGAATAAAATGGGAGGCGGTGGTAAAAGGGATTTTATATGTGCTCTATGTGGGGAAATTCGTACAAATCCAAAACATAATGAAAATCATACATTATATCATCCCTATAAAATTGCAACATACGTTATTATGACCGGAGATAAATATTTAACAAGAATTGAACCAAAACAATTAACTGAATTAGTTAATTCTGATAAAAATATAAATGGTGAAGAAGTAAAAGTAATTTTAGGAACAAGAACAACTGGTGAAGGATTAGATTTTTTAAGAATACGTCAGATTCATGTGATGGAACCATGGTATAATATGGCTCGTATGGATCAGATAATAGGAAGAGGTGTTAGAATGAAATCACATAATTTATTACCAAAAGAAGAAAGAAATGTTGAAATTTATCATCATACGATTGTCCCTCCTGTAACTGCTTCAGTAAAAGAAAAAGAAACAGAAACGATTGATTCAAGATTTTATAGAAAAGCTGAAGTAAAAGATATTAAAATAAAATCAGTAGAGAATGTACTTAAAAAAAGTGCTGTTGATTGTGCCTTTAATAAAATTGCAAATACTCCATATTCTACTGAAAAAGTTAAACAAATTTCCTCTACCGGTAATAAAGTTGAAGTTTCTTTAGGTTCTCAACCTTATTCCCGTGATTGTGATTATAAAAAAGATTGTGAAATAAAATGTGTATGGGAACCTGTAAAAGGAAAAAGATATAAAATAAATACAGACACATATACAGAAAAATCAGCGCGTAATGATATAGAGAATGCTAAAAGATTAATAAAAAATTTATTTTCACGTGATTTTATATTTAAACTTTATGATTTAGTTATAGCTGTTAAAAAGGAATATCCCGAATTAGAAGATAAATTTATTTATGTCGCTATTCAAGAAATGATTGATAATATTAATGAACCAGTATATGATAGATTTAATCGTAAAGGGAAAATTATATATAAAGGTGAATACTATATTTATCAACCATTAGAAATTAATAATGAAAAATTACCAATGTATTATAGACAAATCCCTATTAAAGAAAAAATTAAAAAAGTTCCTCTTGAAAATACAATGATTGAAGTGCTTAATTCTAAACAAGATGAATTAAGTAAAAAAGCGACAATTAAGGAATTAATATTAGAATTACAAGAAAATATAGAAAAAATAAAGGAAAAACTGGTGGTAAATCACAATGATATAGATTTAATATGTTTAGGTATTGAATTTGACTATTTAAATAATAATGATAAAAAGAAATTATTAAGAAATGCGATAATAAGATATAAAGAAAATGGAGGAGATGATTTTACAAAATTATTACTTAAATATTGTTCTCCAATACTTATCAAAAAATATAGAGATATTGAAATGATGCCCAGAAAAGATGATGTTATTGAAGGGTTTAGAATGGATAAAGAATATTTCTTATTTGATAAGAAAACAAATATGGTTATTCCTGCATCACGTGAATTAAAAGAAAAAATTAGAATTAATTTACAATTACAAGAAAAGAAAAAAAAGGATAATGAAAAATTTAATAGAGTTTATGGTTATATGCAAAAATGGAAATTAGGCAATTATTTATTTAAAATATATGATGGAACACAACAAAAAAATGCTATTACTGTAGAATTAAAACCAAGTAAGCGTTCAGAAATAAAAGGTAAAGTTTGTAGAACCTATTATATTAATGATTTATTAAATATTATGAAAGTCCTCAAAATTAATTATAATTCTAAATCTAAAGATGATATATGTATTAATATTAATTTTCAATTAAGAGCAAATGATATTGATAGAGTAGGTGGTAAAAGATGGTTTATAAATTCTCTTTATAATTATTAGCTCATATTTGAAGGAAATAATGAACTATCTGGTTCAAAATCACCAAATATTCCTTCATCGACACTTATTAATCCTCCTTCAGTTAATATATTATAATAATTACCTAGTTGTGTGACCGGTCTAACATTTTTAAGATTTTTTACAAGTTTTACTTTATTGCCTTGAAGAATAGGAGTATTTCCTTGAACAATTATATCATTTATTTCATAACAATCTTTAACATCTTGAAATTTGACAATTCCCAAAACTTTACCATGCTCTGTTTTATCACCAATTGACAATGAACAAATTGGTTTTTTTTCTCCATCATCTAAAATTACTAAACTATTCTCATAAAAACAAGGTAACTGTTCATACCATTTATAATTTGGATTAAATTCAATTTCATCATTTTTTTCTAAATCAAACGCAACACGTAATGCTATCAATCCTTTATTTAATTCTAATATAACATTCTCATCAAAGTAATCTTTAAAAAGTATATTTTTAATTTTAATTTTACCAGTAGTAGTACCTAAACAATATATTTTATCTCTTTTGTATTTAACTTTGGATGAATATAATGTATCTTTTACTTTTTGAAATTTGTCTTTAACATATACTTCATGATTTCCTGAAACAAGTACCTTATTTCTAAAAATATACATTTCTTGATCTTTTGAATCAAATTCAAAAGTCGCAAATACCTTACCACCGTCTTCTAACTCATCTCCTATTTGTACTATCTTTATTAATTTTTCTTGATTTACATTTGTATTTATTATTGTATTTTCATCAAAACAAAAGAAACGAAAAAGACCACCAACGGGACCATTCCAAAGTGAAGCAAGCATATAAAAAGTATATTTTAAAACATTAAATAAATTAACTACAGTTATCCCTATTTGCACAAAAACTTTTAAAAATAGTTTAAATATATAGGCAATCCTATAATAAATATCATATGCCTTATTTTGAAGGTCTGTTACTGCATTTTTTATTGAATTTCTTATTCTATTTATAAATAAATAGAAAAAATTAATTCTTTCATTTACTAAATTTTGAAATGATAAATTTTTAGTTAAAGCTTCGTCATATTTCTTTAATTTCGTGTTCATTGCATTGTCTTGCATTTTAGTATTACAGAAATTTTGATTTTCTTCAGCTGAAGTACCTTCAGGTCCAATAATACCCGCAATAGGAACAATATAAGGCTTACATCTATAATTAGGCCAGTTTTTCTGAATTTGATTTTTTTTAATATTAATCCAGATAGCAAGACCAATTATTCCTGCTAAAATAAAAACAATAAATATAATTAATCCATAATTAGTTACATTTTTAACGGATTTATCTTTATCCATTATTTGTTTGTAATATTTAAAAATAAGATGATTATTACTTATAAGGATGGCAACCAATGGCGGGGGAATTATCCCATTTTCTATTTACAATGGTAGAATTTTTCTACTTCTAGGTCGTGAAGACAGTTTTGATAAAAATTGGCATGGATATGGAAAATATTCAGATTTTGGTGGAAGAAGAGAAACAGATGAATTAAATATAGAGGCAGTAGCGAGGGAAGCATATGAAGAAAGTAATGGTTTGTTGGGCCCATATCAATCACTTTTGGATATTTTGAATGATAAAAATTATTATTTAAAACTTGGAAATTATAAATCCGATTTTTTTTTTGTACATGTTCCATATGTTTTTTTTATTGATAAAATATTTACAAATATGTTAAGTTGTTCAAATGTTATGATTGAAAAATTAGGGAGTTTAGGGAAGATAAAATTTGACGATGAAATAAAACCAGGAAAGATTAAAGATTATATGTTACATCATGGATTTTTTGAAAAAGATAAAATTAAATATTTCCCATTAGATCAGGTTTTATTGGATGTATATGATCCAGAAAAGAAAAAAAAATTTAGGGAGAGTTTTGTTAAATTGATTAAAAAATTTTCGAGAGATAAAGATAATATGATTGAAAATATGATTAATTTAAAAATTTGGAAATTTAATATTGATGAAACTAAATTATTACATCCTGTATTAAATGATATCATTGATGATAATACTGAATCAAGTGATGACCTTGATTTAATGAGTTTAGTAAATTCTTAGAGAATGTTATTTTTTTTATATTGTTAAAAATGAGAATACTGATTTATAATAGATTTATTGCTGGTAATAATTTAAATCAAGTTATTACAAAAGCAAATTCATTAATGTTTAAACCTATTTTTGATTTTGCTGGAGAGCATGTTAATAATCATGATAATGTAGTTAAAGAAATATGTAAATTAGATAATCAAGTTTATAATTCCAAGATTGCTCTTAAACTATCTGGTTTAGGATTAATGAAAAATGAAGATATTTGTGCTAAATCACTTGATACCATTATTCATAACTCAAATAATAATAACCAATTTCTAATTGATGCTGAAGAATCTGCTATTCAAAATAGTATCAGAAATATTTCTCAAAATTATATCATTAAATATAACATCAATTATCCTCGTATTTACTCTACTATTCAAATGTACAGAAAAGATGGTTTAAATCAAATGTTTAAAGAAATTCAATTATGTAATGATAATAGGAGATGGTATGGGGTTAAAGTAGTTAGAGGAGCATATTTAAATAAGGATAGAAAGAGTGGATTATTGCATGATAATATAGAAGAAACACATTATGAGTATGGAAAAGCATTAGATTATGCTTTAAGACATAGTGGTGGTATGGAGAAATTTATATTTGCGACACATAACAGAGATAACATTGAAAAGATAGTTAATAATGGATGGAAAAATATAAATATAGAGAGTGCACAACTTTTTGGTATGAGTGATAAATTAAGTAAAAAATTACATGATAAAGGAATAACTACTTATAAATATTTACCATATGGTAGTATAAGTCAATGTCTGCCATATTTTACTAGAAGATTATATGAAAATTATGATATACTCAAACATTTATAATCAAATCCTACTTTTTAACTCTTTTATTAAATCGTCATTATCATTTGAAATAACCGTACTACCAAATGATACTATTTTTGTTCTACAAAATGGACAAACTAAATTAATATCTTTAGCGTATGTTTTTTTAACAACATGACCACAATTTAGAGTAAAAAAGTCACAAGGAGCATAATATTCACCGGAAATTACACATTTAATAAGTGGATTTTTATTTAGTTCTTCAAAAATAACTTTATCTTCAATTAGTTTTAAGGAATGATTCAATACCTTTTTAACATCATCATCAAGATTGTTTTTTTGTAAAACTGTTCTTATTAAAGTTGATTCTTCATCAATTTTCCTTTTACATCCTGAAATCATTTGATTGAAGTGTTCATTTTTTCGTTCTTCATCTCCACTATCATGTATAAGTTTTTTTAATGTTTTTCCGAATTTATCTTTTAAAGGATAGGTTTTAATATCATTAATTATTTTTTCTGAAAATTCAGAATAATAGGTAATAATCGTTAATACAACTGATTCATAATATTTTATATTTTTCTCTTCAGTGAAATAATCTTTATGTAAAAAATTAATTATTTTATCGTTTGTTATATCAATTTGTTCCCTATTTTTATCAATCTCTGTAATTAATTCTATTATCTCCTTCTGAATTCCTTCCATCTCTTCTGGAATGATTGGTAAAACAGCCGGTTTTAAACTTATTCTCATATAAATATTCCCATTCTCTTTTAAATCAAATGTTGTTTCTCTATTATTTTTTATTAATTCATTAAATATATATCCTGTCAAATTATATGTGATAAATGTTTTTATTAATTTTTTTCCATTAATTGATGTTTCCCAAGAATGAGTTGTAATATTATTTGTTCCATCTAAAATGGATTTAATAACATCAAAAATTCTATTACGGTTTTTAATCATTTTAATGGATGAATTTGTTTCAGTATTAATGAAAATAGGTAACATAATATAGAATTGTATAATATTAAGATTATTTATATCAAAATCAAAATAAACGGATAATTTATTTTTAAATTTATCCATAACATTTTTCAAAAATTTATACTTTTCTTTTATATTTTTGAAGATATCATTAAAACTATCAAATATACAATTTTCAGGATAAAATACTTTAATTTCATTTAAGTTATCAAGAAAATTATTAATAATATCTTCATTATTAGGTAAATGCTTTAAATATTTTTGTTCCAAAATAAGAACTTTTGATAAAATCATTAATTCATCTAATGGAAATTGTTGTTTAAACAATTCTTCATAAATATTTTCATTCATTTTTTGTTTTTTAATCCATTTAGATATATTTGGCAGATGATTATTTAATTTTCCTAATAAACTTAATTTTTTTATTTTCAGAATATTATGTGGAATTTCATTTAATTTAATTAGTTTAAAATAATACTTAGTTTTATAGTCTTCTACACTAATATAATTTTCATATTTACTTTTAACAACATTTATCAAGAAAGTAGAACCACACTGATTTGAGTAATTATTAAAATTTTTAATAGTACGAATAATAATCGTGTCTAAAAATATTTTCCGATCTTCTAATAATACATCCTTTTCCATCTCCAATATTTCTTGAATTGTATATTTAGATTTTAATTTTTCGTATTTCCAAAAATTATTCGGGAAATGTTCTCTATTATAGTAGAAAAAATCATTTACATCATTTTCATTCCAATAAAAATAATCAAATATATTTCCCTTGTCAAATTTATTTATTTTATTTGCTATCATTTCCAAACATGAGTTATACTTCCCATTCTTATATAATGATATCAATAAAATAAATAAATTATTATCAAGTTTATCAATCGCATTTATGATTTTTTTTGAATCGTTCTCTTTCAAATTACTCGGGATTTTTAATGACTTAAATTCATTTTTATTAATTTGTGTTATGATTTCATCTATATTTACTGTCATATTCATTTTATAGTATTGTTTATATTTTTATCAATTTTTTTTTAAATCCTTTTTACCGGCAAATACAAGTAAAAAGGTTATTTGTCAAGAGTGGGATTCGAACCCACGAGTTTTACAACACTGGGACTTAAATCCAGCCCCTTAGACCACTCGGGCATCCTGACTACCTTAATTATATAATTAAGTTTTCTTTAAATAAAAGCAATATATAGATAAATATGATAATTTTGGATATAAGGGAGGAGGATGAAATAACGGAGATGAGAATACAGCCAGTCAATGATGATTTACAGGTATTATATATACCTTCGAGAATGATTTTTGGAAACGTTGATTTTCTACTTAGAATGGCTAAAACTAATAAGATATGGATTATGTGTAAATCAAGTAGAAGAGCACAAAAAGTTAAAGATATGTATTTTAAGGATGTTGATAGTATTAAGGTTATCAAAGGAGGAATTCTACAAATTTCTGATGAAAATGATATAAATAAAGAATTATATAAAATTATTTATGGTAATCGGACATTATCAATTCAACAAATTATGCAAATTATATTTATAATCCTTTTAATAGGGTTATGTTTTGTATATTGGTTTTATAACAAATATTATTTGATGGTAGCGGGGGTGATTATAGGGATTGTGTTATTGCAGGTTATTATGCGTTTTTGTTTATTAGGAATGATTATACCCTGGAAAAAATATACTAATTAAATAATTATCTTTGATTTAAAGACAATTTATGTATAAAGGTATGTTCAATTGAACATCACAAACTAATGCACCTGTGGCCAAATTGGTTAAGGCGTCGGCCTTATGTGCCGAAGATTGTGGGTTCGAGACCCACCAGGTGTAATAGTTTTACCATTTTTATAAAATTTTATTATAAAAATGGACTTTTATCTTAGATGTAATTTTTGTAAAAAAATAATATATGATATAAAATGGAATTTCCAAAACCAATAAATTCTAGATTTTGTAATGAACCTTTATTACCAAATAATAATTTTATAGGAGGGGTTGGAAGAGGTATGCCAATTGAACCTGTACAAAATATTATAAATAAACAGTCTCGTACTATTAATGAATATCCAGACATTAGCAACAGAATTTTTGATAATGTAATAGAGATGCAGAATAAGGAAAGTAATTTAACACAATATTTTCAGAGACCTATAAGAAATGTTATACCTGATTCTAATTTAGTTCCACAGATGAGTAGAAACCGAATTAATAAAAATAATAGGGATGATGAAATGATGTATATGAACCATAATAGATATATTAATGATTTTCAAGATAGATTTAATGGTTATTCTATGATACCTAAAGACACTAGAATAGAGAAGGGAGGAAATGAAAATGATATAGGTAGAACTATGAAAACATGTGCTTCTTTACCTCCTAATATGTTTAATCATTAATTTCTCTTTTTATAATTATGAAACATATTATTGTTATTCTTTTATTTTTATTATTTATTATAATTATGAAACATAATGAAACAAAACCAGTTATAAAAGCAGTTTGTGTTTTACAAGGAAAAGCGAATGGTATTATTCATCTTGAACAAATGAATAATAATACTAAAATTTATGGAGAAATTAAAGGTTTAACTAAAAATAAAGAACATGCTATGCATATTCACCAATATGGTGATTTAACGGAAGGATGTGATAGTACTTGTGCTCATTACAATCCATTTGAAAAAAAACATGGTGGAAGGATTGATAAAGAAAGACATGTAGGTGACTTAGGTAATATTAAAGCAAATAATCTTGGAATTGCTAAATTTGAATTTGTTGATAAACTTATTAAATTAAAAGGTCAATATTCTGTTATTGGTAGAGCATTTGTTGTTCATAAAGATAAAGATGATTGTGGAAAAGGTGGTTTTCCTGATAGTTTAACTACTGGTCACGCTGGTAAAAGAATTGGTTGTGGTGTAATTGGATACGCTAAATTATGCTGATTAATTTTCTATGTATAAATATGAGAAATTTAATAAAAAAAAAGGATAACTCTAACAACACTCCTATTATCAGTCCTAATAATTCTAGTGTTAATAATTCTAGTGTTAATAATTCTAGTGTTAATAATCTTACTCAATCTGTTGTTTCTGGTATTGGTTTAGGTGTTGGCTCAGAATTAGCTCATCAAGGGATTAAAAAAATATTCTCTGATGAACAAAAAGAAAAACCAAATGAAACAATCAATCATTCTTCATGTGATTCAATCTTTACAACATATGAAAAATGTTTAAATAATAATGAATATAATTGTAAAGTATTTTTAGAAGCATTTCAAGAATGTAGAAAAAATAATTTATAATGTTATATCTTCTATATTATTTGTAATATTTAGATTATATATTCTTTCTATATTGTAATTTTTATTTTTTAATTCTTCTAATTGTTTATTTAATACCTCTACTTTATTTTTCTGAGATTTTTTTATATTCATAAAAATTTCAAGTTCTTCTGTTATTTTATAATTATTTAAATACGATATAATATCATCCATCGCTTTTAAAACCGCTTCTATTTGATTGGGTAACCAAGATGTAATAGGTGTTCCTCCTGTTGCTTGAGCATAACGTGTATTCTTCATAATATATTGTTGAACAAATTGCCAATGACCATTTCTAAAAAAATATATTTGTTCTATACAAGCTAATAAATATTGTAATGATTCAAAATCTTCTTTTTCTTTAAATAATTTAAATAAATTTGGTGTTTTCTCTAAATCTTTAAAAAAATCTTGAACACATTTAGGTCTATAAGACCGTAAATCCATTAAATACTTTGATAACATATTTTCTGGATAATATGATGTTATACCTGTTATTAAATCGGCTGTTGGTATTATATCATCTTGAGCTCCTGTTTGTCCCCTGTATGTTTTTGGTTCTGCACTTACTCCTTCATATATTACACCATCACCAAAAATTTTATGATTATCTTTTATACCCATGATAAAAGCACGAAAATTATTATAATTATGAGGATTTGATGCTGACCACATTGTTCTACGTCTTTCGTTCATTTCTTTTAAAGTTTCATACAATAATCCTAAACCATCTCTATAATCATTTGCGTTAAAAATACGATGAGCAGATTTTATTAAATCAGGTGATTTTGCATTTATATAAACGTGATTCATTATAAATCCAATTTCATCATTTGTCCCACTAAAAGAACATGACATCTTTAAATTATTCCAATGATAATTATCTTCCTCCTTCATTACATAATTACCTAAAGAATATGCATAATGATAATCTAACCAAGGATAAACATCCAATTTATTGGAAACAATCGTATAAGGTATGGCAATATTAGAAGGGAGAATAGTATGAGCTTTAGCATAAATACCATTTTTCATATTAACATGCGAGGGTGTTAATAAATAAGCAGATGTTATAAAAGAATAGGCACGATAAAGAGCCTGAATTACAAATACGTCTTCTTCTTTTTTTACTTCTTTTGAAAAATTAGGTAATTGTAAAACAAATCTGCTCATTTCCTCTATTGATGAAATTAATACTGGTATTTTATCCGTTAATTCTTGTATTTCATTATACCGTTCTGGTAATTTTTTAAGTGGATGCTTAATCGGTAAAAACCCATTTTTTATATCAACTGAAAAAAAGCCATCAGAATAATTATTCTTTAACATAAAATAATAAATAATCTATATTTAAATAAATGAAAAATCAATTATTTAAAGAATTACCTCCAAAAGAATTATGTTTAAAAATAATGTCTTTCTTTAATTTAAATGATTTTACTGATAATAGGGAATTTACTAGAAATAATTTAAAAATTTTTAAAACTGTTGATAAAATTGAAGAAATAAAAAAAGAGATTATTTCCTATTATTTAAATTGTAAAGTTGAAAAATTTTTTAATGTGTTAGATGAAAAAAAGGTTATTACTATATTACGTCAATTAATTAAGCCATATGGTTATAAAATACATTCAAGAGAAAAATATTTTGAAGGAAAAAAGGTATTATTATATAAGTTAATAAAAATAGAAGAAGAGATAGATAGTAAATTGTCAGGGATTGATTATAAAAGTAAAATAATAGAATTTTAATCTTATAATAATTATGGATTATAATTCACATTATTATTTTATAGGTAAAATGCTTAATAGTTCCGAGGCTCGTTCTGTTAAAAAAGT
>Ga0180433_10004253_pt1 | contig 20245 bp, 21 predicted proteins | sample SS_ome_8_FD_132980 | JGI IMG/M metagenome (GOLD analysis project Ga0180433, IMG submission 132980) | Hypersaline lake sediment archaeal communities from the Salton Sea, California, USA - SS_1_D_1 metaG | ecosystem: Environmental > Aquatic > Non-marine Saline and Alkaline > Hypersaline >... | reverse complement strand
GATACAGCTGTCACTGAAAGTTATACATCACGATTTGTAGGTGAACGTTCAGAGCTTGAACGATTGTTGGATGAAGAATCTTGGTTAACTGCTGAAGATTGTTTAACGTTAGGTTTTGCAGATGAGATATCGGATGAAATTGAAATTTCTGACGAAGAGGAAGAAAAAGAAGAAATTTCCGCAAAAGAAGAAATTGTCAATAAGTATTCTCGAAAAGTAGCGGTTTCCCTGAATGGAAAAGAGTTAGGTGAAACCTTATTTTCAAAAATTGAAGAAAAACCAAGAGAAGAAAAAACAATTAGTAACTCAAATTTAATTTATCAATTTTTAAATGCTTTTACACGGTCAATTAACTGACGGTGTTTTTTATTTTGTATTAAACAAGAGGAGGTTTAATCATGACCATTAAAAATTTAGACCGAGAATTGGAGAACGAAGTAAAAATGAAAGAAGAGCTTTTAAAAGCGATGAATAGTGGGGATGAAAACGAGTTAGCAGAAGCTTTCACCAAGTTTGCTAATTCCATCCAAGAACGAATCATTTCAGAAGCGAAAAAATCGATGGATGAAGATTTATCTGATCAACAAGTAATGGCGACTCGAGGCTTAAAACCTTTAACGAAGGAAGAATTAAATTACTACAATGAAGTCATTCAAGGGCAAGGATTTGACGGTGTTGAAAAGTTAGTTCCAGCTACTGTAATTGATCGGGTTTTTGAAGATTTAGAACAAGATCATGAGCTCTTACAAAATATTGAGTTTGTTAACACCACTGGTGTTACAGAATGGATTTTAAAGAAAGGTGATATTCCGACTGCATGGTGGGGGAAACTCACAGCGGATATTAAAGAAATCTTGGATGAAGGTTTTGAAAAAATTAGCACTGATTTATTCAAGTTGTCAGCTTTCTTACCTGTAGCAAAAGCGATGCTTGACTTAGGACCTGTTTGGTTAGATCGTTACGTTCGTACCGTTCTGAAAGAGGCTATGATGATTGGCTTTGAAGAAGCGATTATCAATGGAACTGGGAAGGAACAGCCGATTGGCATGTTAAAAGATTTGGCTGGTGCTGTGGTTGATGGAGTGTACCCTGATAAAACAGCGACCGCATTAACAGATTTAACACCGAAAACACTTGGTACACAAGTAATGGCCCCATTAACAAAAGGTGGTAAGCGTAAAGTAAATCAAGTGCTATTTGTAGTAAATCCATTGGATTATTGGGAAAAAATCTTTCCTGAAACTACAATTTTGACGCAAAACGGAACTTACGTTTATGGAGTCCTTCCAATTCCAGCTAAAGTCATTCAGTCCGTGTCTGTTCCACAAGGAAAATTGGTTGCCGGCTTAGGAAAGGATTATTTCTTAGGTGTGGGTTCATCTAGAAAAATCGAATACAGTGATGAAGTTCGTATTATCGAGGATGAAAGAGTCTATGTTACCAAACAATATGCGAACGGACGACCAAAAGATAATGATAGTTTCTTAGTCTTTGATATTACCAACTTAGGAGTAGAAACAGCTACACCATAATAAAAGGAGTGATATAACATGAAATATCCTGTTTTACATGATTTTATAGAGAAGTTCCATAAAGGTATTCTTTACAAAAAGGGTGAGGAATATCCAAAGGAAGGATTTCAAGCTGATCCAGAAAGGGTAAAATATCTTCAATCGGATAAAAATCCATATAAGAAAGCTTTTCTTGGTAAAGAAAAGACTGAACAAGATAAAGGGCAAGAAGAAGTTGAAAATGAAGAAAGCAGTAAACGCAGCCGGAAGTCATCTACGAAAAAGTAGGTGATGTTTAAATGGATGAACAAGTTCTAACACAATTATTATCGGATTTAAAAGACCGTTTACGTATCACCTGGAATGAAGAAGATGAGTATTTAAAAAAGTTGATAAAACGTGCAGAGACGTATTTGTCTGAAATGACAAATGCGTCTTTTGATTTTGTAAATGAAGAATGGCCGAAGGAATTACTTCTCGAAAGATGTCGTTATGTTTACAACAATGCAGCAGATGAGTTCGAAACAAACTTTCATGCTGAATTATCAAGACTCATTTTAGCTGTTGCTATTGGGAGAGTAGGTGTAATTCGTGTCAGTGAAGATGTATCGGGAGACGTTCAATGATGGTTTTTTATCATATGGCCATAAACAAACTCAACGCTCTGAAACGAGAAAGAGAATCGGTGAAGTGTTTATAGAAGAAGGTAAACTCGCATATCGGGAAATGTCTTGTCGCGATCAAGACTATCAAATGGCTGGCATTATGGGGGCGAGTTTAGACCGAAAAGTCAAAACGTTATATCCCCCTTCATTTCGTAACATTAACAAGAATAAATTGAAAGTGGTTATTGGTCATGTTGAATATGATGTGATTACCGTTGACTCTGACCGTCACTATTTGTATTTCTACCTGCAAGAAGTAGGTGCAGTTCATGAATGATAAAACTAAAAATTTAATGCGTGAGCAAATAAATTCGTTGGTAGACGGACTATCAAATCATTTTCAACTTCCTATATTTGAGGATGAAATCGCGGAGGATGAAGAAGAGAGTTTAACTGAGTTTAATTGCTTTGTCTTTGAAACAGGTGAATTCCGTCCTACAAGAGATTTTCGTAAAATCACGCAAGATATTTACGTTTATTATTACTCAGAGAACAAGGATGACGTGGATGAACAAACAATTGACATAATATCTATTGTCACGTCGATTAAGGGGATGACTTTTTCTCAAACCACGAAAGAGCGTCTCCAGGAAAAAGACACAGATCGATATGTAGATAGGGTCACGCTTGTTTTTAGGCGGGTGATTCCAATTGAGTGCAAGGTTTGAAATTGATTATAAAGCAATAGAGCGATTAGAAGTTAAGATTGCTAGGCTACCAGATCAAATGGAAGGTGTGATTAACGAAGTATTACACACAGATGGGATTCGAATCGCAACTGAAGAAATAACCAAGCTCATCCCTGTTTCTAGCCGTAACGGTAAAATTCGAAACAAACGCCATGCAAGGCATAGCAAATGGAGCAAAAGCGAGAACCATAATCTCGGCTTTGCTATCAAAGCTAAAGGCGGTGCAGCAAATAAGCGCGGGAGTTATGGATACCTCGTATTCCCTAACGAAGGACGTGGCGCACATAACCTAATCGAACAAAGGTTCATGGAAAGAGGCTTGGAAAAAGCTACACCTAAAATCTTATCTAAGCTTCACGAAAGAATTGATCAAATTTTGGAGGAGGAATTATAATGCCGACAGTCGTTCAAGAATTTGATTCCGTTTCAATCACGAACGCTAGTATTCAATTTTTCGACGGAGAAACACAACAAAACGGTACAAAGTTTGGTTGTGTAGGTTCCATCGAGGGAGAAACGGAAGGTGTTGAAATCGTTAAGAAGTGTGAAGGGATTGAGGCGAAGCGGAAATTCAAACCAACAAAAATGAATGTAAACGTCAATGCCCACATTCCTGTTCAAGTCGGAAGAGACATTTTCGGGTTAAAAAACACAGACCTAAAGCCTGGTGTTTATTCATACGGTGAGTTATCACAGTCGAAAAGATTTGTCTTTACGGCAGATGTAATTGACGAATTTGAAGATGTCAAAAAACTAATCGCATTCCCAAATTGCTCAAATACAACAGGTTTTCGAATTTCCATTGAGAATGCAGCTGATGAGGTAGCTATGCTTGAGCTATCTTTTGCAGTTTTGAAAGATACGTTAGGAAATCTATATTACGAAGCATTCGTTGATGAATTGGACGATCAAACAGTTGCTGATACCTGGCACTCACTATTTACGCCCGAATTAATTCAAATTCCAACACCATAATAGAAGCTCCTACTTTCAGGAGCTTTTTATTTTCACAAATGAAAGCGAGGTATTTTCATGAAGGTTAGAAAAATTACGCTAAAAGACATCGAATTTCGTGAGGTTAACGGTGAATTCGAACGGATTTTTGTAAATGAAAAATCTTATCCTGTATTCTTAACCAACTACGCACTAAAACGAGGGAAAGAACTTGGATACATTGAGAGTTCGTTATTTAGTAACGTAATCAAATTGCAAGGTTTAGAAAAGTTATCTCAAGGAAAGGAAGCACTCGAAAACATTGATGATAATTTGCTGAACGAATTAGATGAAACCAAAATGCAGCAAATGATTTATTTAGCTTTTCTGGGGGCGAATAAATCTTCCGAAATGTCTTTTGATGAGTTTATAACGAAGTATCATGATTCGGTAGAACAAACAATGGAGCTATACACAAATTTAATTTCCGACTTGATTTCATCCGACCCGAATCAGTTTGCTAAAGCGATGCAAAAAAGCACAAATAAGAGTAACAAAAATGGAAAAAAGTACAACCGCCGTCGCTAATCCTCGAGTGTGTGGAAGATCTTTATGTTCTTTATTGTCTAGGGGCTAAAATCGACGCTGAAACCTTTTGGCATGAGCCAATTTCATCTGTACAACGAATTTATGAATCAGCTCTTGCATTTGAAGGTTGGAGAAACAATCCAAAAGAAGGGTAGGTGAGAAAGCTCGTGGCTCGGAAAGATTCGGAAGCAAAAGTTACCTTTAAGGTATTTAATCAAGAATTTAATAAATCGATACGCCAAATGAAAGATGAAAGCACGAAATTACGAAAAGAATTTCAGTTGCAAGAAGAGCAACTGAAGCAAAATGGCACTGAATCAGATCGCTTAGCAGCAAAGATTGAATACTTAAAAAAAGCACAAGAAAATGCAAAAAAACAAGTTCAAGCAACAGAACAACAACTAGAAAAAGCGAAAGCGACATTTGGCGATAATTCGGAAGAGGCAAACAAATTAGCTAGGAAGCTACTAGATGCTCAAATTGCAGAACAAAAATTAGCGAATCAGGTTAATGCAACAGAAAAAGAGCTTTCTCAACTCTCCCAACAAATGCAAAAAGCAACCGTTGTAACAGATGGTTTTGCAAATTCGTTCGAGAAAGCTAAAAGCAAAATTAATAGTGCTGCAAAGACACTTTCAACGACTGCAACCCCAGCCATAGCCGGTATAGGTGCTATTTCAGTAAAATCAGCAGCAGATATTGATGGTGCCACAAGACAGTTAATTGCAAGTCTTGGAGCAACAGGCGATGAAGCCGAACAGTTAGAGAAAACAATGAAAGCTGTTTGGGAAGGTGGTTATGCAGATAGCGCGGATGAAGTAGCACGAGCAGTTGGTCGTGTAAAGCAAAACATGAAGCAAATCGGGTCTGGGGAAGAGCTACAAACCGCGACAGAATATGCCCTGACCTTAGCAAAGACATTTGAATCAGATGTTAACGAGGTTACACGTGGCGCAAACCAACTCATGCTCTCTTTCGGCTTGAATGCAGAGCAAGCATTTGGTCTTTTAACCAAAGGTGCTCAAAACGGTTTGAATTTTTCAAACGAGCTTTTTGATAATGTGGCCGAATATGGACCGTTATTTAAACAAATGGGATTTAGCGCTGAACAATACTTCAGCATTCTCATTAATGGTTCTGAAAACGGCGCATACAACCTTGATTACATCAATGACGCGATGAAAGAATTCCAAATACGCGTAAAGGATGGTTCCAAATCTACATCTGATGCTATGGGAAATCTTAGCGGAGCAACACAGAAGGTTTGGAAGGACTTTTTAGATGGAAAAAGCACTGTAGCCGATGTATTTAGCGCTGTGATACCTGAGCTGGAAAAAATGGATGATCAGGTTAAAGCGAATCAAATTGGTGTGGCTCTATTCGGCACTAAGTGGGAAGATCTTGAGTCCGACGTAATGTATTCACTAGACAATCAGACCGATGCTTTAAAGGGTTTTGAAGGGGCTATCGAGGAAACAGCAGATACACTTGAGCAGTCTATCAATCAAAAAGCACAAGCAACTTTAAGAAAACTAGCAGGAATCTTAGCTCCTTTAGGGTTTCAAATATTAGATTTAGTCAACAGCGTCACTCCTCACATTGAACGATTAATAGATCAATTTAGTGGGATGAATCCTGTTGTTCAAAAAGTGTTGATTATCCTTGGGCTTTTAGTGGCGGCTGCCGGACCTTTACTAGCTTTGATTGGACAAATGACGTTGGGAATTGGCGTACTTACACAAAAGTTTGCGTTGAATAGCGCCAGCGCATCAAGAGCAAGTGCTTCCAATAGTATGTATTCATCGTCCCTTACAAAACTAGGGACGACGGCTAAAGTAGCGAGCGCACGAGTGGGAATCCTAGGAAAGACATTTGGCATCCTTTTAGGACCGTTTAGACTGCTTGGTACATTGTTAATGATGTTTTTACCACATCTTGTGATGTTCATTGCTGAAAATGAAACAGCTAGGAATGTCCTATCCAATGTATGGAACGCTATCATGAGTACGATACAGCCCATTATTATTCAACTCATGAATGCTATTCAAAAGTTACAGCCTACTTTTGAACAAGTCCTGTCATCATTAGGAACTGTTTTCTCGACTCTTATGAAGACTGTGACGGGCTTATTAGGGGATATCGGACCCTCATTGACAACACTATCATCTGTATTAGGTTCTGTATTCGTCACTCTAATACAATCTGGCGGGTCATTATTATCCTCCCTTTCTCCTGTGTTAACCGGTTTGTTAACGCTAATTGGTGGAGTGTTAACAGCGCTTCAACCAGTTGTACAGGAGTTTGCAAATAGTTTTGCTGTTTTGGGACCTGAATTCCAAGAAACAGGGTCTATCATCGCTCAAAGCTTTCAAGCGTTAGGACCATCGTTTGCAGAGTTGGGACTTGCTTTGATGGAACTGGGTACAACGCTTGGCGATACATTCAGCCAAATGCAGCCGATATTCGGGCAATTGGGACAATCTGTTGGACAGGTTCTAGTCATGTTAGTCCAGACTTTCGGTCAACTTACACAAGCTGTATTGCCGATTGTAAGCCAACTATTACCTCAACTATCTGTTACTTTTGTCAATGTGCTAACAGTCGTGTTGCAAATTGCGATATCTATATTGCCAATCGTGATTCAATTAATCCAAGCGATTATTCCAATTGTCATGCAAATTATTACGACTGTTTTACCGATGCTTTTACAAGCTATACAATTGGTGTTCCCGATTATTCTACAGATTGTCCAGTTAGTTCTGCCAATCGTCATGCAGTTATTACTGTCAATCGTTCCAATCATCTTGAACTTAGCTCAAATTGTTATTCCATTGATCTTAAAAGCGGTCCTAATGGTATTCCCGTTAATTTTGACGATTATCCAAACGATCATCCCAATTATTATTACATTTCTTAAATTAGCAGCAACGATCATTACGAACGTTTTAATTCCTGCTATTCAGTTCATCTTAAGGATTGTCCAAATCATCTTCCCTGCGATTTTAAGTATTATTCAAAATGTAATTAACATTATCACAAATATTATCAAGCTTTTTACAGCTGTATTAAGGGGAGACTGGAGCGCTGCTTGGAATGCAATTAAAAACATTACATCATCGGTATGGAGCATCATTGCGGCAAGCGTTTCTGCTTCGATAAACCTCATAAAGACAATTATCACAAGTGTTTGGAACGCAATTAAATCAGTTACAACTTCTGTTTGGAACGGAATCAAAAGTGCGATAACAAGACCAATTGAATCGGCTAAAAATACGATAAAAACTATTATTGATAATATTAAAGGGTTCTTTAGCAGTCTCAAATTAAAGATTCCTGATATCAAGCTTCCGAAATTACCTAGATTCAGTATTGAGGGTAAATTTAGTTTAGCACCTCCACAAGTACCAAAACTGAAAGTTAATTGGAATGCGGAGGGTGGTATCTTTAAAAAACCTACAATTTTCAACACAGCTAATGCTGGTTTACAGGGAGTGGGGGAAGCTGGTCCTGAGGCGATTCTACCTCTATCAGATTCAGTTCTAAGTAAAATTGGGGCAATGATAGCAAAAACAATGGAATATAGAGATAATCTAGCTCAAACATTGTCTAATAGCATTTCTGTTCGACAACCGATTCTAATTACAGTGGTAAGTCAGTTAGATGGATATGAAGTTGCTCGCAATCAATTTGAATATATTAACGAGATGATGGGCTCTGATACAGAGATAAAAAATCTACTAGGAGGGAATGGGTGATGGAGAAAAGCATTTTTAACTTCAAAGTTTTGAAATCGAATGGAAATATGATTGATCTTCATCAAAAAAACTTATGGGTGAGCTCATTTCGAATTTTTTCTCCATCCCCTGAACACCACACAGAAATCGTCGAAGGACGACATGGTTCTGTTTATTTCGGGACAACTCTGAAAGAAAGAAAAATTTTTTCTCGTATCAATGTCGAAGCATTAGATCCGTCTGATTTTGATTTATTCAGAGATGAGATTTTTAGAATCTTTAATCCTCTAGAAAAGTTTTACATCATTCGTGATTTACAACCCGGTAAACGGATGGAAGTATCAGTATCAAGTGAATTCGATATCGATTATACGACTCTTGAGGACGGAGAATTTAGCATTGAATTTGTCATTCATTCTGTATTTCTTGAATCCATTGGAACAACTCTAGATCCACTTAATTCAGATACAGAAATATGGCAAATTGGCCAAGGGCTTATTTTAGATGATATTAGTTATATTCACAATACAAACACGTTCAGTATTTTTAATGCTGGGGATATTGAAGTTCATCCGAAAAAAATGCCACTTATCATCAAGTATAAAGGTTCTTCAAATAACTTAGAGATTAAAAATTTAACATCCGGAGACACTTGGCAATACTTCGGAGAAACATCCTCAGGTGATGTGATCGAGATAAACCGTGTAAAACACACTAAGAATGGAACGAGCATTTTTGCTAATACGAATAAAAAATTTATATCAATAAAACCAGGACTGAACGAATTTGAATTGAACGGAACAAACGGAACTTTTGAAATAAGTTTCGATTTCCGTTTTTATTACTTATAAGGTGATGCTCATGAAAGATTTATTTATTCGTAGTGTTTTGGGAGATGAGGAGTCGTTAACCGATTATAGCGTAACCAGAAGAAATTCAGTAAACGGAGAAAAGCAGATACAGGTATTTGTTACAAAAACAGACATGAATGAGCATTCTTATCCGTTGGTACAAAATGAAGCTTATTTCATCTATGAATCAGATGAGTACATCATTAAGTTTCACAACGAAAGAACAAAGGGTAATCGAGTATATGCTGAGTGTAAAGCAATACACCGAATGTTTGATGATTTAAGCAACAAATGGATTTACGATACTATTACAGGAACAAAATCAATTCGTCAATTAATTGATTTTGTAACAGATGGAACTGGCTACACTGTCTTTATTGATGAGACAGATATACCTACATCTGTAGAAGTTGAAAATTTCGGGGATGATAATGCTCTGTCTTTACTAAAAGACACACTTTCTAAGTTCGGAGTCGAATTCGATGTAATTGGTGAAACAATATACATCGCTAAAGAGATTGCTAGGTATACAGATGAGAAAATCATCTATCAGTATAATATTAGTAATCCCTCAAAAGAAATTGATACAAGTAGCCTAAAAACATATATACGAGGTTTTGGAAAACAGAATGAAGACGGAACTTATGTTGTAGAAGCGGAATATACGTCTCCTTTAGCCGATATTTACAATATCAAACACGCTGAGCCAATTCGAGACGAAAGATATACAAATTATGACTCTTTACTTGAAGCGATGAGACGAAAACTCTTTGATTCGATTGATATATCCATCAAACTAACTTATGTTCAATTGAAAGAAATGGGGATTATCGACATACAAAAAGGTGATTACATCTGGTGTATAATTGAGCCATTTGACATTGATGTAAGAATCAGAGTCATCGAGATTGAAGATTACTCGGACGACTTAAAATCTCCCATCTTCACTTTAGGAAGTATTACCAAAAAGGCTACTGATATCATCTCTAGTTTCAATTCGACAGCCAAAACTGTCAATAATGTTGTAAATACAGAAACAGGAAAAATCAAAGACAGCGCTCTTGGAACAAACGCTAACTATGTCGTAAAAGCCGTTGAAAGTACATTTTCAGAAATAGACTATAACAAATACGGAATATCACTTACCGATGTAGCCAACTTCATGCGATTTGTGCGCTTGAAGAAAGGGGGCATTTTTGTTTCCACTGACGGAACTTTTATGAAGATGGCCGTTAGTCCAGACGGGTTAAATCTTGATGTAGCTTATGGTAGACTCTCTGACGATAAAGTTAGTGTAGGGAGTAATACCGTTTTTGAACAAGGTTATGATCCTTCTCAAAAAGCAAATGATGTTATTGCAACATCATCTTCCAAAGGGCTTATGAGCTCACAGGATAAGCAAAAATTAGATAATATACAACTTGATGAACAAGGAAATGTAGTCGTTGAGGTCCCTCTTGTTTCCACAACGGAAGATGGACTCATGAGCTCTATGGATAAGCAAAAATTAGATAAATTCTTAATCGTTGATTTAGAACAAATAAACTTTGACGATATCGTGCAACAAATACAAGATTTAGAACAAAGAGTTACTGCTTTAGAAAGTAGTGGAGGTGCATAGTAAAATGCCTAAATATCCATATCGTTCACTTCAACCTTCATTAGATCGTGATTTTCGTAACGACCTTAATCAAAACTTCTTGGATGTAGAAAATGATTTCAAGGAGCTTAAGAATGAGTTTGACAATGCTGTTGAGACCGTATCAACAGATGCCTTTAACAAAGTCGTAAATGCTGCAAAAATAGAGTGGTTACCGCCAGTTAACACATTTGGTGATTTGACTACCACGTACCCCGATGCAGCAGAAGGAAAAGCTGCAATGGCACGCGACAGCGGAAAAGTATATCGTATGAATGATCAGGGTCAATGGACTGAAATTCAGGACATTGACCCTTCTTTAATAAACGAAGTAGACCAACGACTTGATGCGAAAATCGACCAAAAACACCAGGAAGTTACTGCGCAGTTGGCGGAAAAGGCGACAAAAGGAGAAATATCTGTTTTTGACATTGATAAAAACAAGGGGAAATTCGATCAAACTTACATGACAGATGAATTTCTTCAACAAATAGCAGGTACTACTCCAGTAAACGCTGTACCCGCAGACGAAAGTATAACAACTATTAAAATGGCGTTTCCTGCTATGGTCGGTCTAGCAAGTAAAAACCTTTTCAATAAAGATACGGTAACTTATGGTAAGTATGTTCAATATTCTAGCGGTAATTTAGTTGATAGCGCTTCTCATGTTGCTTCTGATTGGATAAAATGTGAACCTTCAACCGAATACACAAAAGTAGGAAGTCAACAGTTAGCATTTTACGACGCTGATAAAAATTATATTAGCGGACTATCAAGTGCTACAACATTTACTACACCTGCAAACTGTTATTTTATGAGAATTACCGTTCCTATTTCTGATATTGATTTAGAACAACTCGAAAAAGGTAGTGTTAGTACAGAATACGAAACTCATACTCCAAAATTAAATAAAGATGACATAAGAGATAATACAATTGAAGATAAAAAACTTAATTTTATCCCAGCAAAAAAGAAAGAAAGCAAAAATTTAATTGATTTAAGCAAAATCACAACCGGGAGATATGTGTCATATTTGGATGGATTATCAAAAGTTAACGAGGACTTCTCTCATACTGACTATATAGAAATTTTACCTAACACAGATTACACGTTAAGTAATCATTATGGCGAAAAATTAGAACAATTAGCTTTTTACGATAGTGATAAAAATTATATCAGCGGAATCAGTAACAGTTCTGTATATTTAGAAGCAACATTCACAACTCCGTCAAATGCGAATTTTATTCGTGTAACTTTAAAAAATATTTATCTTAATTACTATCAATTAGAACAAGGGAATGTAATGACAGACTATTCTAGTGGGGGGCATTTAATCAGAGTAGAAGATATTGAAAAATTCAAAATATCAGCGCAATACCTCGATAAAAATCTACTCTCACAATTTAACAACGTTCGAAATGTCATTACTGTTAAACAAGATGGATCAGGTGACTTCATTTCTTTAAGAGATGCCATCGAATCAATTAACGACGCAAGTGAATCAAATCAATATGAAATTCAAATACACGAGGGGATTTACGATATAATGTCTTACTATACAGATACAGAAATTAATGATTCTGCTTTCATCGGATTACAAATCCCCAATTTTGTCCACTTAAAAGGAATTGGCAATAAAGAAAATATAATATTAAAAGGTGAATTAAGCGATACCTTTTCAACAGAAACAATGAATAGAGTGTCTACACTTTGCACAATAGATAATTGTGATTTGGAAAACTTAACAGTAACAGCAAAAAATTTACGATACGCTGTTCACGATGATTATAATTATCCAAATCATAAGAGAAATGTAAGAAATTGTGATTTCATTAAATATACAGGCGGTGGCTTTAACCAAGCATATGGGCAAGGAAGTTGGAGTGGAACAGAACATGTTTTTGAAAATTGTTATTTTTATACCGAAATGCCGGGGTATGCGTACAGCTTCCATAATAATGTTAACTTTACCAAACCTTCAAAGAACACTTTTATCAACTGTACGTTTGAAAGTACTAATAATAAATATTCAATAAAATTTGGATCAATGGGTTCCGGTCAAAAATGTTCTGTTCATTTAGTCGGAAATAAAATTCAAGGAATAATCCACATTAAGGAAGAACAAACAGGTAGTGGAGTTGGCATAGATTTTGTGGTAACTGGGTATGGAAATGATGTTGTTCCAGTTGAGTTTCAATATAGTGATGGTGGACAATACACATATAACTTTACAGGCGAAACAAAGAAAATAAAAAACGCTTCATCTTCATTAATTACTAAAGGAACATTAGTAAAGGTAAAATCCGACTTTACCGGTGTTGAACCAATGTTATCAACTGATGATACCGTTCTGTTTTATGGCATAGCAATGGAAGATATTAATATTAATGAAATTGGAATAATTCGAATAGGAGGGTATCTACAAATAAGTGATACAAATCTATCAAACTTAACTATTGGAGATAAGATTGGAATATCAAATGGTGATTTAGCGGTAGTAACATCAGGTGATTACATCGGTGTTGTTGTATCAAACGATTTTATTAAACTGAATTAAACCGTAGGACAATACTGCGCAATAACAATTTTACAAACATTAGTTCTTATTGACTGACAAAATAGCAGAATGTTATGTTAACATAGAAGCAGGTAGGATGGATTAGCTACCCATCCGTTAACGCACCCAGGAGCGTGCCTGCTTCTTTTTTGTTTGCAGTGGCAACTCCTAAAGCGTAATAATAATATTTTATATCCTGGGGGAATGAAAGATGAGTATTGTGGCGTTAGGTGCCGGAGAACAACTGATTTCCGAAATTGTGGGTTTTATTTCAGAGATAGTCCCGATTGATATCGAAAAGACAAAAGGGAAGCTTTCAAGTATTATCTCAAAATACCATATTACCAGAGTAGAGAAAGATGAAATTCATCCAGATCTACATGAAAAAATAGAGCTTTTCCTATCTTCAAAAAAGCTAGAAGGCCTCAGTCCTCTAACTCTTGAAGGTTACGAACTTGATTTGAAAATATTTGCAGAGAAGGTAAAGAAGAAAACTTACGAAATAACACCTGCTGACATCAGGGTTTATCTCGGGGAACTGAGCAACTTGAAAATGAGCACAATTGGAAAGAAATTGTCTGTTCTAAAAAGTTTTTTTGGTTGGCTAGCATCAGAAGAGATTATTCCGCGAGATCCAACATCAAAATTAAAGCCACCCAAAACTGAGAAACGACTCCCAAAAGCTCTGACGATAGAAGAACTCGAAATGCTTAGAGAATCTTGTGATACCGTTAGACAGCGAGCATTTATTGAAGTTTTATATGCAACCGGGTGTCGCTTGTCAGAAGTATATCAATTAGATAAATCCGATATAAACCAACAATCGATGAGTTGTTTGGTCGTAGGAAAGGGAAATAAGCAACGAGAAGTCTATTTTTCATTTAAAGCAATGTACCATCTTAATAAGTATCTCAGTACACGTATAGATGACTGCGATGCATTAATGGTGACAGAACGAAAACCTCACAGAAGGCTGTCTAAACGAGCGATTCAACGTGAAATAAAAGAAATTGCTAAGAAAGCTGGGTTAGCCGATAAAGTAAGCCCACACGTTTTGAGGCATACGTTCGCAACATTGACACTTAATAACGGAGCTGAGCTAGTTGCTGTTCAAGAATTACTTGGTCATAGCTCACCGGAAACCACACTTAGATACGCTAGAATTACCGAAGAGCGCAAAAGAGAACAACACAAAAAGTTTCTTGTTCAATAGGGTCCAAACATGGACTCTTTTTTATTTTTAATTGAAAGGCGTGATAAATATGGCAACTGAAGTTTTAGCAGGGATTGTAGTAAGTGTACTAAGTTTGATTATTGCGCACCAGACATATCAACTTAACAAGACAAAAGCAGTAAAAACAGACAGCCATGAAAGCGCGGAATTGAAAGCCGAACTAGGGTATATCAGAAAGGGGGTTGACGATATTCGAATTGACTTGAAGTCGAATGAAAGGCAGATGATCGCATTAGGAGAGCGTGTCACACGAGTTGAAGAAAGTTCAAAGCAGGCTCATAAACGGATTGATAAATTAGAAAAAGGAGATGAATAACAATGGATAGAGGTTCTATAATTCGTACAATTGTTTTAGCTATTGCTTTAATTAACCAATCCCTAGTATTATCAGGGAAATCAACCCTTCCATTCTCAAACGAGGAAATTGAAGCTGGCGTGACTGCAACATTTACAGTTGCCGCCTCGCTTGTTGCTTGGTGGAAGAACAATTATATTAGTGACAAAGGAAAGAAACAAAAAGAAGTTCTTGAAAAACAAGGTTTGAATTAAGGTCGTCAATTGGCGGCCTTTTTAAATTTTAATTAAGGAGAGGATAAAATAATGAAAGCGATTATCGACTTATCTCATCATCAAGACCCGAAAAAAATGGATTATGACAAATTGGCAAAACAGGTTGATCTAGTTATTATTCGTACTCAGTACGGTTCAAAAACGATTGACCGTCATTACAAAACACATCACGCAGAGTTTAAAAAACGCGGTGTTCCAACTGCTGCTTATGCGTGGGTTCGTGGTGTGAATGAAAAAGATATGGAAGTCGAAGCAACAGACTTCTACAATCGCACGAAAGACTTGAACCCGACATTTTGGTTTTTAGACGTTGAAGAAGAAAGCATGAAGGATATGCGTGGAGGTGTTAAGGCTTATGTGAAGAAATTGCGTGAACTCGGAGCTGAAAAAATTGGTGTTTATATCGCTCATCATTTATACAAAAAATTTAATTTAGATATGAGCGATTTTGACGCTATTTGGATACCACGTTATGGTACAAACGATGGAAAACCACAAACAAAACCAGCTTATCCATGCGATTTATGGCAATATACTAGCGTTGGGCGACTTGATGGGTACAATGGAGATTTAGATTTAAATAGAATCGTTAGTAATAAACCTCTTGATTATTTCACAGGTGGAGATAAAAACTCAGAACCAGTAAAAAAAGTTAGTTCTACAAAAACAACAGTATCAGTTTACACGGTTAAAAAGGGTGATACACTTTCAGAAATTGCTCAAAAATATGGAACGACTGTGAATGAGCTCGTAAAACTAAACAATATTAAAAATCCAAATTTAATTTATGTCGGACAAAAATTGAAGATAAAATCAAATGGTAAAGAAGTGAAACAATATTATACTGTCAAGCCAGGAGATAACATGACAAAGATTGCTAATAAGTATGGTACAACATTATCAAATTTGAAAAAGCTGAACCCTAACATCCAAAATTATAATTTAATTTATCCAGGACAAAAAATACGTGTAAGATGAAGTTAACTGTATAAACTAAAACAAACATGATGCAGACCACCTCACAGAACTGTCAACTGGCATCATGTATCCTTATTTATAAAAAGCCCACTCAATTGTTTGAGTGGGTCAATTTATATATTTATTTGTTACGAGTCTCTCTTTTTGATTTCTGATAGTATTTCGGCAACAGCGATGGCTATGCTTCCATTTAGAATTCCAAATAGTGAAACTAATATAGTTATACTATTTTTATCATCAGATATAGAAGTCATGAATAAAAAGACAAGACTTACTAAAAGGAATAGTGTCCCTAAAGTAAATAAAATTATTTTAAATAGTTTGCTCAATTCTATCACCTATTTTGGGAATTTCTGTCTGCTCGCAAAATAATGACATTTACATAGTCCCTCATATAAAGTTAAACTAGATATTTAATAACCGACTTTCAGGTTCTTTTCTAATTTGAATTGTTTATAGGTGTTACTAATATTAATGGAAGCAGGACCTATACTAATACTATTGAAAATAGTTTGCCAGTTATGTCCATATGATCCTGCTACATAGTCATAATCTCCTTTATATCTTGTAGGATAGTAAAGTTGTACTTTTTGATAACCAGACTGTCTGTTAAAGGAAAACATAGGGACATTCATTGCAGTACCATATGTTGAAGTCTTATTTATAGACATTTTATAACTTCTATAATTACCAAAGTTGTCATAGAAACTATGTGTTCCATAATCTGAACCTGCTACTTTGGTTGCTTTAGCAGTCCATGCTAATCCAATTCTATCAGTATAGTAATATGAATGAAAATCATTCCAATCATAACGGTAATAGATAGAATATTTATAGTTAGATCCAGATGTACCTACTAAATAAGTTGTGAGCCTTCCATTAAAGCAACCTCCTATGAAACATTGGTATGTACTTGAAGATAATGCTAATGCTCCAATGTTATTATTTTGAGATTGATCTAAGTCGATTTCTCTGACAAAAATCTTTTCTCCTTTTTCGTTATAGTCTTCAATTGTTAGTTTATGTGAGGAAGACTCAGCGACTTTTCCACCATTTTTTACAATATCAATTTTCATATCTCTAGGCATATCTAAATTGCTTGGGTCTTCTCCCATGAATAATAAAATTTTATTCAATTCTCCGTCAGTTAACATGTGAGCTTTTTTTTCATTTACTGGTAAAACTCTTCCATCTTTTAATTTTTTTACTACTAGTCCGTTATTTACCTTTAATGTTTCAACAGTTTGTCCTTTCCAGTCTACTACATTGTTAGTTTTTTCTTCTGCATTTGCTGATAGAGAAAAACCAAAAAATAAAGTTATGACTAGGAATATTAATAAATAGACTCTTTTAAACATTTATTTTTCTCCTTTCTATAAATTTAATAAAATACTAAATAATTAGATTGTAAAAAGAAATTAAAATTGGGTTTCTACCTCCCTTACAGACATATCTGGGTTGCAATTTAGATCATATACCTAAGTAACAACAAAAAACAAAATATCAATAAATTGAATTTTTGTCAAATTTTATATATTTTTGTTTAAATATCTAATCTATTGACGTTCAATATATAGCAATTGTTCATAGATTTTAAATAAAAATAATAAATTACAACAAAATAAATTTTATTGTTTCGTTGAATTTATTGTGAGATAGGATTCAAATTAACTACTCTATATGTAATTAGACTCACTTTATTGTATGATGTGACCTTTTGTTTAGTTCAATTTGACTAATGATATATTTTTTGAATAAAATCTATATTGGGGTGGATAAATATGAAAGAAGTTCTACAAGATATAGATTGTTGTTTCAAGATATTAAGCAATCAATTACAAGAAATTGAAAAAGAGTTGGTTGATTTGGTTACTATCTTGGAATGTAAAATCCAGTATGGTGAAACTAAGTAGATGAATATTAATGTAAAACCCACTTAACTTAGTGGGTTACTTTTATATTTTTTGAAAGAAATCATACTTATCAATAATTTCCTTATATATTCCCTCATCTTGAATAGGATCTGTTAAAAAATGATACTCAAAACATGTTTTGTGCTTCAAACCATTTAAGTAATCCATAATAACTAGATCATGCTATTAAACAATCCTTCACATAATGGACATCTTAATTTCTTCCTCACAACCATCACCTCATTTCCATTTTTTCAATTAGAGAATAATCGAGATGTTCACAAATAAAAAATCTGCAAAATTTAATTTTTGCTAGGTAAAAATACAAATAATAGTGTGCTTTTTCAGAAAAATACATTTTTTTGAGTTAAAGTTAGCTTTAAAATACGGTTATTACATATATAATCTATAATTTTATAAGAAAGAACTTTTGTCAAAATATGTAGATTTCAAGTGTTTTCTGTGAGTTTATATGATGTTATAATTTATTTATCCACATTATCCACATGTGTATTTTTTTTGTTTTTAAAAAATTAATATAATGTTATATAACTATTAAAATTACGAAAGGAAGTATTAGTATAGATGGGTGACAAAATTATTTTAAATTTTGATGAGTCTGGTAATTTAGGAAGAAAAGGGCGATATTTTACAATAGCATGTGTTGAGATGAATTCAAGTACTAAGCCTTTAAGTAATGTAATGAAAAAATCTATTGTCAAGACAAAAAAGTATTTTTCAGACTTTAAAAATTATAAGGAAATAAAAGCAAGTGACGCTTATCCGCCAATAAAAGATTATTTTTTAAGAAAGATAGCATCTAAAGACTTGAGTATTAGATATATTGTAGCTGATTTAAAGCATGTAAAATCTGATTTACTAAGAGATGAAAATTTATTGTATAATTTTATGCTACAGTTTTTAATCGTTCCAATAGCAAGACAAAAAAATGTAAGTGAGATAATAATAAATTTAGATAAAAGAACAATTAAAGTGAAGTCGACAAATTCTTTTGAGGACTACATAAGAATAAAACTAAATTATGAATTAAATTGTAATGTAAATATTTCCGTTAACTACTTTGAATCACACAATTCATATCCAATACAAGCTGCTGATTTTATTGCTAATGCAATTAACTCAAAATATGAATATCAATATGATTATTATTATAATTTGTTTAAGCATAAAATAGTTCAACAGGAGCTGTTTCCTAGACGTTATTTTGGACAAAATAAAGTTATTAGTTTATAATTTGATTGAAAATTCCTATTTTTGTTCAATATTTATCAATTATGTTTACAAATGTGAACATCTAGTGTATTATTATTACTAGAATAAGGCAAGCGCAAGTAAACCCTGTATTAGCGTGTGACATCACTTTACACATAAACTGCCTGTGTGGTAGTCGCTATATAGGTATTGCGCTGTTGTCACCCATACATAAAATTTTTTAAGGACCATGTATAAAAGGTCCTTATTTTTACATACTTATAATACTGATAGAGTAAGTCCTATATAATGTGTGATTACTAATAACACATAAGCGGTCTTAGAGGCAGCCATTATATAGGCCTCTATCAATAGTCCCCTTCTCATAAATGAGTTAGGGGATTTATTATTTTCACATTGTTTTATAATCCCATCTCTCGTCCTCGATATCCTTTTGGATTCCTCGAATGTAATCTTTCAGTTCAAATGGAAGTTCATCCTTCTCCAACTCATCTATTGTAAATCGAATAAATTGCTCTTCTTTAAAATCCATGACTTGGACAACACGTTGACCTCGTTCGAAGTAACAAAACATTATGTGGTATCGACTCATAAAAATCACACAACTTTCTTCTGACTTGCATAACCAATAGAAAGAATATTGCTTCTCTTAAAAATTCGTGTTTGCTTTTTCCAGTGACAGAACGCTCTAATGTATGTGTCGTTAAAATCCTTTATGCTTATGAACCTTTCGGACAATGCACCTTTTTCATTTATATAGATCATTTGTAGCTTCAATCCATTTTCTTTCGCAGACAATAGTAACCCATTCATAATTTCACCCTCTAACAGAACGTTTGTTCTTATTATAAACGAATATACGTTCGTGTTAAAGTGTAAAATATTGTGTTTTCATTAAAAAGCTCTCGCTTTAAAAACGAGAGCATAGCATTTAAAACATAATCGATAAAAAGATTAATATCCCTAACACAATTAAGACGTCTATTTGGGAATCATTCAGCATACGATCTTTTACTAAGTAAGTATAATCTTTCACTTTCACAAGTTTAATATCTCTAACCGATTCGGATGACAATGCCTCCTTGGTCGCTGGAATGAATCTTCCGAGTTGGTCCCTGTTGCGTTCGAGGTTTGAACGCTTTTTCTTTTT
>Ga0180433_10004252_pt1 | contig 20246 bp, 15 predicted proteins | sample SS_ome_8_FD_132980 | JGI IMG/M metagenome (GOLD analysis project Ga0180433, IMG submission 132980) | Hypersaline lake sediment archaeal communities from the Salton Sea, California, USA - SS_1_D_1 metaG | ecosystem: Environmental > Aquatic > Non-marine Saline and Alkaline > Hypersaline >... | reverse complement strand
TGTCCAGATAGGTGGTCGTGTCGAAAGTGGGGGCCTGATCACGGCGCGCCAGCTCGTCGTCGGGCACCACGCGGATGACCCCCTCGTAAGACAACGCGCCAGCCCACGTCGCGCGCAGGTTCTCTTCTGGGTCAAGCGCCAGCAGAACCGGCCTGTCCGCCATCCTGCTGGACACGTTCGCCCCGACCAACAGCTCTGCCTCCCGGCACCCCTCCCCGTAGAAGGCCTGCCAGGGATCAAAGGATATGCCGTCAGTCAAGCGCAATTGTGTCTTTCCCATCGCATCCAGCACTTCCAAGACGGGCTCGGCGGTGACACGTCCACGGAAGGCAGTGTAGGCGTGGAGGTAGCTTCCACCAGGCGTAGTGGGAGATAGCCCGGCCTCCTCGAACTGGGCAGCGATGTAGGCCGCGGACCAGAACGGCATACCAGGACCAGAAGTGCGTTCTTGCCCACCGGTCTGAGCCAGATGGGCTACGTCCTCCCAGGCCCGGTTCGGATCGAACCGACGGGCCATCTCGGCGAACTGGGCCTCGACGCCGGTGCTGAGCAGGAGGGCGCGAGCGCCCACGAGGACCAGTGTGACCACCAGAAGAAACCGAATCACCGACCAGCCGCTGGGATGGAACCGCCCCCGCTCGATGAACCGCTGCAGGCCGTAGCCGAAAAGGTTGAAGCCCAGGATAGACACGAAGAAGGCCGCCGCTGGCGCTAAGGGGAACCAGGGGTAGGAACGAAACCAGCGCCAGGAGGTGCCCAGCATCGCTCCCCAGTCGGGCACGTCGAAGTAGTGGTGCATTTCCCTCGCCGCCTCGTTGACCCCAACGCGCCCGCCGCCGATGAAGACGTGAACGAAGCCCAACTCCCCGAGCAGGAGCAACACGCCGCCCATCTCCAACGCCGCCAGCGCCAGGAAAGTGGCCAGGAGATTGGGGAGGACGTGACGGCTGAGGATCCCGGCCGAGCTGAGTCCCACCGACCGCGCGGCCAGGATGTAGAGCTCGTTGCGGATCGACAGGACGTGGCCTCTCACGATCTGGGCGACCTCTCCGCAGCCGACCAGCGAGATGCCCACGATAAAGGCAATCTGCCCCCGCCGGATGCCCACGGCGAAGATGACGAGCATCGCCAGGATCAGGCCGGGGATGGCCGCCAGAAACTCGGTGAGGGCCGTGACAGCTCTGTCGAAGAGGCTGCCTGGCCACCAGCCAGCGATGGTGCCCAGCACAAGCCCCAGCAGCAACCTCAGGACGGTGGCGAAGAAGGCCATGACCAGGGTCGTCCTGGCTCCGTAGAGCAGCAAGGAAAGCTGATCCCGCCCCAGGTCATCCGTGCCCAGAGGGTAGAGATCGCTGGGAGAGAATGGAGCCTTAAATAGCTCTCCGTCAATCCACTGGATGGGCTTCACCAGGAAGGGATTGTGGGGAGCCACCTCCGGCCCCAGGACAGCCGCCAGGACGAGCACAGCGACCAGCATAGAACCCAGGACGAAGTAGTAGCCCCGAACAGCTCGAACCAGTCGCTGCCAGAAGGTCTGGGCTTTCATACGACACCGACCTTCGAGTCCCGCAGGCGAGGATCCACGAGCGGGTAGAGGACATCCAGAACCAGGTTGACCAGGACGAAGAGAAGGGCCAGGGGCAGGGTCATACCGACCACTGTGTTCGTATCCTGGACCTGGATGGCTCTCAGGAGCCCCTGGCCGATCCCGGGCCAGCTAAAGATGTATTCGACGATCGGCAGAGCCGCAAGACTGAAGCGCAGGGAGACACCTACGGTGGTCATGATGGGCACGCCCGCGTTGCGCAGCACGTGCACCAGAAGAACCACGCGGGGCCCCAGTCCTTTGGCCACCGCGGTGCGGATGTAATCGGCCTCGAGAATCTCTACCAGGGCGTTGCAACTGAGGCGCGCCACGGCTGCAGTCGGACGGGCGGCCAGAACCAGGGCGGGCAGGAGCAGATGGGCGTCCCACCCAAAGCCGGCCAGGGGGAAAAACTGGACGCCTGTTACGCGGTACAGCCACACGCCAAGCCAGATCAGGAGCATGGCGGCGAAGAAACTGGGCGTGGAGATGCCCAACGCTGAGACGAACAGCAGCAGCCCGGAGAGGCGCCTAGCCCGCCGGAGGGCAGCAGCGATCCCGATGATGAGCCCCACCACCGCTGCCAGGACCAGGGATACCGCCATAAGGCCAAAGGATATCGGTAGGGCACGGGCCAGTTCGGCCACGACGGGTGTTCCTGGAACCGTCAGGTAGCGAGAGGCGATGACACCCAAGTCGCCGCGGACCATGCCCTCCAGGTACCCAACGGTGAACTCTGCAGCAGCAGGGACCGCGGCTGGAAGCGCGCGCAAATCTCCTACCCGACCCAGGTCCACGACCAGCGCCTCGAAGAAGATCAAAGCAACCAGGAGCAGTGATACTGAAACAAGCCGCAAGGCCAGTGGCAGTAGCACAGGCGCAGCCCGCCCCAGCAGGCCCGCCACGGCCTGCGAGGTGACGCCCCCACCGTCTGTGCCTCTCGATGCTTCTGAAGAAAACAGGGGATGCGCTGGTCCTGCCTGCGGCTCTGCCGATGAAAGCAGTTGCCAACGCTCAGCAAAGTGTCGGTGGATATTCTCTGCTGCCTGTGCCAGATGGGGGTTGTCTGGATCCAGCCGCTGCGCCCGGTCCAAGAACTGCTGGGCTTCGCTTTCGCTCGGTGCGGTAGCTGCCAGCCACAGGTAGGCGCTGGCGTTATGTGGGTCGTACTCCAGTGATTCCAGGAGATCTGCCCGTGCTTCTTCGAGCCGCCCAGATCGCGCAGCAGCGATGCCGCTTGCACGCAGGTCAGCTGCCCTCCCCATCATGTCGGAGGATCGTTTCATTTCCTCCCCAATTGTCACCATATCATCGTGGGACCGATAAACTCAAACGTCGGAGTATAAAGTCGGCTATCTATGCCGCGGGGCGTCGCCCCCCTCGAATCCATCTGGCCGCTACCCGCTTATATATACACGCAATGCCCTCCCGAGGTTCACCGCCACAACCCCGTGGACGCGGGGAGGAATGAGGACGTTATTCACTCCCTGGTTACGCCCCCAACACTCCATCGACGGACAAATTCTTGATCGGAGATGGAGCCATTGGCCCAAGCCTCCAGGCTGGGTCCGTCGACCACAGTCACCCGGAGCCCGATATTGCTCTCGCCAACAGGCATGACAGCCACACGCATCCCGCCGCTGATGGGCGGATCGACCCGCGCCATCACCCGGGCCATAGCCAGGGCGACGAGCACCGTCTGGGCCTGAAACACGCGACTATCGACGTCGTAGGAACTTGAATAGCGGATAGACACCTGCCGGGGGTCCTCCGCTATGGCGATCCTCACCGTATGGAGGGCGACTCCACAGGCGCCTATCTCTTCTTTCACCAGCGCAATAGCCTCGGCATCGGTCAGTGAGCCGGGCGCAAACGTAGGCGTCGGGGTACGCGCGGCAGGTAGGGGGAGCTGACAGGCCGCACCCAGCCAGCCCAAAAGGCAGATCGTCACGCCGATGGCAGCAAGCGGCTTCATCCTGATCATCCGTTCTCGCTACTGCTAACCCTGACCGCAAACACACAGGCGGAGAAACGCGTTTCTCCGCCTGACCGAAATCGCCCTGTCAACTGGAATCACCCCATCATAGGTAGCGCCACGTAAATGACCAGGATGAGAAAGGAATCAATTGCCGCGAAGATCAGATAGTGCACAAAAATAGACTGGCTGCGCCCGCGCCTCAGAAAGACCCACATCAGGCCTACAGATAGAGCGGCCAGCAGCACCGGGATAATCCATCGCCCTAGAAAAGGGCCCCACATTAAAGGTAGCAGGGCACCGAACGGGAACCGATTCAGCAGATCGGGGAAGAATACAAGCTGGGCGCCCATGTGTAGGAGCAGGGCTATCGCAAGGGTACGGCGGCCGCGCGGATCCGAAACCTCGGACTCCCTCTGGGTCAAAGCGAAACCGATCAACCACGCCATAGGAATGAGCATCCAGAACAAGACCAGGGGTAGGAAAAAGAGGGAGGAGAAGACATACATCACCCCGGTGAGAATCTTGTCCACGACGTCATAGGTGGTGACCCGGTTGAGCACCTCCTTGGCCTGAGGTGAGGTAGTGGCATAGATCACCTGGTAGCGGTTGAAGCCGGCCGTGTCAATCCAGGCCAGGTGCAGGTCGCCGCCCGGGTCGATGGCCACGTTCGGCCGCAAGGATGCTCCCCGGGTCGCGTTGACGGTTTCGTAGCCCGTGATCTGCTCTGGTCCCACGTCGATCTTCGCGATCTGAAGCATCTCCGCGCCGGCCTGCCCGTAAACCTGGGTGGAGCAGGCCAGTACCTGGTTTGTTGGATGACCCGCCAGGAACTGTGGATGGGTCGTCCTGCTGGGATCAGCGCCAGGCAGAGCAACGTAAACCGCCTCACTTGTCACCTCTGGGGGTGAATAGTCGAACGCCTCCCCAAGGTCGCGCTGGCTCAAGGTAGGCTGCGGAAAAGCCTGATAGAAAGTGAAGTCCTGGACGTTCCCTCGCTCGCGCACCTCCAGCACCCAGGTCAGGTAGATCGATCGCTCGTCCAATCCCAGCCAGGGTCCATCGAACGTGACACCAGCCGTCGGCCCGCCGAGCAAGGCCATCTGGACCAGCGGTCGAACTGCCACGATGTCTGGCCCCAGCGCCCGGCGTTGAGGATCGTATACAGCGTAGTGAAATTGGGGCTTACCTGCCTCTACTTCCACACTCCAGGCCAGGTGCACGAACCCCTGGCGATCCACCTGGGCCGTCGGCGATATCCCATCGGGCATCAGCGTCTCCGCCGGAACGACGACCTCCCCCGACCAATCCAACGCCGCATGGTGGCAGCCGGGACGGGTCGGGACGTTGTCGGACCAGAAGACCTCCACGGTCCGACCGACGGGATCCAGGACCATCGCACTCTGGGCCGCCCGGTGTTCGGGCAACGAGAGGGCGATTGGCTCGTGGATCACCGCACCGTCGGTCGACAGGCGCGTGTAGAAAAGCTGCAGACCCCGCCCCCCCTTGTCCAGCCACGTAAGGTGCATCTGGCCCGTGGGATCCAGCAGAAGCTGAGGCCTCAGCGGTGAGTCGCTGTCCAGGTCCAAGGACTGCTGGCGGACAATCTCCGCCTGCTCGTCGAGGTGGGCGAAGTTCAGTTCGTGCTCGAGCCCGACCCACACCATAAAGCCATGCCCCAGCTCGTCCACCCGCAGGGCCACCTGGTTGTTCAGCGTGGCCGTCCCGACCAGCTTTCCGTTGCTCCACCGTTCCGAGGCACGCGGCGCTGTCGTCGGGGCCAACCCGCAACCTGTGGCCACCAGGGCCAGCAACACCAATCCGGCTGCCAGGGGCAAAAGGGGGCGCAGCCAAACGTCTCTAGCCCGCATTACCTATCTCCTTGCGCTTGCACTCTGCCCTTATGTGCACAGGCGGAGAACCTAGGTTCTCCGCCTGATGGGAATCGCTGTAATGCCCAGAACCACTTCGGTCTACGTCGTTCCCCGCATCTGCGGATCCAGCGCATCCCGCAGCCCATCACCCAGGAAGTTGAAGGCCAACATAGTCAGGGAGAGCATCAAGGCGGGGAAGAAGGTCAAGTGTGGATCCGCCCGCATCGCCCGCCAGCCCTCATTGAGCATCTGGCCCCAACTGGGGAACGGCGGCGGCACGCCCAGGCCGATGAAGCTCAGAGTGGCCTCGAACATGATCAGCACCGGGATGTTCAGCGTGATGGACACAACGATTGGTCCCAGGCTGTTGGGCAACATATGACGGGCGATGATGGCCATATCCCTGGCACCAACCATGCGCGCCGCCAGGACGTACTCCTGCTCCTTGATGGACAGGAACTGGCCGCGCACCAGCCGCGCCGTCCCCATCCAGCTCAACAGCCCAATGGCCACGACCATGTTGCGCACGGCCACAAAGCCGGCGGTAGAACCCAGGATGACCATGACCAAGATGATGAACAGAATCTGGGGAAAGGCGTATACGATATCCACGAAACGCATCATCAGGGTATCCACCCGGCCGCCCAGATAGCCCGAAAAAGACCCATACGCCAGGCCGAAGATCGTGATCACCAGGGAGCAGACGATACCGATGGCCAGGGATATCCGGCCGCCGTAGATAATCCGGGTGAAGACATCCCGTCCATATTTGTCGGTGCCCATGAGGTGCGGGAATCTCCCCTCCGCCGTGCGCTGCAGGCTGGGACTGGACCTGGTGTTTTGAAAATCGACTTCCTTGTAACCGTATGGGGCCATCAGAGGTCTGGCCTCTCGCCCCAAGGCCCACGCCACTATGGCATCGTCGGCAAAGACGGCGGCCACCGAGACGATGATGATAAAGATGCCGCCCGCCACAGCAGCCCTGTTGCGCAGCAACCGCCGCCAGGCATCGCGCCACAAGCTCTCCGGTGGGCGCGTGAGATCGATTCCCCCCACTGTTTTCTGAGCCAGAACCTCCGCACTCACACTCATAGCGTCTCCTTGAAGGAACTCTTGACAAAGACTGGTCTAGTATGCATTCGCCCTGGTACGGACGCCGAAACTCGTTTCAGGCCTAATCAAACCGGATGCGCGGATCCAGAAAGGCATAAGAGATGTCTACCAGGATGTTCATCACCGCCAACACCACAGCGTAGACCAGAAAGACGCCCATGATCAGCGTATAGTCCCGGTCGGCGATGCTGGTGACGAAAAAGCGCCCGATGCCCGGCACAGAAAAGATGGTCTCGATAATGAAGGAACCGGTCAACCAGGCAGCGATGAGCGGACCTAGTACCGTGGCCACCGGGATCAGCGAGTTCTTGAGGGCGTGAACCAGGATCACCGTCCGCTCCGCCAGGCCCTTGGCCCGCGCCGTGCGGATGTAGTCCTGGCGGATCACCTCCAGCATACTGGCCCGCGTCAGGCGAGCGATACGGGCCGACCCACCCGTGCCCAGCGTCATCGCCGGCAGGATCATGTGGCTCAGCCAGTCACCGAAGCTGTCCGTGCCCCAACGGGCCAGAGGGAGCGCCGGCAGGTTGTTCTGGCTCAGCCACAGCATGGTCAACATGAACATCAAGCCGACCACGAAGTTCGGGACGGACACGCCCATCATGGCGAAAAACATAGCGACGTAGTCCATCCAGGTGTTCTGCTTGAGGGCCGAGATCAGGCCCAACGGGATGCCGATGCCCACGGCGATGATGGTGGCCATCGCGCCCAACTGAGCCGAGACCGAGACGGCTGCCTTTACGAGCCCGCCGTCGAACAGCACGTTGTTGATGGTGCGCCCCCGGTACTTGTAGGACGGGCCGAAATCGAACCCCAACAGGCCATGCCGCCCAAAGTCCCGCAGCCGGCCGGTGTCGACGAAGTCGCCCACCATGTAGCGGAAGTACTGCTTCCACACCGGCTCATCGAGGTGAAAGCGCGCCTCGAAGTTGGCCCGGATCTCTGGGGACATAGGGCGTCCCTGGGTACTGAAAGGCCCCCCGGGAACCATCTTCATCGCGCCAAAGACGACCACGGTGACCATCAACAGGACGGGCACCAACCATAGGATCCTTCTGATAATATAGGTGGTCATATCATTCTCCTCCCCACCCAATCAGGGCGCAAGCAGACTTGCCCTCACACCCTGTGGAATTGTTAGGTGGATCTCCTGCCTAACCCAGCTGGATTGCATCTGAATAAGAACTACTCAGGTGCCAGGCACTTACAAGGATACTGTTGGCTTCAAGGCCGCGGTGGGATCAAGCAGGTCCTGGCTTCAAGATACTCGCCAAAAGTGCCTGGCACCTAGCCTGAGCAGTTGTTCTGAATGATAAGTAGAAAATAATGGCAAAAAGAGCTATGTAGCTCTCACTCGGAGAGCTACATAGCCCAAGAGATCCAGCTTACGGCAGCGCCCAGTGCGTGAATCCGGGTGCGCCGAACGGCGGGAACTCATACGTGACGCCTTCCTTGACCAGAGCATTCCGCTCGTAGCCGTGGATCGGGATGATGGCGACCTCATCCTCGCACAGGATCTTGTCGGCTTCCATGTAGTACGCCTCGCGCGTGTCGGTGTCAAACTCGGTCGCGGCCAAGTCCATCAGCTCGTCGAACCGCTCGCTCTCCCAACCGGTGTACTGGAAGGTCGATCCGGGGTCGAAGACCACCTGGAGCTGGTTCTGCGGGTCGCCGTAGTCCATCACCCAGCCCATGCGGTAGGCGTTGAACTCGCAGCCCGCCAGGTCTTCCTTGGTGTTGTTGCAGGCGTCCAGGTAGTCCAGATAGACAGCCCACTCATTGGTCCGCAGCTCCACGTTGATGCCCAGGTTCTCCTCCCACATGGCGGCCACGGCCTCGATCACGTCCTCGTTGTAGTCCGCCCGGTTGAACCAGAAACTGAGAATGGGGAAGCCCTCGCCGTCCGGGTACCCGGCCTCGGCCAGGAACGCCTTGGCCTGCTCGGGGTCGAAGGCGTAGCCGCACTCGCCATAATCCTGGTGGCCCAGGATCCTGGGCGGCGTGGTGCACGAAAGCGTCGACAGCCACGGCCGCTGCACGACGTTATTGATGATGGCCTCCCGGTCGATGGCCGCGGCCAGCGCCTTACGCACCAGCACGTCGTCCGTGGGCGCCCGCAGCGTGTTCAGGCCAACGTAGTACACGCCCGGACGCGGCAGGATCCGGAGTTCCTCGCTGAGGACGGGATCCTCCACGATACGCGGCATTTCCTCGGAGGGAAGGCCAACATCGCCACTGCTGTGCAGTTCGTCGTTCTCATACAGGGCCAACATGGTGGCCGTTTCCTGGAGGATGGGCAGCGTGATCTTCTCGATCGTGACCGCGTCAGCGTTCCAGTAGGTGGGGTTCTTGACCAGCACCACCTCGGCCTCGTGCTCCCAGGCGTCGAGCAGGTACGCGCCGTTGCTCAAGTAGTTGCCCGGCTCGGTCCACAGGTCCCCGTACTCCTCGATGACGTCCAGGCGGACGGGGTAGAAGGTCGAGAAGGGCAGGATCGTCTCGAAGTAGGAGGTCGGCGCCGCGAGCGTGACCTCCAGCGTGTAGTCGTCCAGCGCCTTGACGCCCACTAACTCGGGATCGTCGATCTCGCCCGTGTTGAACGCCTCCGCGCCCTCGACGTCGTACATCAGCCAGGCGTACTCGGCCGCCGTCTCCGGCTTCAGCAGCCGGATCACGCCATCCACATAGTGCTGAGCGACGACGGGCACGCCATCGGACCAGGCGGCGTCATCGCGCAGGCTGATCGTATACACCAGGCCATCTTCGGAGACATCGTAGCCGGTGGCGCCGGTAGGCTCGATGGAGCCATCGCCCCGGTACTCAAACAGACCGTCAATGCACTGGTGGATGATCAGGTGCGACGTAGTGTCGGTAGCCAACTGTATATCCAGCGTGGGCGGCTCAGTGCCGATGGGGAACCACAAGCCATCAAGTTCCACCTTGGGCGGCTCAGGCTCCGGGGGCACAGGCGTGGCCGTGACGACCACCTCCTCCACAACCGTCTCCCCCTCTTTTTCCACGATCTTGGTGACTTCCACCACCTCTGGCTCTGGGGGCGCGCAAGCGGCCAGCAGCGCGCTTCCGATCACCAGGGCGGCTATCAAAACGTACCACTTCTTGCTAAGCATGTTCTCCTCCTTACTTCTCAAAGATATGGTCACGTACGACGGATTTCCCGTACAACATCCTTCTACCTAGGCGTGACATTTCCCGCTTACGCATCACCTCCTTTCCTTGCATTCCACGGCACTGTCAGGCCCTCACCCTAGCCCTCTCCCAGAGGGAGAGGGAACCCGGTCTAGTCTACCGGTTGTCTTTCGGGCTGCACCAGGTGGCAGGCACAGAAGTGACCTGGCTTGACCTCGATGAACTCAGGTTCGATTTCGAAGCACGTCTCTATGGCCACCGGGCAGCGGGAGTTGAAGTTACAGCCTTGGGGTGGATTGGCCGGGCTGGGGAGATCCCCCTCCAGGATAATCCGCTGTCGCTTCTCCTCAACTACCGGATCCGGCACCGGCACCGCCGACATCAGCGCCTGGGTATAGGGGTGGAGCGGATTCAGGTAGATCTCGTCGCGACCGGTCAACTCCACAATCTTGCCCAGATACATCACCGCCATGCGGTCGCTGATGTGTCGCACCATGCTCAAGTCGTGGGCGATGAATAGATACGTCAGCCCCAGTTGATCCTGCAACTCCTCCAGCAGGTTGACCACCTGGGCCTGGATGGAGACGTCCAACGACGAGATGGGCTCGTCACAGATGATCAGGTCGGGATTGAGAGCCAGGGCGCGGGCAATGCCGATACGCTGCCGCTGCCCACCGGAGAACTCGTGCGGGTAACGGTTGACGAAGTAGGGATTGAGCCCCACCACCCGCAGAAGCTCCTGCACCCGCTCTCGCTTCGCCTTCCCACGGGCGACATTGTGCACCTCCAACGGCTCACCGACGATGCCCCCCACCGTCATGCGGGGATTCAGCGAAGCGTAGGGATCCTGGAATATCATCTGCATCCGGCGGCGCATGTGGCGCAAATCGCTGCTGCCAAGATTCACCAGGTCCGCATTATCGAATATAACCTGGCCATCCGTCGGCTCATACAACTGGAGCATCGTGCGCCCCACGGTGGTCTTGCCGCTGCCGGTCTCCCCGACCAGCCCCAGCGTTTCCCCTTGGTAGATGTCGAAACTGACGCCATCCACCGCCTTGATATCGCCGACGTGGCGCTGGATAATCACACCCCGCGTGATGGGAAAATACTTTTTGAGGTGGCGAACCTGGACCAAGGGTGCTCTCTCAGCAGACATTAGCTTGTCCTCCCGGCGACGTGCTTCCACCGCCAGCAAGCAACGGTGTGATCCTCCCCGTCTGTTTCCTCCAGCGGCGGCATCTGCTCCAGGCACCGATCGATCGTGTACGTACATCGGGCAGCGAAGGGACACCCCGGAGGCAAGTCAATCAGATCGGGCGGCAAGCCGGGGATGGAGATCAACTTGGTGCCCGGGGCCTCATCCAGTCGGGGCAGTGACCCCAGCAGACCGATCGTATATGGGTGACGCGGTCGCCCGTAGATATCTCCCACGTCGCCCCGCTCCACGATATAGCCAGCGTACATGACGTTGACCTTACTGGCCAGCCCCGCCACGACCCCCAGGTCGTGAGTGATCCACATCACCGCCATGCCCAACTGCTCCTGAAGCCGCTTCACCAACTCCACGATTTGGGCCTGAATCGTCACGTCCAGAGCAGTGGTGGGCTCGTCAGCGATGAGGAGCTGCGGGTTGCAGGAAAGAGCCATAGCGATCATCGCCCGCTGGCGCATACCGCCGGAGAATTGGTGGGGATAGTCGTCCAGCCGCTGGAAAGCCTCCGGGATGCCCACCATTGCCAGCAACTCTCCGGCTCGCTCCCGTGCCTGTGCATCGTCCATCCCCTGGTGGAGCTTGAGCGCTTCCATGATCTGAAAGCCTATGGTGTACACTGGATTGAGCGAGGTCATCGGATCCTGAAAGACCATCGCGATCTCCGCACCACGCACGTGGTGCATATCCGCCTCACTGACCTTCAGCAGGTCACGCCCATCGAACCAGACCTCCCCCGCCTCGATCTTTCCCGGCGGGCTGGGGATCAGGCGCATCATAGAGAGGGCATGGACGCTCTTGCCACAGCCGCTCTCTCCCACGACGCCCAACGTCCCTCCCTCCTCAAGCGCGTAGGAGACGCCGTTGACGGCGTGCACCACCCCGTCATCGGTGTAGAAGCGGGTGACGAGGTTCTTCAAATCGAGCAATAGGTTGGGTTGATGATCAGACATAACACCTCTCAATTCAATGGTTCAGAGCAAAGCGTGCCCCTCATTATACTCAACCGCCGTGAAAGCGCAACTGTTTCAAAAAAACGGGACATTTCCGCTCAGACTCAGATCGAAGGGAGGGCAAAATCAGAACACCTAGAACGTCAAATCCAGCAGAAATCCGTACTGGCCAAGGAGGCATATGAAATAAGGCTCGCGCCTCCAGTCCACCCATCCACTCCTGGGCCACACCAAGAATGTAATAAGTGCAGAAAGAACAGCGCCTATCCTCTGTAACTGCACCGTCGCCGCCCGGTAGCCTCCAGCAAATCCAAGCTCAAGCAGGCTCCACACCGTCGGCCGCTCTACGTGCGCGCGAATGTTATCCCATATGTACGATGGCGGGGAGGCTCCTTCCACCCTTTCCCACAGCGCCCATTGGATCAGGCTGTCCAGTTCATCCGCCGCATGCTCGTGCGGCCAGTGTCTACGTGCAGTCATACGCCACCTCGGGTACCAACCTGCGCTCCCGCTCCAGAATTGCTTTCCTGAGCTTCTCACGGGCGTAGTACAGCCGGGACTTCACCGTTCCTTCCGGCACGTCGATCACATAGGCGATCTCCTTCAAGCTCAAGCCCTCCAGATAATGCAATACGATGACCACACGGTGACGGGCAGGTAGGCCATCAATCGCCTGCTGCAGCACCTGCCGCCATTCCCGCTCCTCGGCCATCACCTCCGGATGGCACTGAGCAGAGAGCATCAAATGATCAAGCGTATCCTGAAGCGAGCACCACCACCGCTTCACCCGGCTCGTCCAACTGTACGCCAGGTTTACGGTTACACGATACAGCCACGGGCCCAATGGGAGCGTCTCGTCGATTCGATCGGCGTAGGTATAGACCCGTAGAAAAGCCTCCTGAAGGATGTCCTCGGCTGCCCCCTCGTCGCTGGTGATCGCCAGGGCGGTACGATAGACCAATGTCTTGTACCGCTCATACAGTTCACCCAGGCTATCGAGATCACCTTCTCGAAGGCGAACCACGAGCCAGCCATCTGCATGCTGTGCGGTCATATACCCTCCAGATACAGCAGCCCATATTATATACTGCCACGGTTCCTAAAAGGTTCAATCACCTTCAGCGTCATCCTGAGAATGAAGCTCACCCTCCCACGTGGCCAGCAGCTCCCGCTCCCGGGACGTCAAATCGGCCTGGGCCGACAGGTCGGGGCGACGCTCGAGCGTGCGGCGCAGGGCCTGCTGGCGCCGCCAACGGGCCACAGCACCGTGGTCCCCGGAACGCAGCACCTCCGGCACCTCCCAGCCTCGGAAGACCGCCGGGCGGGTGTAATGCGGTCCCTCCAGCAGCCCGCCGGCGTGAGAGTCATCGAGCACAGCGGCCGGATGCCCCAAAGCACCCGGCACCAGCCGGGTCACGGCGTCAATGATGACCATCGCTGCCAGCTCGCCACCCGTGAGCACGTAATCGCCGATAGAGATCTCATCGGTCACCAGGTGCTGGCGCACTCGCTCATCCACCCCCTCATATCGCCCGCAGATGAGAACGATACGCGGACAGTGAGACAGTTCCGCAGCGACGGCGTGGGTAAACAGACGACCTTGGGGGCTCAAGAGTATGATCGGGACATCCTCCTCCCTGGTCACGATCGCCTCCACAGCGGCGAAGATCGGCTCCGGCTTCATCACCATTCCACCGCCCCCACCGTAGGGCGCGTCGTCGGTCACGTGATGCTTGTCGGTCGTGTAGTCGCGGATATTGTGTAGCGCAATGGAAAGACGGCCGCTCTCCTGTGCCCGCTTCAGGATACTCTCGTCTAGAGGGCCGTCGAACATCGAGGGAAAAAGGGTAAGGACGTCAAAATGAACCACTGGACCGGCCCCCGCCAATCTGGAACTGATGAACTCGATAGTATTCTAGCATAGGCAGAAGAGTAAGGCAAGCCACATATCTCTGGAGATTACTTTAATTCGCTGCTGCTACCAGACCTCCGAGGTTTTCGACAGCCAAAGCGTCAATAAATTGACAGTCATAGGCAAAGTGCGGACTATCGCGCTCGCATGGACGAAAACCTCGGAGGTCTTCGGAGATAGGCAATTTCCAGACATATCTGATGAGACCTGCCCCTTACTCCGGCAGCGAGGTCCGCAGCACACGCAGCCAATTCTCCCCCAGAACGGCGGCGATGTCCTCCTCACCGTACCCCAACTCGCCCAAAGCCGGCCCAACACAGGCCAGGTCGGCGACGGTGTCCATCTCAGCCGGCGCACTCTCAGCCCCAAAGCCGCCGTCGAAGTCCGAACCCAGCCCCACGTGGGCCGCGTCCCCCGTCACCTGGCACACGTGATCTACCCCAGCGACCACGTCGTCGAGGGTGACTGTGTCTTTCACGTCGCCCACTGTCCAGCCGGGCCGGAGGAATGGGTTATAGAGCGCGATGCCCATGACCCCATCTCGTTCGACCAGGCGCCGGATCATCACGTCGGAAAGCTGGCGTGGGCCCGGCACCCGGGCGCGGGGATTGGCGTGGGTGGCGACGATCTGGCCCTCAAAGCGATCCGCTGCCTCGAAGAACGCTTCCTCTGCCAGATGACTTACGTCCAGCACCAGGCCCAGGTCCGCCATGGCAGCCAGCAAATCTCGCCCGGCGTCGGTGAGCCGTCCAGGGGCTGCATCACCCCCGGCATAGCGTGACCCCGCCATCCATGAAAGACCCACGAGCCGCACACCTCGTTCAACCCACGCCGCGGCTTCAGCGGGCTCTCGAATTGGGTCCGCTCCTTCCATCAAGGGGACGATACCCACCTGAGGAGTGTCGCCCTCCCAGCTAGCAAGCACGCCGTCGAGATGGGCACAGCTCTCCACCAAAGCAATCCTGTCGTCCTCATCGGCCAGCCGGTGGTAGAAATCGAGCTGCGCCTGACCTAACTTGTGCGCTTCATCGGACGTGGTGTAGGTATGGGGCTTCCGCGATCCCCACCGAGCTGGTACGATAAAAATCGTGCCAAAGACAACCGCTACACCGCCAGCCAGCCACTCCGGCAGACCCACCATGCACATACCGTTGCGCTGGGCGACACCAGCATCTTGCTCTGTACGGCGGACCTCGAGCGCACTCCGACACACATCACGACCCAAAGCAAGCGCATTCCAGGCAACGTCCTCGTGAGCATCTACGATGAGCATAGACCTCCCTTCGACTCGAGCTGGGCGGTCAAGTGTACCATGATCCGCACGTTTGACAACCAGGCGCAATAGCATATACTTGGAGTAACTAATCAGGTGCCAGGCACTTCTGGCGAGGAGGCAGACGATGACCGATGGTTCCCGGCTGGTGATGAAGGTCGGCCCCCAACCCGGCCAAACTTTCTTGCTGGATCAGGAGTCGCTCACGCTGGGGCGAGATCCAAGCAGCGAAATTGTGATCAACGACCCTCAGGTTTCGAGACAGCACGCCCGCATCAAGTGCCAGGGCAATCTGACGGTGATCGAGGACGTCGGCAGTACAAACGGCACGTTCGTCAACGGGATGCGGCTGACCGACCCACACACGTTAGCCGACGGCGACGAGATCAGCCTGGGGGACGCGGTGACGCTGACGCACCACGCAGGCGGAATAGCCACTACCGAGCCGCTCGGCGGGCGGCCCACCGTGACCCAAGCACCATCGAGTTATGTACCACAGTCCGAACCACCACCGCTGTACAGTCCTGCACCTCCATCGACCGAACCCCAGGTCGAGGAGGCGCAAAGCAAGACGTGGCTGTGGGTCGGGTGTGTATGCCTGGTGCTGTTGGTCGTGGTAGCATGCGCCGGGGTGTTCGTGCTCGATTACCTCAGCCTGCTTCCGGCCTTTTTCTACGAACCGTTACGATGGCTGGGCCTTATCTGACCCCGTCTCCACAATGGCTTCCAGCAGCCCGCATGTGAGCACTTTGGGGCCAGCCTCCACATCACTGGCTGGCCCCACGCAGCCGGGACAACCAGCGACGCACGGACAGCGGCGCACTACGTCCAGCGCTGCCTCCAATAGCTCCTCGTGAAGTTCGTATAACCGCACGCTCAGCCCAACACCACCCGGCGCCCGGTCGTACAGAGTGATCGTCGGCAGGCCGGTCTCTGGAGCCCGGACCTGCACGGCCGACCCCAGGTCGCCGGGATCGCACATTAGATGCAGAGGAGCCAGGTTCTGCAACAGGTAGGCCAGGCCGCCTAACGCTCCGCGCCCCCCCCGCGCGCGCTCGACGCGACGGTGGCAGGCCGGGCACAGGGTGATCAGGTTCTCCAACCGATTGGCGAGTTTATACAGATCATTGACGGCCGGCACATAGCCAAACGTACGGAAGGGCGTGATGTGGTGGACGTCGTGTTGGCGACGCTCTCGCTCGGGCGCACCACAGTGCTGGCAGCGATACCCATCGCGGGCGCGGGCTGCGTCCCGCTGGGCGTGCCAGTTAGGGCCATAGTCGGCCGGCGGTGGAAGGACACCGATCTCCTGCAGACGGGCCGTAAGTCCCTCAGGCAACGCCAGCCAATAGCCCATCGTACGAAGCTCCTGCTCCGGCAGATCGATGGGCGCCCAGTCCAATACCTCGTGCGTATACCGCTTGATCCTGCGGTAACCGGTGGCGCGGGTGGTGACGAGGAGTTCACCGCAGGCGCGGATGGTCTTTGTTCCCGCGTTCATTCGGTCCCCATCCACTCCACCCGGTGTATGAGCAAGCGAGCGATGGGTGGATGAGCAAACGGAGGGACGAAGCGGATCGGAGCGTCGTACCTCCAGCACCCGCACATCCGTCGTGGCCGAGGCGCGGGTGTAGTAGTCGACTTCGGCGGTCCGAACGCGCGCCAGCCCTTTCTCCCAGTCAAGCGCTTCGACGACGTAGGTCGCCCCACCGTGCAAATAGACGGCGCCTTCGTGGATCAGCACGGGCGCGCTGGGGCGATCCATCTGACCGATCACCCGCGGCGCGCCTGTGCCGAACCCCGCCGAAGCGCCTGCACTGAGCCCCGCCGAAGCGCCTCCCACTTCCTGGATGACGACGTTGTCGGTCGTATTGGCACGCAGTGAGAGGCTGCCAGCCGGGTACCCCTCGCCGATCCACGTATAGCGACCGTCGTGGCGATGCACCAGGCCCTCCTCGGCCAGCACGTCCAACACCGCCCGCGCGTCACCAAAGTCGCCGAAGCATTCTCCATGCTCGAACGGCAACTCGAACGCCGCACAGGTCAGATGGCTGGCTATCACAGCCAGATTGTCCGGGTCGAGCAGCGCATGCTCAACCGGCTGGCCGAAAAAGTAACGCGGGTGAGCGACCAGGTATTGGTCGAGCGGGAGAGCACTGGCGACGAGCACTGCGGCCGAACGCCCCGCCCGCCGCCCCGCCCGCCCGGCCTGCTGCCAGGCGCTGGCGACGGTACCTGGGTAACCGGCCATCACGCAGGCGCTCAGTTGTCCGATATCCACCCCCAGCTCCAGCGCGTTGGTCGCAACGACGCCGCGGAGCGCTCCCTCACGCAGCCCACGCTCGATGCTCCGCCGTTCGGCAGGCAGATAGCCGCCCCGATACCCCTGCACCGCCTGAGGGTCGCCTCCTGCGGCAGCGACCGAATCACGCAGGTAGCTCAACAGCACCTCGGTGGTGAGCCGGGCGCGTGCGAAGACGATCGTCTGCACATCAGCTTGGAGGAAGCGCGCGGCGATGTCCTTCGCCGCCAGCGCTGCGCTGCGCCGGATGCCGAGTTGTGGATCCACCAACGGGGGATTATAAAGGATGAAGTGCTTGTCGCCCCGCGGAGCACCGTCGTCGTCCATCAGTGTGACAGGTGCCTCGACGAGCCGCTCGGCCAGATCGCGCGGGTTGGCAATCGTGGCCGAGGCACACATGAAGCAGGGATCGGAACCGTAGAAACGGCACACCCGCCGCAGCCGCCGCAACACATTCGCCACGTGCCCGCCGAAGACGCCCCGGTAGGTGTGGAGCTCATCGAGCACGACGTAGCGCAAGTTGGCGAAGAACCGCGCCCACCGGGTGTTGTGGGGAAGAATGCCGACGTGGAGCATGTCCGGGTTCGTGACCAGGATCCGGGCCTCCCGGCGGATGGCAGGCCGGTGGGAGGAGGGAGTATCGCCATCGTAGGGACGGACGGCGATCGGAGATTGGAGTGCAGAGATTAGAGATTGGAGATTGGAGATTTGGTCGTGCGCCAGCGCCTTGGTGGGGAAGAGATAGAGCGCACAGGCGGCCGGATCCTGGAGCAGCGTGTGGAGCACAGGCACGTTATAAGCCAGTGTCTTGCCCGAAGCGGTCGAAGTGGCCAGGACGACGTGCTCGCCCGCCAGCGCTGCTTGAATCGCCTGGGCCTGGTGGGTGTAAAGCTGCCCGATGCCGCAGTCCCGAACGGCGGCAATCAAATGCGGAGCAAGCCGCGTCGGCCACGGAGCCGTGCGGGCAGACTGAGCTGGGACGCGCTGCCAGGAGGTGACGCAGCGCATGAAGGCTGCTTCTTGCCGAAGGGCATCCAGGACTTCAGATAGAGACATTGTGAGTCTCCCCGAATTATAGATGGTGAACGCGGAGAGTGCAAGCACGCTTGGCCTTTTCGCAACCCAGAGGCACCCAGTCCTGGAGATTACCTATAATCCACTACTGCTACCAGACCTCCGAGGTTTTCGACAGCCGAAGCGTCAGGAAATCGGAAGTCATAGGCAAAGCGCGACCTCTCGCGCTCGTATGGACGTAAACCTCGGAGGTCTTCGGAGATATAGACAATCTCCAGACCCAGCCACGTTGACAGCCCGGCAGTGTCGTGATAATATGTGCCCAACACGAGATACCGGGCGAGTATTTACTCAGGTGCCAGGCACTGGCGGCGGTCACCGCCGCTTGGGCGAGTATCTGAAGTCAAAAACGTGCTTGAGTCCGCCCGGGCCTTCAAGCTAGCAGCGCCTTGTAAGCGCCTGGCACCTTGCCTGAGCAGTCACTCGGGCTAGAGAAAAGATGCTGAAGAGAGAAAACGTAGAAGCTGTGCTGTTCGATCTCGACGGAACACTGATGGATACCGACGACCAGGCAGTGGAGAAGCTGGCGTACCGGCTGCGTCGGCTGCGCTGGCCCCACCCCAACCAAGCTGCCCGTCGGTTTATCATGGCGTCTGAGACCCCGGGCAATGCACTGATGACAGTGATCGACGCACTGGGCCTGGACGCACCACTGATGGGTTTCACCGACCGGCTCCGGCGTTGGCGAGGGCTACGCACGCGGGGCGATTTCCGCATCATCGCCGGTGCGCACGAGATGCTCGCCGCATTGAAAGACCGTTACCGCCTGGCGATTGTCACCACGCGGGGTCTTTCCGAAGCACAGGCGTTCGTGGATCAACACAACTTACAAGACAACTTCGAACTGCTGGTGACCCGCGAAAGCACCTGGCGCCTCAAACCCCATCCTGCCCCAATCCGGCACGCGGCCCTGCTGCTGGGCGTACCTGTCGAACGCTGCGTCATGGTGGGAGATACAACGGTGGACGTGAGGTCCGCCCGGCGCGCAGGGGCCTGGGCAGTGGCAGTGAAGTGCGGTTTTGGCCAGCACGGGGAATTGGAGCGGGCCGGCGCACACGTGATCCTGGAACACACGTCCCACCTTTCGTCACTACTGTGACAGGTCACCTTAAAATCGTGGCGCCTGCCACGCGGGCGGTGGGAGTCGCGATAGGTGCCAACCCGTTGCCCACCCTGATCCCTGCCACCGGGTGATCGGGGCGGGAGGCTCGTTGACCGGGTACAGCGGCGGGTTGGAGGTAGAAGCGGCACTGCTGCAGACGGAGGGGGCTCTGCTGCGCTGACGCAATTGTCGAGAAAGAACAAACGTCTTTGTCGGATCGGAGGAACAAGAGATGAGGAAGAAACGGCACGTATCTGTGGTTTTGGCTTCCGCTGCGCTCGTGGCAAGTATCCTGGCCTGCAATGCGCCGGCGCCGACGCCCCAGGCCCCGCCCCCCACCTCAGCGCTTGAGACCCCATCCGTCGTACCGCTGCAGGAGACACCGCCATCCTCACCGACGCAAGTAACGCCAGAGGCGACGCCGACGAATGCTCCGCCCACGATCACACCGTCAGCCACTGAGACAGCGTTGCCGACAGAACCCTCCACCCCATCGACGGCAAGACCCACCCCGGCCCCGCCAGTCAGCACCGGCCCGCTGGACTTCCCCGAGCCAGCCAGGCTCGACGACTGGCGTCCCCTGCCCAACGGCAGGTACGAAGCGACGATTATCCTGCGTATAACAGGCGGAGCGCCTCCCTATACGATCCATCACGACACCGACGTCTTCACCACCGATCAGATGGCACCGCCGATTGTCTTCGAAGCAATAGGTTGCAGCGC
>Ga0180433_10004249_pt1 | contig 20258 bp, 25 predicted proteins | sample SS_ome_8_FD_132980 | JGI IMG/M metagenome (GOLD analysis project Ga0180433, IMG submission 132980) | Hypersaline lake sediment archaeal communities from the Salton Sea, California, USA - SS_1_D_1 metaG | ecosystem: Environmental > Aquatic > Non-marine Saline and Alkaline > Hypersaline >... | reverse complement strand
GGTAGACTCAGTAGGATTTGAACCTACGACCCTCCGGTTATGAGCCGGGTGCTCTGACCAACTGAGCTATGAGTCCTTAATCCATATACATTATAACAGCCTGCAACACTTTGTCAAGCTTTTTTTATAATTCATCTTCCTCTAACTCTCGTTCACGATATTTGATGATTGTTCGATACCCTTCAAACTTTGGTGGAACATGACTTCTGAGGTTACTTGCTGCTTTGCTTGCAGGAATTAAATCACTCATACCTTCTACAAAAATATCAAGCGTTCTTCCTGTGTCATCACTCCAAAAATGGATTGTCATAATGAATCCAGGATCTAGATGCTTTCTGAAAGTTTCATACGCCAAATCAATAGTATCTTCATCAGTCATTTTTATTTCCCTGTAAAATGTGTGGGTTTGCTGGTTTGCTCAGATAGCCAGCCTCTTAGCCTCTCGTTAATTCGACGGAAAAACACATACACTCTCTCTGATGTCTTGGTTCGTTAGAGACAATGAACCCACCACAACATGTAACCCACTTAAAGTAAATAGAACTTATAAACTATATTATAATCTCAATCATCCTCTGTGTCAAGGAAGAAATCATCAACATCATAAATTTCTCTGAGATCATAAAAAGAATTTAATTTCAGTCCAAGAAATCTCATTGCTTCATTCTGAGTTCTTGTAGCTGAAAGAGCATATTTGTATGCTGCTTCTTTAACTATGGAAGGAAGATTACTCCAAATAGGAAATCCATAGAGTCTATTTGAAATAGCTTTTGTAGAAAGTTCAAGTTTGAGTGCTATTACTTCTTCTAATGATAGATTATTAAGCATTACTTCAAAATCATCATTAACTTTCTTTTCTTTCTTCAGTTTATTAGAAATACTATAGTCTTTATTCTTACCGTTATAGTTTTTCTTTCTTTTCCAGTTTGTCATTTAATTTCTTTTATATTATAAGTGATAAGTTATAAGTGTTAAGTGATTAAATATAAAAGTGATAAGTTATAAGTGTTAAGTGATTAAATATAAAAGTGATAAGTTATAAGTGTTAAGTTATAAGTGTTAAGTGATTACAATATATTAGTAACCAAAAACCACGATCCTGTCAAGTATTTTTTTAAAAAAACTTTTTATAATTCGAAAGGAGTTTCTTCTTCTTGCTCGTCACTGACGGGTTCTTCGATGCCAACTGGTTCTTCGGCTGGTTCAACGGTTGGTTCTTCTTCACCTGGCTCAAAATCTGAGTCTGGAGTGTTATCAAAGAATACATCTTCATAGCGATCAGCCCAAAGTTTGAGATTCTTTTCGAAAAAGATTTTAAATAATTCACCTTCAGTCATTTCACCAGGACCATAAGATTTACCATCGATGGTGATTTCTTCATCAATAGTGTTGTCTTTTTGAACTTGACCATAATATCTTCTCAGAGGAGGGCCTATTCTTTTGTACGCTTCACGAGCATACTTTTTAATTTCTTCATTATCATCCCCAGGTACGTCTGTAGCATCTTCTCCGAGAGTGAATTCTTCCTCTTCTTCCTCTTCTTCCTCTTCTTTTGGCTCCATGGTAACATCACCATCAGCATCTTCGAGGTCTTGAACACTAACTTTCATGAAAGTGTCTTTAGGTTCAACAGTTTCTTCCTCCTCTTCTTCTTCACCAGCATCAAATCCTTTTTCAACAAAGTCCTTATTGAGATCTAAGGGTTCTTCACCAGCGTCAAGTGTTTGAAAGTCTTCTTTTGCAAGATCTAAAATAAATTCAACAAACATTTCTCTATTTTCTTTATTTGAAGATAGATCAGTGTATGCCTGCTTAAATGCTTGGTTGCTATCAGGTTTAGAAGGGTCACCAACAGCTTCTTTAACGAAGTGAGCAAGGAGATTGAGAGAAGTGTAATCATACTTGACTTCAGCGGCTTCTCTGAGTAATTGACGAATAAGAATTCTAAGAGTGTTGTCTTCTTCGTTAATTCTTTTTTGAACCACAGTGATTGCTCTGCGAATGTTTTCTCGAAGAAGTTGTTCTTCTAAAATCTCTTTTCTACTGATCATAAGGAAACCTCTTATTATTTTTTATATAATTAGTGTCTTTCTTTTCTTTTTGTTTCATGCGAATTCTGATGCCTGGGAATGGGGACGAATAACCAGCAACAGCGCCTCCTCCCATAGCAGAAATTTCATCTATTTTTTCTTCACTTTCGTTTTGCTGTCCTGAAGCTTCTGAGGCTTTGATAGCAATTTCTTGTTCTCTTGCTGCTTTCTTGCTGCTATGAGTTCCGAGTCTATTGCCACCGCCCTTTGGATAAAGAGCCCACTCTTTTTCTCCAACCTTGCGGATAGTTTCAAGATACATTTCTTCAACCATTTCCATAATCGCAACAGAGATGTCGTCTTGCTTTTCAACCTCTTCGGGACTCATCTTTTTCTTAAGCATGTTGAAGATTTCTTCATCATACCAACCCATCATCTCTTCAAAATTCTCTTTGTTTAAGTTTGCCATTGCTTTTCTGATTGTTGTTCCGCTCATTTCCTCACCGCTTGGGAGCTTTGTGGAAACATGAGGGGCAACCATGATATAAGCGTGCTCAGTGGCTGGTTTAAAGTTTTCATTGCTTGCTGCGTGAGACTTCAAATAAGTTGGCTTACCCTTCTTTGTGACACCATCAAGGTTTGCAAAACGTGGATGGTCTTTCATATCTTTTTCACCAACAGCATAGATAAGGATTGTGTTATCAAGATCAAGGATATCAACCAACTCTCTGGCGTTGTACGGGCTCTTCATTTGAAGAATGTTCGCCTCTGGGATGCCGTGAGTCATCATAATCTTTTTCTTTTCTTCGAAATTCAGAGGAGATCTCGGTGGGTCAACCTTGTTCGAAGTCGCAATATAAACATCAGTATCTTCAAAGTCTTCGACCAAAGCCTTGAAGACTTCATAGTGATGACGCCCCATTGGCTGGAAACGTCCTGGATAAATCACAACTTTTTTCATATTTTCTTTTTCCTCTGTAATCTTCTCTAATGCGGGAATATCGCCCCTTCCATACTTGAATAATCCTAAAATCTGGTTGACAGGAGCAAAATTTCCTGTAAACTTATAAGTGTGACCATCGTGATCGAAAACAAATCCTTCGGCAGCGGTGGAAACATTCTCAACAGACTTAATTTTGTTCATTTGCTTACTGAGGATTTCCATTGCCGCTTCACTACCCGAACTCTCAATAGCCTTGATTGCTTTCTCTAACTCTCCTCTCAACCTTTCTGTTTCTTTTTTATTGTCGAGAATAAAAATACTTTCTAAGTTTTTCAACATTTCAACTGAAAAATCGTGTATAATAGACTCAATAGGGGCGATAGCCTTTTTGAGAAAATCATCAGAGTTGTTAATAATGTAAATAATTTTATTTTTGTCTTTGGATTCTCCGGCTTTTTTAAGCGCTCTTTTGTTAATCTCTGCTGGCATCTTGTCATAACCATAAGCAGAGCGGAAAGTTGGATTAGACAAAAGAATTCTTTTTAAAATTAATTTTTCTGTTTCTTCATCAAGTTCGAGATCTTCTTCTCTCATAAGAGTCAAAAGCCTTGCCATAACATACTCAATAATCATTTGATTATCCGAGATACCTTCGGAAGAGATTTCTGATTCAAGTCTGTCCATAGCTTGATTCAAAACGGTTTCATCTTCCAATTTTTTAAGATTTTGAATAGCATCCATTTCAATCTTAAATTTATCACCAGCAAGATCTTGTTGAACCTTTTCTAATTCTGTTGCTAAAAGTTCTGCGTTCTTTGAAATATCTTTAGGACCAGTAATCATTTCTCCAGTCTCTGGATCTTCAATGCTTACCGTCTTTGGCGAACCAGTCTCTTTATCAAACTCTGCACCGCCGCCTCTGTGAACAGAGACAAGCTTGGTATCATAGTTGATTACATTTGCGGTTTCTGGATTGATGATTTCTGCGTTATAATAAATGTCTGTATCGGGACCAAAAATCTCTATTTGCTTTTCTTTTGGAAATTGCTTGATAACATTTTCGAAATCTCTAAAAGCTTGTGAAAAAGATTTTTTAAGTTCATCACTGAAAGCAAACTTATTCGCAAGCTGGCGAGCACTCATCCCACCTGCTTTAATGTTTGTCTTATTCCTGGCAGCACGAAGTTCTTGCTTTGGGACAGAAAAAGAAATATACAGATTTTGTCCGTCTGTCTTTTCTGTTCCCTCTAATTTTCCTTCTGACGCCTTTTTTAAGACACTTTTGATTTCTGAGAATGTGAGCCTGGGATTGTCGTAAAGATGGCTCATATGCCCCGCTAGACCACCCACAGTTAATCCTCCTTGCTTTCTTCTAGTATCATCAATTGCTCTTGAAGTTTTGAGTTTTCCTCTGAAAGAACACGAACTTGTTCATTAAGTTTTCTATGCTCTCTTCTGATTTTGGAAAGGTTTTCAAGAGCCAAAGAGACTTTTTGTTTTTCTTTGATGGTTCTTGGTTTCAAAGCTTGCAAAGACTCCTTGATAGCACGAAAACGCGCCATCGCGGAAGGAGCTTGAACACCAGACCAAGCTTCGGAAAGAAACTTTCTTGTTATGTCATTGAAGTTCATATTTGTTGTTTCCTATTGCTCGGAAGTCTTTGTGGTTGTCTTTTTAGAACTTGACTTTCTTGCTTTAGATTGTCTCACCCTGGATTGAATCTTTGCGATTGTCTTCGCGGAAGCTTCGATTGCAACAGTTTCTTCTGGTTGCGCTTCCTGAGCAACAGCATCAGTTGTGGTCTCGCCAAGTGCCTCGGCTAGTGTTTCTTCCCAAGGTGTTTCTTGAGTTGTTGTTTCAGGGGTTTCCTGAGTCTGTGTAGGTGCTTGTTCCTGTGTTGGAGCGGTTGTTTGCGCTTCCTGTTGACGTTTTTGTATAAGTTTCGCACGACGAATCCTTCTTAAAATTTTACCCATGATAGAGTCCTCCGCCAAGTAAATAGTTAAAAAATAAGTGTTTTTTTAATTTATTTGACTATGATTAGGGTTGCTGAGTAATCTCAAACGAGAACTCTACTGTATCTCCCGTTTGTGTCGCCCCTGCTTCTGTCGTCATACTAGCATTCAGTGAAACGGTGTATACTCCGGTTGTTGGGTAATCTGGGCTATTGCGTCTAAGCCCGACTGCCTGAACACTTTCGACAGTGCCGGTTTCTGGATTTGTGGGTTCTAGGTAAAAATTATGACCAACTGGTCCAGATAAAGACCAGTTCCAAGTCACTCCGGATGATATATCAGTCCCGCCTGAATCGAAAGCCTGACCAGTGAAGGATTCTGGCCATGGCGGTGCTCCCTCCCCTGAATAATAATTTGGAGTAATTGTAACTGTTGGATAGCTTGCTAACTGTGTAATCTCAAACGTTGTTGTTGCTGAATCCGAGACGCCATCGGCTGTAACAATAAGTTCAATCGTGTAGGAACCAGCTTGATCTGGATTAAAAGTTATTGATGGATTGGTGGTAGAACTCAAAGGCGCTGTTGATGATCCAGGAGCGGAGGAAATTCTCCATTCATAACCTAATGTATCTCCATCGGGATCCTGAGAGTCTGCGCCGGACAAAGTTATTTCTTCACCAACATAAAGGTTTCCTGTTCGCGTTATTGATGCTACTGGTGGTCTATCAGATATAGTGATAGTCAAGGTATTAGAAGCCACAGAGGCACCCTCGATATCAGAAGCGGTAACATAAATATTATGGTCGCCTTTGAACCCGCCCGTAGTCGACACACCTCTTGGTCGATATATAGCTGTTCTTCCGCCATTACTGGTAGAGAAATCAGACGAGTCAACATTCGAAGTCCATACATAAGCAAGCACGCCCCCATCTGGATCCGTCGCATCGACGTTAAAAGTGAATTCATTTGTTATATATCCGCTTGTTGAATTGACTGTAAAGTTGTTGATAATTGGCGCACGGTTCTGAACAGTAATAGATCGTGTTTGTGTTGATGAGGTTCCACCGTGCTGATCTTCCGCATAGACAGAAATAGTGTAATTTCCATAGATTCCATTAGGGGGATCAAAGGTCACCGTGTCTCCGCTGCCGGTCAAGGTGGCAGGATCATCAATAAACCCACCAGGAGAACTAATACTCCAATGATAAGTTATATCATTATCTGGATCTTCATCTGGATCTAAGTTGGAGGCAGTTACACTAGCTGTGAATACTGTTTCTTGATTGCCGGTTGTAGATGGTGAGATACTGATTGCGCCAAGTGAAGGAACTCTATTTTCAACCTCATACGTAGTGCTTGCTGTGTTAGTATTGTATTCATCATCAATAGTCACAACAACAGTGTGTGTCCCCCTAGCACCTGGAACAAGAGAGACACCAGTAGCACTAGAAGCAGCAGGGATTGCTCCGCCGTTGACGGTCCAGCTATAAGTTAAAGTCTTCCCTGGATCGAGATTTGTGATTGATGTTGTGATATCAAATGATGTATCGATATAGCCAGTTGCCGGTGATGAAGTTATTGACACTGCTGGTATTGTGTTGGCAGCAACATTGATTGTTTTAGAATTTGAATAAGTTCCGCCCTCGCCGTCGGAAACGGTCGCTGTTATTGTGAAAGTTCCAGCACTTGTTGGTGTTACAGTAGCCTGAGAGGAAATTGAACTTGGATTAGTCACTGAAATTTGATCAGAAGAGATGCCGGACCAAGTGATTGTAACAGGATCTCCATCAGGATCTGTGTTTGAAACCATCGTTAGGACAAAGGAATCAGTAAGCCATCCAGAAGTCTTGTCGATTGTAAATGTGTTTTGTGTTGGAGCCCGGTTTAAAACTGATACCGTTTTTGTTTGAGAGATTGTCTCAAACTCATCCGAAACAGAAACTGTGATTGTATAATCGCCCCTTGCTGCTGCTGTAAATGTTGCTGTCTTGTCTGCGTTCGATAAAGAAAGGGAAGGAGAGCTAGGACCAGAAATACTCCAAGAATAAGTTAGAGTATCATTATCAAAATCAGAAGCAGAAACATTAAATTCAAATGTGCTGCCGATGACTCCTGTACTGGTGATAGCGTTTGTGTTTCCATCAACAACAGTAAAAGAATTAAAAAATGGAGGATTATTATTCCAGCGCCTTATAGAATGAGCGCCTTTTGTCCCCATAATAAAAGGCGCTTGTGTTCCGCCTTCTCTTCCTCTACTTTGAATCGACTCAACAATACGGTGAGATATAAAAAGATTTGGATTCCTTGTCGGCATTTAAATGTTCCTTAACAATTTATAAAACAATCTTTCTTTTCTTTCTTGGAGTGGATTTGATTTTTTTTTATATCTATCTTCCCAATCACGAAAACACATATTACCACGAAGATAAGCATCTTTTTCCATGTCACGAAGGTGATCATCTTCTTGGGCATAGCCGTCTTTTGTCGTATACTCCTGATCGAACTGTCCATTGCAATTTTGTGCGTGATGAACCAATTCGTGAGAAAGAGACCTCATAATATCTTTTGGATGACGACCATCTACAAAAACTGTGATTGTCATGTCTTCTGGGTTGTAATAAGCTGTTTTACCAAGAGCATACTGGGCATTCTCTGGATCAGATTCAAACCGAACTTCTGGGTCTTTGTCGAAGCCCATTCTTTCTTTAGCGAAAGGATAAAAGCTTTCCAACAACTCAGAAATCTCGTTGATGTTGAGCTTTGAATTATTTTTTAATTTCATTTTTCTTTTTATATGCTTTGTACACCTCAGTTAAAACTTTCTTAGCAAACTTTCTTGATTCATCTTGTTCGTTTACCATGGAAGCCATCTTGTTTTTAACTTCTCTATTAACGGCGACTTGATACATGAGATCCATAATTGGGTCAACAGCACTACCGCCCTTCCAAGGAATACCAGCTTTTTCAAAAAACGGCTTAAAAAGCATTTTCAGTTTTCCAGAAACATCTTTATCAGGTTTTCTCAAAAACTTAGCAATAAGGTCAGCATTGCTATTAACAAGTTTTTCGGCTTCATCGCCTGCTTCTTCTGCGGCGGTTGGCTCTTTTTGTGAAACAAAAGCTCTTTCAAATTGTTTTGGGTATTTTTCTTTGATCTTCGCAATGTCTTCATCACTAGCGATACGAGCGATATCGACGGTCAAATCAACAGCCTTTTTCGGAAGGTATTTGGTTCCAGTATTCAACAACATGCCCGCATCAATCATGTATTCTTGTTCATCAAGTCGAAGGATACTTTCTTCAAGGCTTCCAGTATATCCGCCTCCAAGACCACCACTCCCAAGACTTATAGGACGCCCTCGTCCCATAGCTCGACGGCGAGCCCGTTGACCAAGCGAACCTCTTCGGCTTTCTGGCTCCTTCTCCTCTTCGCCACCAACGATATCTCCAATTCTTAGCAAATATTGATTGTCTCCGCTCGTAACAACAACAAGGTCACCCTTTTTGGCTTTAAGGCTTTCGCCTTTTTCACCTTCGGCTTCTTCACCCTCGGCGGACTCAACAGCATCTTCGAGTTCTTGTTCGGCTTTATCAACATCGCCTTCTTCGGCTGCGTTAAGCGAATCTTCAACTTGTTCAAGATTTTCTTCATCTTCGTAGAAACTTGGTGGAAGGCTTTCAAGATTCCTCATATAAAATCTTTTAAGAGCCAACTTCCGAGCGTCTTCAAGCGCACTCTTTTCAAGCCACGCATCAATTTGCCTTTCTAATTCTTTCTCCCAACCAGGCTGGGTTCTTGTGAAACCTTTTAAAAGATCCATGATTCCTTCATGAATCTCTCTTTCAACAAGGAGAGTCTTACCCTCGTTCAAGACGACTCTTACTTTATCGTCTCCAGAGTAATTGAAATTATATAAATTTTCTTTTAATACTTTTTTAAAATCAAAGTTGCTCATAATAAAATATTCCTTGCGATAGGTTCGCTTATCACAATAAATAGTTTATTTTTTGCTTTCTTCTATATTATGGACAACTTTTAGGGTTCCAAGGAGAACGGTCTCATGTGTGTCCTCGCCAAAAACATAAACATCGGCGTGAGGATGCCTTCTTCCTGAGAGTTCTATGGTGTGTACTTTAAGAATAATACCAGTACGCGCACCTTCATTGAGTATATTTCTGTAATATTTTACAATATCACCAACATTGTATTTGCTCATAAGTTCTTCGCCTATGATCGGGACTTCTTCCTCATGGGGCATCATTTTGAATGTTTATCGGCAATCGAACTCGAAGCCCAGGCATCAGGCTTTACTTTACATTTAAATCCCGCACCTGTGGCATAGCCAACTAGCGTGTCGTAATACTTTGATGTTGCCGCTCCTTTTCTAGAATTAGCATCAATATGTATTTCTATGTCGGCATTTGGATAATCTTCCATAATTTTGTATGCCATGTTCACAGAACATTCAACTTCTTTTAGCATTCTTACTAAAAGATTTGTGTATGTGTTTCTGCTTTCTTTTTCTCGTTTGAAAAAGTAATATCCACCTTTTTGGTCATCGGCACCAATAAGGCAGACGACAGTACAAAAAGTACAATGCTCTTTTCTTATTTGACTATCACAACCAACAAAGATGGAGCCATTATCTTTTGTATGCGAGGCAATCTTCTCTTTAATTTCATCAAGAGAAACACGACCGCCTGAACCTGAAGACCACATATTACTCTCCGTCTGTTTCCCGCACGGGAAGTGGTCCCTTGAGAGTATCCTTGATACCAGTCTCTTTCAAAGTTTCGAGAGAGGCAATAGTGTAGTTAATGGCATCTTGCATTCTTCCGCATTGATCTGAGATAAGAAAATCAACGTCCGCATCAGAAATAACACCTTCTTCATAATCTGCTTTGATTTTTTGAACCATTTGAACCAAAGCATTGTTTACTGTGTTTCCAAATGTCTTGTATTTTCTAAGATTAACTTCCCTAGCAGCCGTCACTTCGTTGCCAGCATAAGGATAATATTCCTTAAGCTTTTCTTTGTTTGATTCTCTTACAATATCTAAAATTTCTTCTTTTGTTAAATCATTCATTTTAAGTCCACTCTATTGGTTGAAATCTATTTCTAATTGAATTTAATTCTTTGAAAAAATCATTTATTATTTTTTTATCTTTTGCGGAAACTTTGCCGTCTTTGGAAAGAATGATTTTATCGTTTCCTTCTTTTGGTATTCCTTTTTTGTAACGAGCAACACCAACAGGCAAGAGTAAATCATTGAGAGTACAGGAAGGACAAATAATAATATCCCATCCCATATTATCAGCAGGATTAATATAATCCGGATACTCTCCATAGTCAAATGGTAAAGGCAATTTTGTTTCGTTACCAAAGCCTTTTTTATAGCCTTTTGGAGAATCAATAATGATTCTTTGCTTCGGATTCTTTCTGATGAAATCCATCATAGAATCCGCGCCCTTAATCCTCTTTTTCTTTTTGAGAATCACCTTCATCAACCTAAATAGTTTCAACATCAGTTATAACCAGTTTTGACTACATAGTCCTCTGGTATAAGTAGGTAAAGTTCGCCCCACTTGACATAGATTTTGCCCCACTTGTCTGGCTTTGAGATAACCGTAACTTCTGCGTAGTTTGGAACAAGGACCATTTGTTTGGTCACAGGATTGAGAAGATAGGCTTCGAGCTTTTTAGGGTCTGGTAAATTGATGAAAGTTGGTAAGTTAAAATCTTTAGGTGTATCATCATTAACGCCAGCGATACCGACGAGGGATTCGAAAATATCCAAAAGTTCGTCAAAGTCTTTTTTGTCTTTGCTCAATGTTTATCTTCCTCCGTCTCATCACTAACTACTCGGGCAGGTTCATTTTTTGAGAGTAATACCAAATCATTGGAGGAGACAGAGATGTTTTTGCCTATATCGAAGGCATAGACCACACATAAATCATAAAGAGTGTCAGAATAGAAGTTAAGAAAGATACATATTCTTTGTCCATAATATCGAGCTTCATGTGGATGAAGTTTCTGAATTCGATTAGCCCAAGATATAGGCTGATACAAAACCAGATCGCCACGATCAAAATGGTTATACTTTATGTCATCATCAATCATCATCTAAATCAAAACACTCAGCAAAATACCACCTATATTCAGATGTGAGCTTCATCCACTCTTTTATAATTACGTGCTGATTTATTTCTTGATTTAATCTTATTAATTTTTGGACTGCCATCTCTGGTCCAAGATCAGGCTCACATAACCAATGAACTTTTATTAATTCACTATCGATAAAAATATATTCAGAATCAAAACCATATCTTATGTGAATACCTGGTAAAAGGTCGACAACGATACCACGAAAGGGCATCGTATCCATGGCACTTCTGTATATTACTAAATCACCTATTTTCATTTTTATTGCGGTAGTTTTCTATATTTAACATGTAACCGCAATAAAGGCACATTGCAAGCGAAAAAATAAAAGAAAATACATCTGCCCTTGTTAGAGAAAAGCCAAGCAAAACAATATTGATGAAGCAAAGAATCGCCCAGAAAATAATCCATTTATTTTTAAGTAAGATATCCATTTTTTTGTCTCTCATTCGCTCCTAAATCTATTTTGAAAAAAGGTCATAAAGTTGGTGGTAAAACAAAGAAAAGTCCCTTAGATCTTAATCTGAGTCGTCTCAGTATTGTCTTTCAATCTCAACAGGCATGTAAACATTTCTATCAGGACCATAGGACTTGATAATAGATTGAGTTCCATTGGAAGTTCCACATTCTACACAATCTTTTTCCTTAAAAGAGAACTCCATAGGCTTTCTTGGTGGACCGAAAGAACCCTCGGGAAAAGTTGGTTCAGAAGGCTCAGGAACCTCAACCTCTTCTGTGACCATAAGTCTGATTCGCTGAGTAACAACCTGGGTGATTTCCATATTGGACACAGTTTTAGCACAAGCGCTGATAAAGGTCACGATAAGGGAGGCAACCAATAATGCCGCTACCATCCTGGTTATCTTGTCCAAAAAGTTCATAAGAGATCTCCTTATTCGCCTATAAGTAGAGTTTCTTATGCTAAAAGATAACTTTTAATCGGAGTTTTCTTTTGGCTTCATCGCTTTATACATCTCAAGGGGATTCTCAGCATTATCTACGAAAAGTTTAGCGACTTTTGCGATTGCCTTACCTTTTCTTCCATCTTTTCTGTAAGGCTGAGCAATACCAGAGTTTACCCATTCTTGGAATTGTGTAATAGGAAGTTCGTAATCCATAATCTTAAAGGGTTTCGTCAATGAGTCGGAACGATATCTTATTGCTTTTATCTTGACTTTTTTCTTGTTTTCTGATAATCCGTCATAGAAAGCAATGTATCCTCTGTTGAGCATATTCGCAAGAGAATCGTCAATTTTATCAAGATAGTTAAAGACTCCAACATTCGCAAATCTTGAATATCTCCAAATATTGGCTGTCTCGCCATCAGCAGCAGCCATACCCATAGCATAAATCTTTGTAAGAATCGATCTCGCTGCTGTGTCGCTTCCCTTGTTGATAAGAACAGGCTGACCTTTCTTGAAATTCTTTATGAAGCTGATTTTTGAACTTGGTGGTTTTTCACCTTCAATACTGTTGATAAACCCAACAAGGTCTTTAATGTATTCCTTTCTTTTGAAGGTGGGGTCTGTTGCTGCTTTGATAATAAAAGCATAATATTCAAGAGCTTTTTTCATTGTCTCTGGTGTTGGGTCTTCCTTACCTGGATAGCGGAACTCAATATAATTTCTGCTTGGGGTGTAGACAATGTTAAAGCCAAGACCCTTTGGTCCGATAGAGTCGGCTGTTCTTGAAATTTTTGCATTCAAAAGATCTTCGAGTTCTTCAAAATTATCTTTTAGGTAATCTTTTATAAAATCTTTTTTAGATTCTGCGGATCTTCCTTGACCTGAATAATCTTTTATGTAGTTTGCGATGTTTTCCAGAGCAGGTTTTTTGAGGTCGCCTGTCCATCTTGAAAATTCTCTGCTTGGGAAGCCAACACCGGTAGTCGCAAAAGTGTGATTCAAGAACATAAGTGCTTTAAAGAAGTTATACCTATCAACTTCCGCACCTTCTTCGGTAAGCATACCAATGTTTGTATGGAGACCGGTGGTATCATCAAATGTGAAGAAGTCTTGCTTTTCATACTCATCAAAGAAATCATTGAGATATTCGAGCGCTGCGTCAAGTCCTGTTATGTAAGGAGGGTTATCCGAAGAAAACTCAATACCGCAGGTAAGAGACACATCTTTTTCAAACTTAAGATTGGGGGCATATTTTGCCATAAAGTTAGGAAAGTATTCTTCTAACGCTTCTTCAAGACTTTCTACATCGCAGGTATACTCACCATCGCGAGTACCACGATTATTCTCTTCCCATTCTTCTCGCCAGACATCTTCATTGAAATACTGATACTCTTCGATTCCCATGTCTTCCATAAATTGTACAGGATCTTCATTGAATTCTTCAACCTTTTCTTCAACTTTTTCTTCAATAGCAGTCTCTGCGGCATCAAGAAGAGTCTTAAAAATAAATCCAACCCAAGTGCTACTCTTCATAAAAGGGAGACCAGCAAAGTTAGAGTCTATGGTCTCATAATCCATAGCACCGCTATCGGCAAGGTCATCCCACTTTTCTCCCATATATTCCTCGGCAGCATCGCTGTAATCCTGGAATGACTGACCAAGGATTTTCTCAACAAAGGTACTGATCGGATAAGGGTTTTTAGACTTTGGAAACACTCCGTTTGTTTGAAGTTCCGCAGCATTAATAACAAAGTGTGAAAGAAGGGCAACCATTGCTTTTCTGCTTTTCACGATTGTATCAACAACATTATCTGGAAGTTGGGCTTTGCCACCTTCTGTTTCAAAGTCAAATGTTAGTTGCTTCTCATCCCAACCAAGAACTTGCATAACTTCTGGAAGGTTATTGTTAATAAGTTGCTTAACAAAATCTTTTGCTTTTCCTCCGCCTCTTATAACTTCAATAAGGGGCTCTCTAAATCCAGATTGAGTAACCGCATCAGCAATCGCAACTCTAACAATATTGTCTTTGTTAGGGCTATATCCTCTATCTTCAGCGAACCATTCAAGAATCTCTTCGCCATCAGTAGGAGTTTCGTCCCAAAAATCTTCAAGGTACCCGCCGCCATCGCGAATTTCATTCCTGAAATATTCGTCAAGATCGCCAAAGTAATCTCTGGCGGCTTCGGTTTGTGCTCCGTGGCGAGCTTCAAGATAATCATCACTGTAATCGTAGTAATCATCATCTTCGCCTTCGGCTTCTGGTGCTTCAAGTTCGATTTCGAAAGACACAGTGAATCTATCGCCGTCTTTCATAACGGCTTCAAGATCTTTTTTATTAAACTCTTGTAGAACTTTTTCTTGACTTTCAGCCAAGAACTGGGACCATTTTTTCATAATTCAAAGTTTTTTGTTAAAGAAGTTTCCTTCTCGGCTTCTTAGCGTTTGCAGAACCTTTTTGCTTACCTTGAATAAATAGTTTACTTTTCTTGTTTTCCTTTGCTCTTTTTTCAAGAAGCCATTCAATCAACTCTGCATATCCTTCAATGTTCTTAGGATTGTCTGGGTGATATTCGTAAACCTTTTCGCGGTCCTTCTCCATCTTCTCTTCGAAGACATTCTTGTGATTCTCAAAGGCATTTTTAATTTGAGCAGCGGCATCCTTCGCATTGAAGTCGTGATAATAATAACCACTGTCCTTGAAATAATGAGAGTTATGAACAAATGGCTTGCCAAGATACATGGCTTCAAGTTGAAGATAATTCAAGGCATTATAATGCTGGTGAGACACGATAACATCGGAGTATCCTCTCTTGATGAGGAATGGGAAACGATAGCGAGGCTCAAAGAACATTTTCTTATCCTTCTTTACGTTAAGAAGGTTTGCGAAGCGAATGAATCCCTTGCTTGGCTCAAGAATCTTAGAACCGACGATGTAAGCATATTCAAAAAGTTCTGGGTTTTCGCGATAAACGTGCTCAATCGCAAGCATAGGAATGTGGCAAGTCTTGACGAAATAGAGGTTGGACTCCATAACAGCGATAGACTTCATTTCCTTTTCAGGATCAAACCTAAGCTCTTCTTCTTTCTCGTGCATAACCAAGAACTTCGGAGACCAAATATAAGGACAAACCTTAACATCGAGGTCGTACATAATAGAAATTGCTTGTTGGGAGAAATCAAAGTGAGGGCTCATCAAAACAGCATCACGGTCTTGTTTATTAACACGAGGAGGCTTTTCTGGGCGATAAATAGAATCAGCCATAACGTCAATCATAAACTCGTTTCCATATTGGATACCAGCAACAATGCCGCCCTTTGCCTTAAACTTCGGAATTGTGGAATCTCTAAGGGTGTGAACAACTTCAAAGATAATATCATAATCTCCCAAGTTGTCATCAGTAAGCAAAACGATTTCTTTCTCAAGGAATTTATTTTCAGAAATTTCCTTGCTTTCTGTAATCATATCGCAGTCATATCCTGCTACGCTCAAAATGTTTGCCAAGTGATAAGCATTTTGGTAAAGTCCATTAGACCAAATTTTAGTATCGTCCATGGAAGTAACGCCAATCTTGGTGCCCTTAGTGATTTTCATTCAAAGTCCCCCCTTATGGTCATGCCTTTAAGTAGTTTTACCATTTTCCGTTTCTAATAATTTTTGATTTAGAAGCAGGAATGTACTCTTCATTCAGCAAATAAGTGAGAACTTTTTCACCATTATCAAGTTGAATCTCTTTTCTTCGATAGAAATGAGGGTGAGATTCTAAACGATCTAAATCCTTCAAAGCTCGCTTATCAACTTGATAAACTTCCCCGACAATAGAAGAAGAACCATTTTCTACCATTGCGGGGAAACTTCCGAGATCATAAAGAGAAAATTCTTTTTTTGTCTGGGCTTCCCGAAGAAACTTCTGGTCTTTAATGAGATAATGATTGTAATGACCTCTTTTCAGAGAGCCGTAAACAAAGACTTTCATTCTTTCTCCTATCGGTCTTTATATTATAACCGATGGGGAATAGAAGTCAAGTTGTTATTTATTTTTTACATCCATTGCTTCGTAAATTAAATCAAAATATCCTTTTTTATTTTTTGGATTTTCTGGGCTATATTTATAAATCTCTTCTTTTGCTTCTTCGACATATCTGTCTAGAATTTCTTCATGATTCATAGCGGACTCCAATAACAGCGAAGCCTTGATAGATTCAAAAGAGTTGTATCGATAACCCGCTTTTATGTGATCAGAGTTATGAATAACAGGTAACCCAAGATAAAGGGATTCTAGGGTTGTGTAGTTCAAACTATTATCCCTATGGTGTGAGAGGCAAATTGCTGATTTATTTAGGATTTCTTTTATAGGTTTTCTTTTCTCAAAAGAGATGTGCTTTTTTATTGATTCACCTGCCCCTTCGGACAAAAAATTAATCAATTTTTTGTTATGCTCTTTAGTCCTCATTCCGTAGAAATTTACATCTTCACCTTTATTAAATCCGTTTCTTCTATAATAATCAATAATTGTAACGGCAGGACTGATGGCATTTTTTGTATAATTTATATTTGGCTCTATGATGGCGATTGATTTTTTATTTTTATGATCCATAAAGAAGTTATCTGTTTTTCCCATTTTTGCCTTAAAAAAAGCAGGATTCCAGATATAAGGACATATCTTTACGGGGTTTTTGGCTCCTTTGACAACTTGCAATAATTCTATCTGACTGGAGTAGTGTGGACTGGTCCAGACAATTTTGCCTTCCGATTGGTAATCACAGTAAAAATGATCTCCCACTCCGTATCCATAGAAATTACTTAACATTGAAGCATACCTATTACCATAAGTCACATCAATTACTTGAACATTTTTAGATCTAAGGGTAGCATAGAGGTTACCGGATGGAGACCAAATAGGACACAATAGCAAATCTAATTTTCTATTTGCACAGTCAGTGAAAGATAAGAACTTACCTTTTGCTTCCTTTACTTTTTTAATTTCGCTCTGGTGTGCAACAGGAAATACTTCAAAGTTTTTATTTTCCTCCAATAGAGACAAAAGAGAAATAGCATTTTGATAATTTCCATTATTGAAAAGAAGATCCATATTTGGGTGAACAGTTACTCCTATTTTAATTTTCTTAAACATTATTTGCATCCTCTGGGTTATTTTGTAGCTCCACAAGCGTAGCATCAAGTTTGATATCAGTGTCTTGAAGTTTGTTTTTTACATCCTTGATGTTTTTTTCGGAGTCATCCCAAAATAAAACTTTTTTGATTGAAGGGTTGTTTTCAACAATGTTTAGAATGTAATCACCCTTTGATTTACCTGCCAATCCTTTAATAATCAAATTTTCTGTATCAACTTCCAGTTCATTAAAATAAGCTTGAATCGCATCTTCTGCGATTGGATCTCTTGCTGTCAAAATGATTACTTGCGCATTTGTGTCTTTATTATATTTGACCATTCTTTTAACCATACCCTCATCGTGTTCTGCATTCTGGATGTCTGAAAAGTCTGAGAAATCAAAATACATTCCCTTATATTTATCTGGGTTTTTCTCCATATCTGTCGTAAGATTATCTTGATCTTTCTGTGTTTGAAGGACTCTAATTACCTCACCATCTTTATTTAAGAGTTTTGAGGAAGAGTCGGTATGAGCCAAGGTGTCATCAAAATCAAAAACGGCTAGAACTTCTTCCCCAATATCAATAGGAAAAGTTTCTTCTTTTATAAATCTGCGCCAATTTTCAATAAGAAGTTTCATCTTTCAGTTATCTGGACAATAAGAGGTCCGTCTCCTTTGAGAACTCTGTGATAAGTCATCTTGGGTATATAATAACACTTGCCTTCGTCCAAGTCAAGGGGTAATTCATTGTCCATTTGGATTTGCCAACCTCTTGATTGTTTGACAAGTATAACCCTATCTCTTTCATCCTGATGCCATACAAGTTCCATTGGATCCACATTTTCTGAAAACTCCCTTAAAAATACACCTTTGGTTATATCTTTCTGTTCGAAAGGAAAATCCATTACCAGAATCTTCCTGGAACATTTTTACCGAAGTCTTTATGTGCTCGGCAAGCCCAATATCCAGCAGTCATTCTTCTGTTTCGGTTTTTAGATTTTTCAGCACAGTTGTGCCTGGCGGCAAAAGATGCTCTGGCTTCTTCACTATTCCAATTACCTTTTAATCCGCCCTTTGAATCACCATAAGTAATCTTCTTTACATTGCCGGTTTTTGGATTACGAACGAAGACTTTATACTTCTTTCCACTTTCTGTATTCTTCGTTGGCTTTCCAAGTTCGACTTTCCTTCCATCATACTCTGCTTCTTGAAGCATTGGAAAATCCAGAGGAACTTTTTCGCCTTCAAAAATACCAAACTCTCCAACATTAGATTCAAGAAGTTCAAGCTCTTCTTCGTTGATAGGAGAGTATTCACCGTTCTTATATTGTCTTCTTGCTTCACTGATGAGAGCAAAATAAGAATCAGAACCGGGTCTGAAAATGTTTCTTTCGATGCCTACGCCTTCTTTGATATGAAGGCTTAAAGCTTCGGAGATTTTAGTTTTTTTTTGTAGTTGCTTTCTGATAAGTGTTTCAAGAAGATCATCGGAAATGGATTCGTTTTTCATTGCTTGTGCGATCTTCTTTCTTCTATTCTTCAAATAATCATCGGTAGAATCCACTTTTCCATCATTGTTGATATCATCATCCTCTTTACCAACAGGGTCGAGCGCTTCCTTTTTCTCTTCTGAAACAAGGAAATAATCACGGCAAGAATTTAAATCTTTTTTAGCAACAGCAACTTTATTCATCCACCAAGAAGGAAGTTCCCCACTCTCTGGCATCTGCATAAGACCTTCGAGAATTTGGCTCGCATCTTCAATAATCAGCTTCATGGAGCGAACTGCGGAATTAACATCTGTGTGACCATCTTCGCTGATTTCGCCCATGGCGGCTTCCTCGTGGGGCGTGTAATTAACCGTAATAGGCTCAGTAGATGGTCTGGCTGCGATGGTGATCTCTTCCATGCGAGCAAACTCTTCTTGAATAATTTGTTTAAGTCTTGCTTTTGTGATTTGCATAATTATTTCTTTCCTTTGGCTGATTTCTTTCCCCAAGTCTTCCCGCGACCTGATTCGCCGCAAGCACCTGGTGTTGGTCGGCAAGAAGGATACTTCGCTCTCTTCTCGCCTTTTTGTCTTCCGCAAGGTTTACATTTCTTTCGTCCAGTCTTTTTATCTTTTCGGCAAGTGTTACAATCAACCCAGCCACCGGATTTGCCTGGTGCTCCTTTCCTGCCGAACCAATCTCTTAGAGAAGATTCTTTACCTGATTCAGTTCCTGCCTTCTTCTTCTTTCTTTTTTTCCTTCTTACGACTTTGGCTGCTCGGCGCTTACCTTTTTGTTGCTTCTTCTTTTTTTTTTCGTCAAGGAATGTTTCAAGCTCTTCTTTGATCATCTCAATGATTTCTTCTTCTTTAATATCTTTCCAAATCTTTCCGTCGCGACACCTGACAACAGCACCTGAAGCATAAGCAGAAGGCCATTCTTCATACCTTGACTTTGCAATTCTTGTGCAGCGATCATCTTTTTCTTCGGAAAGTTGCTCTTCGTTCTTTTCTGCCCATTCTGTGGAAACATCGTTTTCCTCGATTGGACCACCTGCTGCCCAAGTATAGCAGGTTCTTGCGGAGTGACATTTAAACTTGTGCATCCAGCAATAACCAAGAACACCATCTTTTTGAACAGAACCGGGCATACATTCTTTCATTTGAGGAGAGATATCGAATGCGGCACAGTTTCCACAAAGAGATTTCTTAGCAACAGAGACATCAGTTTTCCAATGATCTGCTAAGTGTTCCCAATACTCTTCGTCATTGAGGTTCAAGGGACCATAATGAATGTGGTCTGCCTCAATAGCATCATTCCTATTGTTGGTATTCAATGCCAAGTCTTTTGTTGGAAGAGGGCAAGAAAAAATCTCATAGGAGTTCTTAAGGGTAATCTTTATCATACTCCTTAATTAGTTTTAAAAATGTGTTTTTATGAAAGAATGTAGTTTCCATCATTGTAACAAAACATCAAATTCAAATCAAAAACATCATAGAAATCTGAATCTGCTTCTTCTGTCCAGTCAACTCTTGCAGCAAACTGTGATCCATATTTGGAATCAGGCATGTGATAAACATCAATAACTGCACCTATCTTTTCACCAGTAGAGTCTTTGATAGATACAATATCATATTTCCTGACATATGCAACTTGTGTT
>Ga0180433_10004246_pt1 | contig 20277 bp, 16 predicted proteins | sample SS_ome_8_FD_132980 | JGI IMG/M metagenome (GOLD analysis project Ga0180433, IMG submission 132980) | Hypersaline lake sediment archaeal communities from the Salton Sea, California, USA - SS_1_D_1 metaG | ecosystem: Environmental > Aquatic > Non-marine Saline and Alkaline > Hypersaline >... | reverse complement strand
ACAATCTTTCTCCGGGTAAGCTTTGCCGCCGTAGCCCCCCAGATATGGGCGTTGAAAGTGTGGGTATGGATAATATCGATTTTGTTCTTAAGGATATATATGATTATCCTGAATATAATCCCTAAACTTGTCAGGCTTTTTATTTTATGCCTGCCTCTGGCAAATTTGAAAAGCCTCACTCCCTTTTTTCTGAAGCTCTCTTCAAACTCTCCGCCAAAAGAATAGCCAACATGAATTTCAAACTCTTTGGGGTTAATCTCCCGGACAAGATTAAAAAGGTTCAACTCAGCCCCGCCAAGATTTAAGGTTTTAATTAGATGAAGGACCTTAACCAAAACTCCTCCTTAAAATTTTGTTTTATAAACTGAGGCCGCATACCGAATTATATATAAAGAAGAATCTTTCACATTGTAATCCATAGCGGCCGCGCCTGCGCCCGGAGGTAAATCCCCGGTGATATCGCACCAGGTCTCTCCTCCGTCAAAACTGCTATAAATCTTTCCGTGAGCATCCCCGTTCCACCGGACGGTGCTGACGGCCATTTTCTTAGGATTCTCTGGATGGATAAATAAAGCCTCAGCCGTTCCCTCTCCAGGGAATCTTTTTAAGAGTGACCAATTTCCCCCCGCATTTTTAGATATAAAAACGGCCGGCCCGTCAAAATCTCCAGCCAGATAAATCCATCCCTCAGGGCTTACCTCCAGGTCAAAAATCTTTTTCATCTGACTAAAAACTTTCTTCCATGAATTTCCGCTGTCTTCTGAAATATAAAGCCCCCCTTCTTCTCCATAAGCCCCCCAGAATATTCGCCGATGCTCCTTTGGGTCAACCGCCAGGGCATTATAGATTCTTCTAGAGTGAGGCTGCCCTTTTGAAGGCTGCCAATGCCAACCGCTGTCGCGAGAAATAAAAAGGCCTCCTCCGTCATCACCGTCAATCCCCAGGTAAACTGTCGAAGGATTCTGCGGGTCAAAAGCGACGGCCCGGGGATATCCTTCTTCCCACATGGTGTTTACCTTTGGCCGCCTATCGGGAAGGCCGCTTTGGACCAGCTTAAAATTCAGCCCGCCATCTTGGCTGATGATTACCTGATTTATCCTTTCACCCCAGGGTGAGGAAGTGCCGATTAAAATATTTGGATTTTGGGGGTTACTCGTTACCCGCCAGACGTGACCGTTTGTATCCTTTCGGTATCCTCTACTTGGAAATAGCGCCTGGTAGGTCTTACCGCCATTAGTGCTTTTTAGCAAGCCATTATCCATCGTCGCCACATAAATCTCCCCAGTTGAGGCAATATGAATATCAGAGCCAACGCTATTAGGAGCGCCATTTATTTTCTCCTGCCAATGAAAACCGCCATCATTGCTTCTAAAAACACCCCAGGCGCTGGTCGTAAATAAAATTTGAGAATCAAAGGGATTTATCTTTAAAGAAACAAACCTATCTTCTCCATTTGCCCAAAGGCGGGTTGGATTTAACTCTTTATCAAATTTTATATCACTACTTGTACCCCTCCAGGTTTTGCCGCCGTCAATACTTACGTAAATTCCGCCATGCCAGCCTTTATTCCAAACTACATAAATGGTCTTTCCCTGTTCAGAATTTGAGACAACCACCCGAAAAATTCTACCTTTAGCTATAGGGGAAGATAAAACCCAGTTTTTTCCCCCGTCTTTAGAAATAAAAAGAGCTTTTTCTCCGGCCAAATAAATTACAGGTTTTCTTTCTTTTGTTATAAAGAAATCGGTTATTTTTTTTGAAGATTTCTTCAATAACTTCCATGAGTGATTTTCAAATGAATAATAATAAAATTTACTACCTAAAGCGCTATAAAGTCCCTTTTCATCCATATCAAATTGCAGGGTAGAAGCGGGCATATCTCCTCTAGAAAACCCTTGAGGCCTCCTCAAAACTTTCCAATGAAGACCGAAATCACTGGATGAATAAATTCTACCCCTTTTTGTTCCGATAACCACCACGCCAGGATTTTTTCTGGATATATCTAGACTTCGGTAATTATCCGGCCGGGAAAACGAAATCTTACCTGACTTGTCCCCGCACATCTCCCAGTTTTTCCCTTGATTCCGGGATAAATACAATCCTTTAGCTGTTCCCGCATACAAAATATTTGAGTCCGATGGGGCAACCTCTAAGAAGCTGACAATTAAATTATCTAAACCCTGATTGCAATAAATCCACTCTTCTCCCAGATTATCACTCTTCCATATTCCGGCGACATCGGAAAGAAGATAAATCCGCCCTTCTTTATTCGGGTCAAAAGTCACATTGGGATAAAAACCGCCGCCATACCAGCCGGCAAAGTCCCAGTGAATAGATTTAGTTTCTATTTCAGCACCTGAAGCCACATCTAAATACAGAAAAAAGGCCAAAAAGAAAATTAAAAAAAGCCCTGTGCCATTTCTTTTTCCCCTATAAATATTTTTTCTTAGTATATTTCGCCTGGCCGTCACCGCGATTTTACCCTTTTAATTTTTGCAAGTCCTTTTTTAAGCTGGCGGCGTAGCGTCTCTTTTTCATCTTGAGTAATAATAAAATTTGTTCCCAGAATAAGAGAAAGTACAATTACAAAAAGAAAAGCGGCAATAAAAGCATTAAAAACAAATATCAGTGGTAATATACATATGGAAACTGTGCTGGTCTTGATTTTTAAACCCTCTTTCTTAAACCACAAATGCATCGCCACCAATATTAAGCCAAAGGAAATTGTAGTAGCAACCGCCGCCCCCATCAGTTCATATTTCGGAATAAAGATATAGTTAAGCACGACATTACTTATCAAGCCGATAGCGCCGCAGACGAGCGGGATATAGGTTTTCTCAATTAGCTGGGCATATCCGGCAATAATCCAGTAGACCGCATGAGCCAGCCAGAAAATTAATAGCATCCCTACAATAGGCAGGCTCAGCATATATTCTCCTCCATACAATAAAGAAACGATTGGCCTTTTAAAAAGATACAGAACTAATGCCCCAAACAAAAGAAACAAGGTATTTATTTTCAAGGCAAAATTAACCAGATACATAACCTTATTTTTATCGCCCTCTTCCCAGATATTGCTAATATTGGGTAATAATACACTCCCGGCTATCATGCCAAATAAAAATATCACCCCGCTGATATTCAAAGCGATAGAATATATGCCAACTGCCGAAAGACTGGCAAAACGGGCAATCATCCAGCGGTCAGTATAATTGAAAATAGTATTGATGATGGGGGCAAAAACAAAAAATATAGAGAACTTAAATATCTTTCCGTAAAATCCATCCTCTTCTATATGCAAATTTTGTGAATCAAGCCTCCCAAGATACTTTTGAAAAATAACGCTAAAAATAAGTATTACTAAAAGAAAAGAAAACAAATTAGCCGCAACCGGAGATTTAGCTTCTGGATAAAAAATTACTAATAAAATCCCCAGTGCCGTAAAGATAAAAAACTGAGAAAAATGAAGTATTGAAGCCAGTTTAAAAACCCGTAGCCCGGCAAACGATTCATGCAAAGATTCATATAAAACATAGGGAAAAATTGTTAAAGAAGAGAGCATTATAATATTTCTATATAAAGGCGAATCAAATATTATATTAGAAAGCCTTTGTGCGTTAAAAAAACAAATTAAAGTAGCAAGTATCCCCCCGGAAAGTATAAGTAAATATGTCCTTTTAAAAAATTGTTTTAGGTTTCCCTTTTTCTCATACTGAGGAATATAGCGGCTAAAACAAGAGGGAATTCCCAGCCGCGCTATGGTAACGGCTAAGGGAATAAAGAAAAAAGCCAGGGTATAAACACCGTATTCAGCCGGACCTAACACCCGGGCAAAGACAATCCCTCGTCCCGTCTGTAAGATTCTTTGAAGCACGGTAAAAAACAACATAATCCCGGCCGATTGCCCTATGCTTTCCTTCTTAAATATTCGCGTTGTCCACATATTTCCCTGCCTGCCATAGGTAGATAAAGTTCCAATAATTCTTTTAATTGCTCTGTCTTCTTATATACACACCTTTTCCAGAATAAGAATTTATAGATAATGACATCCGCTAAAAGCTCTGCATGAAAATAATGGGTAAAGAAAAATAAAGGCTTTCGGTTACGTGCCGCAACGGTTACATAACAAATTATTTTATGATTGGAAAAGCGTTTTTTTAAAAGCTCGAAGGCAAATTGAACCAGCACCTTCATAATTTTAAAAGAACGTAATTCCCTTGGCTTCTCCTTTAATGCCCGGTAATCAAAAAGATAAAATTCTCCGGGATTCAGTCTGATTTGGAACCCGTCAACAATATCTCGGTAACATCCATCTGAAATAATCCAGCAATATTCGATAATTTTACCTTCCCAAACTGTCCCTAATAATTCTGCCCCTTGCTTCCAGCGGTTATCCCATATTTTTTTGGAATAATAATTCTTATTTGATAGAAGCTCAATCTCACTGGGTGAAATTATCCTTAGTGTAACTTTAAACTCCTGCAATACCCTTCTATCCATCGGGCAATCGTAAAATTTAAAGAGTTTGCACCTCACCCTGGCAAAAAAAGTCCAGCGTATAAACCTTATGGTTTTCCTAACTTCCTTAAATAAATTCTGCCTTTTGAGCTGTGCATTACTAGTTCTTAGGCTTGAGGGATTTCTCCACATTATTCTTCTTCCTTTTTAATAAATTTTTCATCTTATTAAGGCGAAAACAAAGGCTCATTTTGGCCGTTTTATTATAAATATTCAATTTTACCTCGGGACTATATTCTTTCGACCATCTTCTCTTAGTATCATTTGTTTCGCCCAGCTCATATTTTTTTATATTTCTATCGGTAAACAGCCTCTCCAATAAAATACTCTGGACAACTAATCCTGGTGAAAAACTATAAAAATCCTGATTATAAGCTGTCTCTAAAGCGAAATAGGTGTGGTTATGCCTGATTCTCACGGCAAAGGCAATGGGAAGGCTGTCTTTTTTCAAGATTGAAATATCCAGTTTGTTTTGTTTCCCCCAGGATGAGATAATGTTTCTGTAAAACTCCTCACCTTCCTTTGATACGGAAATACCTTTTCTATCCTTGTATTTCCAGCTTTTTTCTCCTACAAGCTTTAGTGCCGCAATAATTTTATCTTTATCTCCTGCCTCAGTGAACCTCTCGAATTTGACATTCCCCAGGGAAAACATTTTTTTTTGTTTGTTTCTAATTTCGTACCTGAATTTTTTTGTTAACCCTTTTAAAAAAGACTTCCAGCTATCGCCGAGGAATATGATGCTGTTCAATATTTTTTTCTTCTCATAATTATTCCCCTGGGATTTTACAGTTTCTTCAATAATCCTGGTATTTTCCGAATCTTCGGGTATCCTGGATAAAATTAGGGCATCTGCTGGCTTTTCATTACGGAACCAGTTAAAGAATTCTTCGATATGCTCACTTTTGCTCTCTGTTAAAATAAAATCCATTCTCCCCCAATGGTCCGAAAAAAATTTAATCAATTTTATCGGTATACCCAAAATCTTATCTTTTGTTAAAACTAAGGGTATTGCTCCCGTAATTTGGCCGTGATTTTTAAATAAAATAACCCTAAGCTCTTGACTATTTCGATAAGCCTTCCACCAGCTTGATAACCACTCATGTGTTAGATAGGGGCTATCGCTTCCGCTTTTTCCAAGGAGGTTATTCCACTCATCCCCTATTTCATAAAACTTATTTTCATCCTGAATAATTTCTATCATTTTTTGTAAATTGTGCGCGCCAGTTGGGCTGCCTTTAGTTCAACTAAAGATAAATCCTCCACATTGGGCCGGCCTCTTATGTCACCCAGTCTTCCTTTTACACTTCCCTCATCCCAGCCATGGAATTCCCCAATCTCATACCACTCATCTTTTATATCGAAACCAAGATGCTCAAAAAACTGCCTTATATATTTCCCAACAGGGATCGCCTCGTTTATCCCGCAGTGGGGGCCAGAATAGGTGCAAAAAACAAGAGCGCTTTTATTAATAATTGGCGGGGAAGATAAATTTACGTCTCCCGAGTTTCTATATCTTTTCTCATTTTTCTTAATAAAATTGAATACCGGTGGAGGGGGAAGCGAATGGAGCACCGGCGAACCAAAACAAACCAGGTCATAATCAAAAAAATCCTCCATTTCCGCTTCATTTACTTTTTTAACGTCTACATCGAGGCCTCCTTTCTTCAATCCTTTCTCAATCGCCAGGGCAACTTTTTCAGTGTTCCCCGTGTTCGAAAAATATATCACCAGGGCATTATTCATTTTGAGAACCTCCTTTAAAATTTCTCCTCCTTTAAAAAACCTATATTGCCACTTCCTATTTTTTTTGGGGCTAAAATTTTTTGCTAAATTCTTCAAAAATAATTTGAAAAGTTTTTCCTTTTTGCTATACACTAGCCAATCCTCTTTCACTAAAACTTTATATTTTCTTAGCTAAATATTTTCGTCCGCAAATACTGCCGGGCAAAAGGCCTAAAAATAAATCCTATCGGAGTGCCTTTCAGTTTTCTATGAGCAAACCACCCCAGGCGTCTTGCCCCTGCTTTTTTGACCCTGGGAAGTTTATTTTCCCGGGACATATTTCCCAAATTGGCCGCAATCAACCTTCTCGCCACCTCCGAAAATGCCTTTTGCCTATTGGTTTCCTTCAATATCTTTTTAATCTTAAAGGAAAATCCCTTTCTAATCATTTTCTCAACTTCACCTTTATCAAACCCGCCTTCGTTTAAAAAATAAGATAAGATGCCACCGCAATTTGAAACAAAGCCCGGAATATAGGTTATCCCTTTTTCAAAAAGCTGATGTTCAACTGCCTCGGTAGCCGCGATATTAGAAATAGGAATGATAATTCTTGCCTTAATCTGATTAATATTTTCTAAATTTATGCAGTCCGCCCGGGCGCCTGGAATAAGCAGATCCGTCTTTTGTAAAATTAAATCTTTAGTAGCCCCTCTTTCCCCTTTCGGGTAAAAATTCACCAGGCTATCCCCGTATTCCTTTTTTAAACTGCAAAGTCTCTGAATATCCAAGCCGTTAGGGTCAAATAGACCTCCGGACAATGTAGAAATACCGATAATTTTAGAGCCGGCATTAGAAAATAATTTTGCCGCTTTTTCCCCGACTTTACCAAAACCCTCTATAGTTACAGAAAGTCCTTTTAACATTGCACCTTTATGCTTTAATAATTCCTCTGCTGTTAAAAATACGGTCAAAGCAGTAAAATAGCCAGAATCGATTTCTTTACTAGCTAAATAATTAATTCCTGCCCCCAGAAAGATGTTTGATAAATCTTCGCTATTTATACCTAAGTCTTCACCCGGCGAATACTTTCCTTCTTTAATTAATCCCCTTATTTCTCTCCCAAACGCCAAACAGAGCTCTTTCTTTTTCTCCCTGTCCATTTTAGGATGTGCAACAATACCCGCTTTGGCACCGTCTTTTTTGATATTTAAAAAGGCGAATTTCATCGTCATCTCATGGGCAAGATTAGCTATCTCTTCCAGGGTTACCTCTCCCGCCATTCTGATACCGCCAGTGGCAAAACCGTTCACGCATCTATCAATAACCACAAAAGCAGAAAGGCCGGAATTTTTATCTTTAAACTCTTTATAGAAATCTGGTTTTAATTTAGCTAATGATTCCATTGGATTTTTATTTTCTTTGTTATATTTTTAGCTTTTGAATAAGAAGCGGCTGCTTCCCCGATTGAGTTTTTCGGATCGAATCAACAGCTTTGATTTCCACATCAAGATCATTGAAAAACTTTTCTTTTAATTTTTCCCTTATTTTTTTTAGGTCGCCTGGCGAAAAACTATTCTTTCTGACTATTTGAAGCTCCAGCTTCCCTTTTTCTCTCTGGATAAACTGAAACTGCTTGACATTATCCGATGCATTGGGAATGTCTACGATAGTAACCGAAATTATACTGCCGCTTTTTGAAACGATAAAATTCCTCTTTCTGCCGCCAACTAAACCTAACAAAGGCAGCCCCCGACCACAGGGGCAACTTTCTTTAAAGTAGCCAATATCTTTAGTGTTATACCGAATAAAGGGCATTCCGTAATTATTAAGGCTGGTGGCCACGATTTCCCCGGATTTCCCATCACTGATAGGCTTTCCATCTTCAACCAATTCTACAATTCCGTATTCTGAAAAAATATGGTGTCCGGTATGCTTTTCACATTCAGCCGCAATCACCACTCTTTCTTCCAAAGAATACACGTCAAATAATTCACAGCCAAAATATTCGCCGATTAATTTTCTCTGCCAGGGATACAAAACCTCAGAATTAGTAAAAATTGCCCTGGGTTGAACCGGCCTTTTAATTCCTAATTCTTTAAAAAACCCAATTAATGCCTCAAGCGAAGCCGGAAATGCCTCGATAAATTTGGGTTGATATTTTTTTAACGCCTCGGCAAAGAAAGGCACATTTTTATAATTAATATCATAGCTTGAAAAAATTAACTGACTCCTGGCTGGATTATAATGAATAATTTGTTTTCTTCCATGTTTATCCCCTTTTACAACATAAGAGCCAAGAATAACCTTTAAATCGCGAAATCCCTGTCTCCCCCAGCGGTAATGCCGCCACATATAGGGTCCAAAATTAAAAAACTCCAATCGTTTCTCCGAGAAAAAGATTAAAGGCTCGCCAGTAGTTCCGCTTGTTGAAAAACGAAGGAGGCTCTTTTTATCAATATTGGTGGCTATCATCTCTTTGAAATGAGTCCTTACCATATCTTTTGTTAAAATTGGCAATTTTGCCAAATCCTCTACCCTTTTTATATCATTCGGTAAAAGCCTGTTTTCCTTAAAAATCCGGTGATAATAGGGGCTTTTTTCATAAGCATGTTTAACTAAAAGGCGTAATCTTTCATTCTGAAAGTTTTCCAATTCCTCTTTTGACCACCACTGACTCTTTTCCAGAAATTCTAATTGCCGGAAGAACTCTTTGCCCCAACGCACCTTTAAAGGAAGCCGGCTATACCCCCATTTAGCCATTGATTTCAAACGCTCGGGCATATAGTTTCTGCTTTTATTATATATTTCTTCCCAGAACATATTTTTCTTCCCTGTTATTGCCGGTCGGTTTAATTTTGGAATCGACATAGTTGAATTTACCCGAAGACAAGCGTTCAATTTTATCAACAAACTCTACATGAACCTTTACCTTCCCTCCCAGAACCCTTGAATAAAGGGCAAGAAGAGATCGGGTGTCCTCTTCCGAAAAAGAATCTTCTTTAACAACCTTTAAAGAAATCTCATTTATTTTATCCTGAAAAATCTGAATTTGTTTGATTCGCCTGGAAAGATTTTTATCAAAAAAAACATAATCTGGCGAAGTAATCAAATATCCCTGGGAGGTGGCAAAAAGAGATTTTCCCCGACCGCCATATATCTCGATAACGGGAAAAGAACTGCCGCAAGGGCACCTCTCTTCTTTATAACAGCCGAAATCTCCGGTGGCATAACGAATAAAGGGCATAGAACGATTATGGAAGCCTGTAACGACAAATTCCCCTATCTCCCCCGGCTTGCAGGGCTTCCCATTTTTAATTACTTCTAGGAGACCTGAATCAAAAGAAACATGCATCCGCCCTTCGGAACACTCATTGGCAAATATCGTTCTTTCTTCCATCCCGTAGCTATTAGAAATCTTTCTCTTAAATACACTTTCTATTTTCTCCCGCTGGGCTGGATAAAGCATCTCTGCCTGCGTAAGAAGAACCCTCATTGGTAAATTTATTTTTTCTTTATCAAGAAATTTTGCAAATTGGAATAATAAAGAGGGATAAGCAAGTAACACATCAACCTTATAATTTTTAATTAACCGGACCATTTCGTGCAAATATTCATCCTCAAAAAAATGCGTATTTAGCTCAAGCATTTTATTCATAAAGTCGCAAAAATAACGGTCCTCTTGATTGATTTTGCCCTGGCGGTATCCTATCGGCATACACATTAAGGCATGCCGGTCGTTCAGATTATATCCAGCCCAATTATGCCACCTCCAGAATAAAACATCATAAAAAGAGAGTAAGCGACTATCAATATAAAACTGGAAAGGCATCCCGGTTGAACCACTTGTGGTAACGACTTTAGGTCTAAATTTTTCTCTATTATCCGCCATGAATTGTTCGGTCTTTCTGCGCATAAAAGATTTTTGAATTATGGGTAATTTCGAAATATCTTCTAAGGCCTTAAAATCTTCTCGGCTGAGATGGTTCTCTCGGAAAAAATCTCGATAAAAGGGAACCTGTCTGCTTGCATGCTTTAACAAAGCCCGCATTTTTCTAAGCTGGTACCGTTCCATCTCAAAAGAAGATAAAAATTCGTGCCTTTTGCAAAGAAATCGGTAAATAAAAAAGCTTGGGCCGTATTTACCAAGTTTATAAAGATGATGTGAAATTGGTAGCTTTGCAATAATCTTTTTTAAAAATCGCTTAATTTCAGCTTGGTTAGTTTTCATAATTACTTAAATAAACTTTGTGTTGAATATAGCTCCACTCTGTCACTAAATTCAGCGGGGATAATTCTGTCATCCTTGCTTAATTTTTCCCCGAAACGATAAACGGTTAATTTAGATAAACCCCTTAGATTACAATTTCTATAAATTTTTTGAAAATTCTCCTTTGATGAAAACTTTTCTTTTTCTATAAAGAACGCCGCTTTTAAATTTTTTTTATCGATATAGATAAAAGGATTATTCAAAAAAAATCCCTTTACTCCGCCTGTTTGGACTAAAGGTTTAATAAAAATACCTGCCTCAGGTGATTTTATAATACGAATCTTCCATTTTCTTTTATACTGCAGCACGCCATCCTTTAAAAAGGGCCGAGACATCCCAAAATTTAGCTTTTTATATCCTCTTTCTTTCAGGTAAAGAACCGAAAAATAATATAAAGCAGCTACCGCCCCATCGTTAATATAGTCTCTAGCGCCGTCTCTGACACCGGCATGCCAGAGACTAACCTTATTTTTATCATAGGCAATCAAACCGCCTGATATAAATTCGACTCCCTTTTTCACCAAAAACAAATCACACTCTTTAAACTTTTCCTTCATGGAGTCGTATCCCGTTACTATCGCCCTATCACCGTGTGACTTAGTAATATATGGAAGATACATATCAAAGTAAAATTCTTTAAACTGCGAAAGATTATTGCTTACTTCGAAAGCCAGTTTATTTCTTCTTATCCTGCGCAGGTCCGATTTAAGACTTCCGTCTTTACATATTAGAGAAATATCAGCGAAAATATCTACCTCTCCCGAAATCCAGGAAGGAATATAGAAAAAGTTTTCTTTTTGAAATAATCGGCGGCAAAATTTCGGTGCTTCAACAACCAATAAAGGACAATCTCGCTCTTTTCGTTTCGCCTCACTCTTAATTTTCCATACCCAGATTTTTGAAATAAATCTTTCGTTATAAAGTCCGTTAAAAGCCAATTTAGCTATATAATTCTTGTTTTTTTCTCTACCCGCATAGATAACCGCAAGCTCTTCTTTAGTGGAGGTTTCTTTCCCGGCTATAATCCAAAGGTCCAATTTTATACTATCGATAAAATTAAAGACCTTGCGGATAGACTTTACTATCAATTTAAGAGGAAGAAAAATCCAGCGGATATAAACCGGCATTTCTCGGTAAATCATTTTCCCCTTTTCCAATAAATCTTTAACTTTATATTTATTTTTATGCTTTGACATTCGCCTCTAAATAGTTATCTTTTAAAAAGCGGTTATGATGAGGACTCGCGCACCAGGTAGAATTGGCATCCTGACTAGGCAGCAAAGCTGATATTAAAACCAGGGATTGTCTAGGTGTGTTCCGGCCTCACTCGCGTTATTTTTTCTCAGAGTAATAAGAGTAGTAATAATAGCTATCGTCACTAAGGGAAATCTTATTAAGAATTGCCCCAATAATTCTACCTTTGGCCTCTTTTAACATCTGATTAATACGCTTGAGCATTCTTCTGTTGGTCTTGCCGCTTTCTAAGACAATAATGGTGCCATCTACGGCTTGAGAAAGGATAACGGCATCGGTTACGACTGCCATTGGTGGGGTATCAAATAAGATAAAATCAAATTTCTTCCTAACCGTATCAATAAATTCCTTTGTTTTACGGCTGGCTAATAATTCTGATGGGTTTGGCGGCGGTGGTCCACCGCTAACTAAAAATAGATTCTCTATTTTCGTTTTCTGGATTAAATCGCCAGGCTTCGCCTGTCCGGAAAGAAAACTGCTTAATCCGATATCTTTTTTCGTTTCGAATATTTTATCAAGGCGTGGTTTACGCATATCCGCTTCGACCATAAGCACCTGATTCTGGCTATGGGCCATGGTTATCGCCAGGTTACATATACTGGTTGTTTTCCCTTCCTGGGGGCCGGGACTGGTAACCAGAAAACTTTTTATGGGGTGTTCCTCGGTAGATGAAAAAAGCACACTGGTCCTTATTGCCCGGTAAGCTTCGGATATTGGATTTTGCGGATTCATCTGAATAAAAAGTTCCGGCTTGGCCCTCTCAGAATTACCAAACCCATTTCCCGAACAATCGATTTTGGGTACACTTCCCAAAACCGGCCATTTCACTAATCGCTCGACCTCCTCTGCCCCCTTTACGGTATCATCCAGATATTCAAAGAAAAAAGCCAGGCCTATCCCGGCGAAAAGACTGATAATCATCGAAAGGAGAATATTAGAACGTTTTTTCGGCCTCACCGGCAGTATGGGCACCACCGCCCGGTCCTGAATAGAAATATTGTTAGCTTTAAGACCGACGGTAAGAACCGAGGACGAATCATCTAAACTTAAAGTACGGGAAGCTGTCTTACTGAAATTGCCCACTCGCTCTTTTTCCGCTTGAATTCTGGAAGCAATCTGATCCATCTCTTGCTTAAGGCGGAGCATTTTGGGATGTTTAGCTTTATAAATCTTGGTGTATTCTGATAATTTTGTCTGCAGTCTTAAGTATTCATTTTTTAGGAGATTGGTGATTTCACTTTTTGTAATATAGGAAAGGTTATGGATAATATATATCTCGGCAATCCGGTTAGCAAAAGCTGCAGCAAGCTTCGGGTCTTTATTCTCAACATGAAGCTGAAGCAACCTCGTATCCCTGATAGGTTCGACCTTAATTGTCTTAAGGAATTTTTTTACCGGGTCCTTGGACTCACGGTATTCTTTTTTTTCATCAAGCTTAAATTCATCGAACACCTGATGAATAATACCCCGGCTTTTAATTATTTCTTTCTGGCTCTGAAAATACTCGCGATAGGCATCATAATGTGTTGTTTCTAAAGCAACCGAGCCGGTTGTCGTCAAAACATGGGGGCTCTCTAAATCGATTAATAAAGTGGCCGTTGCCCGGTAAACTGGCTCAACCATAAAACTATAAACGGTTACCACCAGAACGCTGATAAAAGAAAATACAATTATCAAATTCTTACGGTTCTTAATTACCCGCAGGTAATCATTAAGATGAACATCCTGTTTGTACTCTTGCATATCTACTCCCTTTTTTAAAAGAAACTTTCGGGGACAAAAACAATGTCTCCGGGTTGAAGAAGAATATCTTTTTCCTTCTGTCCTTTTTTGGTTATATCGGTAGTTCTAACTGGAATAGTCTCTTCCTTTCCATCTTTTTTGCGAATTATTCTGGTCCCATTGACGCTGGCCACATCATTAAAGCCTCCGGCCATGGCAATCGCCTCTAAAACAGTCGTTCCTTTTTCATTATACATATCATATTTCCCGGGTTTTTGTACCGCCCCGAGAACCGAAACCTGCCTTACATGATACTTCTGGATAAAAACCTGCACTTGCGGATCAACCAGGTAATCGGAAGCTAAGAGATGCTCAATTTTATCTTTTAATTGGGAAACCGTAAATCCAGCTGCCGTGATTTTACCTAATAAAGGAAAAGTAATTTGACCGGCAGAACTAATACGCACCGTCGTATCGAGGTCCGGTTGTTCATAAACAGTAATATAAAGTACATCTTCAGGTTGCAGAAGGTAGTCCGCGTTTTGGGCCTTGGCGGTCGACAACACGCCTGCCGTTAAAAAACAAGTAACTACGAATACAATAATTTTGAGTTTCATGTCCCCCCCCGTAAAAATTAAAAACCACTAAAGAATAGACAATCCCCCCTCCTCCTTTAGTGGCCCGCTACTTCCACAACTAAAAAAAACTTTGATAAAACTATTTCAGAAGCTAACGGTGAGTCCAATACTTACGCGGTTATCCTTATAATCATACTTGGCAAAATTCGAATCCCTGACCCGATATTCATAGATGAGATTAACTGTAAAACCTTTTGGAAATTCATAATTCAATCCGGCTGAAGTCGACCACAAATCGTCTTCTCTTTTGGCTGTTTCTGCATCTTCGATAGTTTCACTGGGATAGCGATTCCACTGGTAATAACCATTTATGTTTCCGAAAACTCTATCGGTAAAACCGTGTTTATAGCCCACCCCAACAAAAGTATTTTTATAATAGGCATTATCTTTATAAATAGTGTCTTCAGTCCTCCGCAGGAAATCTATTCGTATGGTATCCCGGGGGCTAAAATTCTCTATCAGACTGCCGTTAAAAATTACCCCGTCAAAATCATCATCATAATCATCATAATCCTGTTTACGATAACCAACCCTTCCTTCAACCATGCATTTAGCCGTTGGTTCTCCGCGCAGGCCAATTAAAGCATCAAAATAGTCGGAATCGCTTTTCTTCCCGGTTTTGTGTTCAATGGTGCCATAATCTCCCGATAAGAGAAGCGAAGTTTTCGGCCATAGCTTAAAGGCCGTCTCTATCTCGCCCTGATGCTCGTCTCTGTCCAGATCGTCATAGGTTAAGGCCTGGCCTTTAAAATTCCCAATGGCATCATCACTGCGGTATTCCTCATGTCGGTAATAATAACTAAGGGAAAGGTCAAGTTTATTCAAATCGAAGGTAGTCCGTGCCCGGGCATAATCCTGTGTTCTGGGGACCCGGGTAACATCTTCGCTACCACTGCGGTCAGAAAAATAATGAAACATATTGTCAATTTCAAAGGTAAGTTTGTTTAAAAGAAAGTCTAATTCAAGGTTGGTCGTGTGATTATCGGTATCTTCGCCGTCATATTTATCAAAAAATTCCAAATCCGCCCGGTAATCAAAAACTAGTTTATGTGTGGCTAAATCAGGTTTTATAATGAATCCGGGGCTAACGGTCGTAATCCAATCGCTTTTTTCATCATCATTGCTAAGATATATGTTGTCGTCATAACTTTCCATAATGACCAAAAAAGGGCGAAACCAGCCTTTCTGCTTTTCAGGAATAACCGGAAAGGGTCGATACCAGGTTTCCTGGGTTTCATATCTAGCTGAATACGGACGCAGGGAGACATCCTGGGAGTACGCGTTGGGCATCATAAAGACAAATATCCCCGCTAAACTAATCATTGGGATGATAATCCTCATTTCTCTTCTTATCATTACCTTATCCTTTCTTTTTGGTATACCGCGGTTTATAGGATATATATAGAGGGAAGAGGGACAAATCTTAAACCACTTTGCTTAAGCGCAGAAAGTATAACATTCACTTCTTTGATAGTCAACTAAAAAAAGCACCCCTACTATTTTCCCCCTTTTCGTCTATTTATTAGGCAGTTTAAGCTGACCCGGAGCTACCCGGGTCGGCTCAAGAGCATAATTAAAAAAACCATCAGATTCCAGAGAAAATGGAAGAAAATCGGGGCGGTAAGAGACCTTCTTCGTTCATAAATCCAGGTAACAATCACCCCCATAAAAATGATGTTTAAAAGATTGAATAAATAGCCGTGCATAAAGGCAAACAATAGGCTTGTGGCAATAATCGAAAAAATAAAACCGTGCCTTTTTCTTATGGCGCTATAGAGACAGCCGCGGAAAAACAACTCTTCAAAAACAGGGGCAATAAAAACAAGCAGGATAATCTTGGTTATGCCAAGATGAGCGGTTATCCGGGCGCGTTCGATATCCAGCCCTTTGGAATAAAATTCGATTGCCTTGAGAGGGTCCTTCTTGGACAATATGGCCACAAAGATAATTGACAGGGCGATAAAAACACCCAGGATAAAAGCGCCTAAAAAACCCAGAAGATATACCTTAAAGGCATAAAACAAGTCTTTTTTGATTTTAGAAAAATCTATAAAAAACCTGACCTTTGACCCATTTATCCTTTTAAGAATCAAAAAATAGCCCGCCAGGCCGAGAAGGAGGAAATAAAATAACATCAGCAAATCCCCCCAGACGGTATGGGTAAAAATGCTGCGTGGAACTTTGCCGATTATCCCTAAGAAGTTAAGATATTTTAAGTAAAGGCCCAGTGCGGCCGTAAAAACAAAAAATATTAAGAAGGAAATTAGAAAAGCTAAGAGAACCTGCTTGGTTTCCCAGGGAGGATTGAAGATATTTTCCTGCGCTTTTTCATCTAACATCAAAGAATCCTGGATTGTTAAAATAAATCCGAAACCCCGGGCTGGAATTTCGGATTCTTAAATAACTTTTTTCTATTTCTCAATCTTTAAAATAAAGTTCATCGGGAGTGATAACCAAAGCCGGGATAGATTCTCCCTCACCTCCTACCGCACCGATAAAATTATTGTTGAATTCCAATTCTATAGCCGCCGCATTATCGACTTTAAGGACAAATTCTTTATCCGTCTGCCAGTTTTTTTCTTCGCCTCTCGTCAGGCCTCCTTCAAAAATTACTTTTTTCCCCTCTTTGATTTGCAGCCGGCAGTCCTTAACCGCTTTAATCCTTAAATCAAGGGCTTTTGAGGCTTTTCCCTCGGGAAGCGCTATTTTCTCCGGAGGGGAAACCGGAAAGGAAATTTTTTTGAGCTGGCTGGTTTTATACATAAGCAAAGCGACGGTTAATAAAAGTATTAATAAACCTGCCAGGCTTTTCCTTCGGTGCCGAAAATTAAAATCGGGATAACGGAATCTTATTATTTTCTTATCCCTGGCCGGGATTTTTCTCTCGCTATACAGCTCTAAAACCTTTTCTTTCTTTATTCCCAGGTATTGGGCATATTTAATCAAGAACGAACGGACGTAAACCTCCGCCGGGATTTCCTCGAATTTTTCGCCTTCGATAGCCGATAGATACTCTTTTTTGATTTTGATATCCCGGGAGGCTTTATCAATAGAAATTTTCTTGCGTTTGCGCGCTTTGGTGAAAAGACCGCCGAGAGCATCCATTAGCTATTCCTCAAAAATCTCAGTTCCCTCAGGAAAATTTAATTTAAAGACACCCTCGGCAAAGAGGGCATCCGTCTTTATCTCATTATAGGTAAACCTGGTCAGCGTCCCGTCATTTAAAAAAACCTCAACCCTTAAAGGCAGAAAATTTTTCGGCTCTAACCAGATATTAACCCGGTCGATATCCGAATTTTCTCTTTTAGGGCGAAATTCCAAAATTTCAAGTGCCTCGCCGGAAGATTTTACTGCCAGCGGCCGCTTAATCACAAAATGCCCTTTAATTTTATCTATCGGCTGGGTTGAGGTAAACCAGAAAGGGCCAAAGGATTCCTCTGGCGAATAACTCTTTTTAATCGCCTGATTGGAATCCGGCAGATAAACCCATATAGTTTCGCCATCGCCGATAATTATCTCTTCCTCCGGCAATTCCACATCCCAGCGGAAAAAATGGGGTTTTTTAAAAAAAATTTTACCTGAGGTTTCGCCTTTTAATTCATTCCCCTGATAGATACTTTGCCTGTAATGGGCAGTATAGGTGGAAAGCTTCCGGTATTTTTCCTGCCAGGCAGAGATTATTTTTTCAGCTTCACCCTCGGCTCCGGATTTAACCGGAGAGATGGTCAGGACAAAAGCTAATCCCCAGATGAAAAATCTAGTCATTTTTTACGTTTTCCCAGCCATTTTCGTCTATTAATATTTCCCGGGCGCGGCTGCCCCGATGCTGGCCGACAATCTCTCTTTCTTCCATCATATCTATCAATCGGGCCGCCCGGGCATAGCCAATTCTCAGCCTTCTTTGTAAGACCGAAGCTGAAGCCTGCCCGGTTTCTAACACTACCTGTACCGCCTTTTCGAATAATTCATCCGTGCCTAAAGAGGTTTCTTCTTCTTTTGATTCCTTTTCGAAAATTTCCTTATTAAAAACCGGACGGGACTTCTCGCTGATAAAACCGATAATCCGTTCGATTTCCTGGTCATTAATTAACGCTCCCTGGGCGCGGATGGGTTTTGCCTGCCCGGGAGGCAGGAAAAGCATATCGCCCTTTCCTAAAAGAGCCTCGGCCCCATTCATATCTAAAACCGTCCGCGAGTCGACCTTTGAAGAAACCTGGAATGAAATCCGCGACGGGAAATTGGCTTTGATTACCCCGGTAATGACATCGACTGAAGGCCTTTGCGTGGCTAAAACGATGTGGATACCCACCGCCCGGGAAAGCTGGGCCAATCTGGTTATCGCCTCCTCAACCTCCATTGGCACCACCATCATCAAATCGGCCAATTCATCGATGACCACAATGATATAAGGAAGAACCCCCTCTTCTTTAGGAAAATTCCTGTTGTAGCTGTCGATATTCCTCACCCCGGCTTCAGCAAAAGTTTTGTATCTTCTCTCCATCTCGTCAATCAGCCATTTTAAGGTAGCCGCTGCTTTCTTCGGAGTGGTAACCACCGGGGTAATTAAATGCGGCAAATGGTTAAAATTAATTAATTCCACCCGTTTAGGGTCGATTAAAATAAACTTTACTTCCTGGGGGGACGCCTTAAAAAGAACGCTGGTAATCAGAACATTGATACAGATTGTTTTGCCGGAACCGGTCGCTCCGGCGATAAGAAGATGCGGCATTTCGGATAAATCGCTAATCAAAGGCTTCCCCGAAATATCCTTTCCCAGTGCCAGAGTTAACTTCGATGAAGATTTTTCATAATCGGGATGGGTCACGATATCCCTTAGAAAAACGTTAGAACTTGTTCGATTCGGGATTTCTATACCGACGACTGCTTTCCCCGGAATCGGAGCAACCACCCGGACCGTTGGCGCCCGCATCGCCAGGGCAATATTATCAGCCAAACCGACAATCCGGTTAACCTTTATTCCCGGAGCCGGCTGAAGTTCATATTCGGTTATAACCGGCCCCCGGTTAATCTGGGTAACCTTAGCCTTGATGCCGAAATTGCTTAAGGTCTCTTCTAAAATCCTTGCCTGCTCTTTTAAATTTTCTTTTATTTCCGGCCGCTCGCCGGGCGCTTCATCCAGAAGAGAAACCGGAGGTATTTGGTACTTGCCGAATGTCTCCGCTTTTACCGTTGCTTCCTCCTTCGTTATTTCCGGCGTCTTTTTCTTTTGAATCTTAATCCGCTCGATCCGTTTTTTCTCTTCCTCTCTTATTTGTTTAAAACGCGGCGGCAAAACGATTTTTGGTTCCACCCGTCGTTCCCTCTTTCTATTTTTCAAAAAAAGCTTGACCTTCTTAGAGGCGCCCTTTAACAAACTTCCGAAGCCAATAATGAGAAAATAAAGCATTTTGCCGATGGTAAAAATAGTTTTCCAGACACCGATAAATAAATAAAATAGGGCTCGGAAAAGAATGAAGCGGCAGCTTAAAAGGACTCCCAAAAAAAACAACGTCAGGATTAATATGGTTACCCCTGCCGGGCCTAAAAAGCCGCTTAGACGGGCCTGAAAAAACGCGCCGATAATCCCGCCGGGGAGAAAACCAAACGAAGGAAATCTTATTCGGTAAGTCTCGAGAAAAGTGCTTAAGGAAATCAAGATAAGAAAAACGCCGGCGAATTTCAGGAAAAGTTTTAAAGTCTCCTTCCGGCGGAATTTTCGCCATCCCCAGATAGCCAGGAGCAAGGGCACCAGATAAGCGCTGAAACCGAAATAGTTGAATAAAAAGCTGGAAAGACAAACACCGGCCATACCGCCTAAGTTTTTCGGCGGCCGGTTGGGCGGAATTTTGAAAAACGAAGAATCTCCGGGGCGGAAACTGACTAAACTAATCAAGGTGAATACGGCCAGGGCCAGGATTACTATGCCTAAAATTTCCCGGCGCAACTCCGGGTTAACCTTAAATTGAAAATGTTTCTTTTTCCTCGCCATTTACCTATTTAATAGACTTCTTTCTTTTCGTTACACATTACACAATTCCACTGAGCCATGAGCCATATTTACATTACACATTACACAATTTTTACCGAAGCGCCATAATCACCCAAAACGACACTGCCCAGCAGTAATAAGCGAAATAACTAAGCTTGCCTTTT
>Ga0180433_10004245_pt1 | contig 20278 bp, 18 predicted proteins | sample SS_ome_8_FD_132980 | JGI IMG/M metagenome (GOLD analysis project Ga0180433, IMG submission 132980) | Hypersaline lake sediment archaeal communities from the Salton Sea, California, USA - SS_1_D_1 metaG | ecosystem: Environmental > Aquatic > Non-marine Saline and Alkaline > Hypersaline >... | reverse complement strand
GTTGCTCTTCATATACCGTGGGATGAGATGGACGACTACGGAAAGCTGAAGAAATATGCAAAGAACCTAGGTCTAGAGATCGGAGCAATAAACCCCAATCTCTTCCAGGAAAACGAATACAGATACGGAAGCATATGTCATTCATCGGCGGCTGTTCGTAGGAAAGCAGTCAAGCACATGCTGGAATGTATTGACATAATGAAGGCAACTGGCTCAAAAGTCCTCAGCTTGTGGTTTGCTGACGGCACCAACTATCCTGGTCAGGCCAACATTCGCAAGCGCAAGAAATGGGCTCTCGACTGTCTCTCAAAGGTCTATGAGGCGATGACGAGTAAGATGCGAATGTTGATTGAATACAAACCATTCGAACCGAGTTTCTACCACACAGATATTGCCGACTGGGGGATGGCTTATGCACTGTGCCTGAAGCTTGGGAGACAAGCTCAGGTTTTGGTGGACACGGGACATCACTTCTGCGGCACAAATATCGAGCACATTGTCGCATTTCTTATAGATGAGGGCAGGCTCGGCGGCTTCCATTTGAACGACAAGAAGTATGCAGATGATGACCTTATCACCGGCTCGATTGATCCTTATCAGCTTTTCAGAATTTTCACAGAGATCGTGGATGGTGAGCAGGACAATAGGGTAAAAATGGATGTGGCGTATATGATTGATCAGAGCCTCAATCTTGAACACAAAGTCGAGGGAATGATCCATTCGGTAGTCAACGTGCAAAAGGCTTATGCCAAGGCACTGATAGTTGATCGCAAGGCTCTTGCGAAAGCCCAGCGCGAGTGCAACGTAGTGGAGACTCAGCGTATCTTGCGAGCAGCATTTGAAACGGATGTCGATCCGCTTCTCGCATCTGTTCGTGAGGAGATGGGGCTTGCCCCTGATCCGGTTCTCGCTTTCCGCGCTAGCGGATATGCTGCTAAGACAGCAAAGGAACGAAAATAGGTGCCAACGCAAAGGGAAATCGTTCGCTCCGCTATCGACCATAGATCGACGCACTCAGTTCCCTTTCACATCGATGTTCTTGCCCCTGTGCGGGCAAGATTGGAAGAGCACTACGGGACGGATGACATTGATCAACCAATGGGCAACTACCTGCGCTGGTTCAATGCCTCAGAGTCATGGGAATCCTTGGGTGATAACCTTGAGCGTGATGAATTTGGCGTTGTATGGGCAACCAATGAATTCAACCGTGGACATATCGTTGAATATACACTGAAGAACCCTACGCTAGAGGGATACACTTTTCCAGAATTCGACAATCGTTCACGGTTTGCACACATCGCTGACGCAGCGAAGAGGGATAACGACAAGTATCTCGTGGCCTGGACAGGAGACCTATTCGAAAGGGCGTGCTTTCTCCGCGGACTTGATCACATCCTGATGGACATGAAGCTACACCCTGAATTCGTCCACGAATTGTTGGACAGAATATTGAGCATTGTCCTGGCAAATGCTGAGGCGATATGTGAGTATCCGGTAGATGCCTTGTTTCTGAGTGATGACTACGGGATTCAGGCAAGCTTGATGATGAGCCCGAATGACTGGCGCGTATTTGTCAAGCCGCACTTGGCAAAAGTCGTTGAATTTGTACACAAGAATAAACGCAAGGTGTTTCTCCATTCGTGTGGCAATGTGACTGCGATTCTGACAGACCTGATTGATGTGGGAGTGGATGTGCTTCATCCAATACAGCCGGAGGCAATGGACATTTTCGAAATCAAGAGGGAGTTTGGGGACAGAATCACTCTCTACGGCGGAATAAGCACGCAAGAGACACTAAGAAGCGGCACTCCCGAGGACGTGCGACTGGAGACAAAGAGGGTTGTGAGTGTTTTGGGTGAGGGCGGGGGATACATCTTGGGTCCAGGGATTACCCTGCAGCACGATATCCCCTGGGACAACTTGTTGGCGTTCATCGACGCCTGTCAGGCTAGTACTACATCTGTATGAGCAGAGGAGAGAGAGGAAAACGTGGACCAGACTGATATTCGTTCTAAGCTACTGGACATTATCAGAGAGCGTGCTATCTTGCACGGCGAATTCACATTGCGATCCGGTGAGATCAGTAATGTTTACGTTGATCTTCGCTTGGTCACGCTTGATGCTCAAGCGTCGAACCTGATTGGCCAGATATTGCTGGACATCATTCAACGAGAGGACATTGATGCCGTTGGCGGCCCCACGATAGGAGCGGACCCGATTGTGGGGGCAACCCTTGCTGTAGCGGGGCAAGAAGGAACCCAGCTTGCAGGCTTTCTAGTTCGATCAACAGCCAAGGATCACGGCACAGGAAAGATGGTTGAGGGGCCGCTCAAGGAGGGCTCCCGTGTCCTGATCGTGGAAGACACAGTGACAACCGCTGGCGCTCCTTTGAAAGCAGCTAAAGAAGTTGAGAGGCTCGGGTGTAAGGTGGCCAGAATTGTGCCTATAGTAGATAGACTTGCCAGTGCACGAGAGAATGTCGAGAAGGCGGGGTACCTCTTTGACCCTATCTTTACAATCCGCGATTTGGGACTGGCTGACTGAGATGTCGGCAGAATAGTGAGATGAATACGATTCTGAACGCAGTAATTCCAGAAGACGCTATTGGCGTCTGGTGGCTAGGACAGAGCGGATTCATCATGAAGAATTCGAAAAACGTTACCGTCTGTGTCGATCCCTACCTGAGCGACAGTGCAGGTCGAAGAAAGGAATCTTCAAAGCGCATGGTTCCGGTTCCCATTGAGCCGGAGGACCTTGTTGCAGATGTCTTTTGTTGCACGCACGACCACACCGACCATTTCGATCCGGAAACTGTCAGCCGATATGCGGCAAGGGGGAGAACTGTTTTCGTTGGTCCGCGAAGCGTCTGTCGCCATTTTGAGGAACTGGGCATTCCTGCTGATCAGACTGTCCTTATCAACGCGGGGGATGAGAAAGAGATTGAGGGCATCAAGGTGCGCGGCACCTTTGCGTTGGCAACTGACTATGACAGTCTGGACGGAATTGGGTTTCTCTATACGTTTGGCAACGGCAAGAAAATTTGCGTCAGTGGGGATACGTCTTATGCCAATTTGATCTGCGGTGTCGCGAGATACAGGCCGGATCTGTATTGCGTGGTTATCAATGGAGGTTACGGAAATCTCGATGTACACGAAGCTGCAATAGTGACATCAGCAATTGAACCGAAGACTGTTGTTCCAACGCACTTCGGCATGTTTCCAGGAAACACTGTTGACCCCAATACCTTTCCTCGCGCACTTGAAGCGATAGCGTGTGACGTTTCGTGCAGAATCCCAAGAGTGCTGGAGATGTTTTTGGTGTGACAGGCATGGCCCTCTATTCTCTCAAAAAGGGAAGAGGCTCAGATTGAGTTTCTCTTCCCTTTGAGAGTATTGATCAGTTGTTATCTTACTTCCTCTTCTTGCCAGCGACTATTCGACGCGTCTGCCTGCGAAGAGCATCTATCTCCTTGTTGTTGTGCAGAATGCCAATTTCTACGTGATATTCGCGTGACTCACCTGGCTTGAGAACGACAAGTTCTCCGGATTCGCGAGACTTGTCGCGCCCGGTTACACCACAGTTGGCTGGTTCAATTCCAACAACGTAATTGCCTTGTCCCATCATCTTCCACTCAGTGTAAGATGGGAGTTCTCTCTTGAGGTAGCTTACGTATAAGCCAAAACCGTTTCCGTTGTCGAATTCCGGATTGGCCAACCCGACCGTGACCTTTCCTTTGCTGTCAGTTCCCATATCGTGGGCGTATACTTTTTCCCTATATCCGCGTTTTGGCTCATGGAACTTCGCAAAATCCTTCGCCCCTTCGGCAGCAATCTCATCGCGCGGAACAGCCTGTTTCGTCGGGGAAATCAGCTCAGAAGTCTCGTCCATCACGGGAAATCCAGTGTTGATATGATAGAGAATCATGTGAGGCGTTTTTTCGAACCCCTCATTCGTCACCGTGTCGTGGATGAAGAATCTTGACTCGCCAAGTGTGGCTGTGATGCTACGTCGCATTACCATATTGGCGCCATATACGCACGCCTCGCGGACCTCGCCCCCGGCATACATGATGTAGTCGTTGCCCTTCCAATAGCCGCCATGCACTACGTTCTTGGCCGGCGTATTTGAGACTCGGCCGTGAAGTCCAAGCTCCTCCCCTTGATCAACACAGGGAGCCCCGACATAGGTGAGGCCGCAGGTGACGACAAGACCGCCGTAAAAGCCGCGCAACCAACCGAGACCGTCGGGTTCGTAGAAACCTGGTCCCACGTCCCCAGTACAGGACCTCCAGCACAGTGAGCGACCACAAAAGGAAGCGGATGAAATATCCATTCCGCGGTCTGGCAGAATCGTCAAATCTAGTCCCGCCCCCGTAGCCATGTCGATAGCTGAAACGCCCTTTTCGTTGCCGTCACGCAACTCACCGAGTCGAGTGCCTCCGAGTTGTGAAACACTGCCGACCTTTCGAAGAAGTTCCGCTCGAGTGTAACGCTTGCCGAAAAGCACTGCCATGTTGATCCCTCCATAATGCAGGAATTATACCGATGCACTCTTAACCAATTAGGAAAAGCGTCAAATACCCTTAGTTGGATTCCTTTTCCGAAATGAGGTTACTCAGGTTGCTGCGAACAGAAGCTTGAATGTCTTTCTTGTGTTCTTCGCTTACGCGATAGTGATACTTCTTTTCCAAGAGAGTAAGTGTTTCACCTGCGATTTTGTAAGCCAGGTCTTCGAGTTTCATGCTATTTTCTCCGTAAGTATTTTCATGATTACAGGGACATATCCAGAATCTGCCCCATTTGTTCCTTCACTTCATCAAGCTGCTCTTCGGTCAAATGCGGGTTCAATATTTGAAAGAACCTGTTTTCCTTCGGCTGTCGAAGGATGAGATATTCTTTGCCGTCTTGCTTCTCAATATCTTCGAATTTCAAAAGCTTCTTTCTCATCAGAATGAGACTCAGAAGATAGCAAAACTGCTGCCGTGATGGATCGGGATCATTCTCTAGCCTGAGAAAGAAATCCCACAGTACGTCATCATCAGCGAGCAGGCGTCGCTGCTCTTCCTTTTGAGGGATCTTGGTCTTCCAAAAAGAGAACCATCCAGAACCTTCTGAAGACTCATCCCAACACTTGAAGCAGTAGTCATGTCTTTCAAACTCACTCCCTTTGTCAAGCAAGGCGGAATAGTATTCTGAGCCTTCCTTGAAGAGAGATTCGCACTGAAAACACTTGCGCGGTCCTTTTTCTACGTTCCATTCCACAGCACAGTATCCATAATGAGGCATGAGGCGTCATCAATGAAAAACAACACAAGGGCAAAGTCGCCCTAACAAGATAAATTTGTCAAGCGACATTCTAATGAGTTACAGATTCTTAAACAAGAACCGAAAGGAATGAAATAGAACAGAAATAGATATTCCTTGATGCGCAACCAAAACTGACGACGCTCTGAAGACCTATGGGCCGTTTACGGCAGCTCGCACTTTCTGAAGAATTTCATCGTGTTGCCTCGCTGCGTCTGAGGATGCTGTGTCGATTTCTGTTCTCGTTATGCTCACAAGGTCCTGGTCTTTGAGTGAGGCGATGTTGATTTCAACGTTCAACTTGCCTCCTTCCAAAGCAGCTTGAGCGAGTATGGCAGAGACCCCCACATCACTTATCAGATTTGGATTGGCAATGTCCACGAGTTCCGAGAGCACTGCAAACACAGACGAACAAGATCTAATGATTCGGAGGGGGACATCCATTGCGACAACGAGAGCCTTCTGAATGGCGGCGCGTCTTTCTTTCTTCTGATCGTCAGTTTCCCTTGACATCCCATATGCTTTGGAAACAGTGGAGTAAGCTGTCACATCTTCGTCCATAAGCTGCAGAAGAGCTGCTTGTTCTTTCGCTAATGAAGCCAGCAGCTCTTTCACGCGTGGTTCCACGTCAGCGAACTTCTTCTTGCCAACCGTAAAATTGGCTGCCATAGAGCCCATTGCTGTGCCCAAAGCTCCAGCTAAGGCCGACACGCTGCCTCCGCCGGGCGCTGGCTTTGAAGAAGCTGCGTCATTCAGATACTGCTCGATAGTCCCAGTCAGGTACATTGTCGTTCTCCTGAAACCTTCTTCTGAATTATGCTGTGTCTCTTCCAGTCTTTGTCGTCAGTGCTTGGAAAGTCGGTACGATAGTGTGCTCCTCTTGACTCATGCCGAGCCAGTGCACACACGTTGATCATCTTTGACACTGTCAGCATGTTCTGCAGCATCCAACCCTCGGGATCCTTGAACTCTGCTGCAAAAACGTAGCTGCACCAAAAGTCTATCCTTTGTTTGGCATCCTCCAGTCCTCGAGCTGAGCGCTCAGGCCCCACACAACGCCACATTAGGCTCTTCAGAGAGTTTCTCACATCTTCGATATCAATATGAGAATGCGAGTGGGTGCTGCCTATACGGTCCTGAAGTTTGTGTTGAGTCAGCTTGGCAGTTGAAAGCGATGCAGTTTCTCCTGCACAGCAGCCTGCCCTGCGGCCGTAGACAAGTCCCTCCAATAGAGAGTTGCTTCCCAGTCGATTGGCACCGTGCAGACCTGTTGACGAGACTTCACCGCAAGCAAGCAGGTTGTTGACCGTCGTACATCCGTTTGCATCAACTGCAACTCCTCCGATTGCGTAATGAGCGCTCGGACAGACTGGAAAGAACTCTTCGCTGATGTCGATATCAAACTCGTTGCAGAGCTTGCGTATTCGCGGAAAACGTTTGTCCAATTGATTGGATGACAGGTGCGTCAAATCTAGATAGACATTCGTATCCTTGGTATCACGCATCTCGACAAGAATAGCCCGGCTGACTACATCCCGCGGGGCAAGTTCAGCATCCTTGTGATAGCGAGGCATGAAGCGTTCACCATGGCGATTTCGAAGAATGCCACCAGCGCCTCTGACCGCTTCCGTGATCAGCGTACGACTGGCGCCGGCGATGTATAGTGTTGTAGGATGAAATTGAACAAATTCCATGTCCCGCAGTTGGGCGCCTGCCCGATACGCCATTGCAAACCCATCCCCTGTAGCCACATCGGGATTGGTTGTTTCTCTGTATGTTTGCCCGAGCCCCCCTGTCGCGAGGATCGTCTGCTTGGCCCAAGCAAGGACCAGTCCCTTGTCCTTTCTGTCAATGAGTGCACCGTGACATGTATTGTCCAGTGTCAGGAGATCAATAGCAAAGGAATACTCTATCACCTTGATACGTTTGCACTCACGGCATTTCATTAGCAGAGATCGTTGAAGCTCCGTTCCAGTCGAGTCACCGTGGGCATGAATGATTCTCGGACGAGAATGCCCACCTTCACGGGCAAATTCAAGAGTATTGTCTCGCCGATCGAAATCGGCTCCCCATCCAAGTAACTCTCGGATTCGATCCGGACCCTCCGATACTATAAGTCGAACCACTTCTGGTTCGCACAGGCCATATCCAACCTCCATGGTGTCCTTGAAGTGACTCTCTATAGAATCATCGGGATGGAGGGCAACTGCGATGCCGCCTTGCGCGTGTTCGGTATTTGTCTCCCGCACAGCATCTTTGGCGACAACCAGCACATTGGAATGCTCTGCTGCAGCGATAGCAGCGCTCAGTCCGGCCACACCGCTTCCAATCACAAGCACATCCGTGAATATGTGCGGAAGCATTGATGACTGAAACGTTATGAGATGTCGTCGCGGCTCGATGTGTTTCCTCATGGCTCGCTCTGCGTGAGCCCGCGGAATTTGGCAAGCAGGTCCAGTGTAATTTGACCGGGCTTGCCGGCACCAACGGTACGCTTGTCTATGCTAATGACAGGAATGATCTCCGCTGCAGTACCCGTCAGGAAGCATTCATCAGCAGTGTAAAGGTTGTACCTTGTAAGTGCTGTTTCACGGAACGGGATGTTCATCTCCTCCGCCAATTCGATAACAGCGTTGCGTGTGATACCGTCCAGAATACCACCATTGGCAGGCGGAGTCTCGATTACACCTTCCTTGACAACAAAGATGTTATCTCCAGTGCATTCTGTTACGAATCCTTGTTCGTTGAGCATTATGGCTTCCATGGCGCCAGCGTTCAGTCCCTCGATTTTGGCGAGGATGTTGTTAAGGTAGTTCAGGCTCTTCACCAATGGGCTAATAAAGGAAGGATGACTGCGCACTGTAGGAACAGTCACTACTTCCAAGCCGTTCTCATAGAATTCCTGAGGGTAAAGAGCAATACTGTCCGTGATGATTATCACGGAAGGGCTACTGCATCTGTTGGGATCCAGCCCAAGAGTGCCCACACCACGAGTAATGACCAGCCGAATATAAGCGTCGCTCAGACCGTTTGCCTCCAGCGTTAGGAGAACGGCCGAAGACAGGTCTTCCTTCGACATGGGTATCTCGAGCATAATGTATTTGGCCGATGCATAAAGACGATTCAGATGCTGTTCAAGACGAAATATTCGGCCATTGTATGCTCGAATGCCTTCAAACACGCCGTCTCCATAAAGAAGGCCGTGATCAAAGACAGATATCTTTGCGTCCTCTCTGTTGTACAGATTGCCGTCGATGTAGACTTTTGAACTCATCTGATGCTATTCCCCGCCGAATGAAATTTCAGGGCACTTTGACCCAAGAACCACATATATTACATTTTCGGCTAGGTTCTGGCAAATTCCCCTATCTGTCCGTCCAGCAGGCGAGCCGTCCAGTGAGCATTTTCCGCAAAATCGGGGTTGTGTGTAACGATGACGAAAGTCGTATTCTGCTCCATATTGAGATCCCAGATGAGTGAGCGAATAGACTTGGAAGTGGTACTGTCCAGATTTCCGGTGGGCTCATCGCAAAAGACTATCTTTGGCTGATTGATGAGAGCACGTGCGATGGCGACTCGCTGCCTTTCTCCGCCGGACAACTCAGCAGGGAAGTGCTTGAGACGTTTTCCCAGGCCGACTCGGTCAAGCAACTCTTCTGCCCGCAAGAGCCATCTCTCTTTTGCTTCCCCGGTCCAGGAAACGCCGTGTCCTATCATTCCTGGCAAGATCACGTTCTCCAACATGTTCAAATCTGGCAGCAGGTGGAAGAATTGGAAGATAAAGCCCAGTTCAGCGTTCCGAAGATGATCTCGGTCGTGTTCGCTAAAGTTGGAAACATCATTTCCACGATACACAATCTTGCCTTCGTCCAGCGTGTCCAATAATCCGAGCACATGCAGCAGTGTGCTTTTGCCAGAGCCGGATGGCCCCATGACCACGCCGATCTCACCTTCCCGAACAGAAAGACTAATTCCCCGAAGGACATGAACATCAGTCCTTCCGTTGTGATATGTCTTTCGGATTCCTTCGACTTGGAGTATCTCACTCATAGCGCAGGGCCTTAATCGGGTCGAGCTTGGCTGCCATTCGGGCAGGTATCAACGATGCAAGCAAGGAAATGGCTATCGCCATTAATGCTATCAAGGCGATCCCTACCGGGCTAGTATAGGTCGGAATTTCATCAATGTAGTATATGTCGGAAGGCCAGATGCTGAAACCTGTGAGCTTGTAGACCAAGTCCGAAATCCTGTTGACCTGAGAATTAAAGATAAATCCAGTAGTGATACCTACTGCAGAACCTATAACGCCGATCAAGAAGCCTTTTAACAGAAAAATCGACATCACACCTCGGGAAGGCGCTCCCAGCGCTCTGAGAATACCAATGTCCCGTGTCTTTTCTTTCACAGCCATGATCATTGTTACCATGATAGTCGTCATTCCGAGAAGAAATGACAGGCCCGAAATGAAACCTGTGACCCGTCGCTCAAGGACAATAGCTGACAGAAATGTCTTACGTTTCTCTCGCCATGTCTCAACACGGTATGACCTGCCGAGAAGCTCCTGGATCTTGTCCTTGACCTTTTCTGCCGCCTCGTAGTCCTTTGAAAGCTCTTCGGTGAGAGCCACGCTTATGCCACTTACCTCACACCTCTCATCCATGCCAAAGGCACTCTGTGCCGCAGCCAGAGGAATGTAGATGAGGCGACGATCGTATTCATACATTCGCGTCTCAAACTTTCCGACGACAGTGAATGGAGCGGGGGAGTCTTCCACGCCGCTCCAGGCAGAAAGAAGTGTGATTACTGAACTCGGTATCAACGCGAGTTCCCGACAGATCTCTGAACCGACAAGAGCTCCTGGAAATTGTGTGGTCGCATTGTCCAACAGAAAGTCATGAGATTTGCCTGTTTGATCGAGGTAGTCTCTGAAATTGCCAACGTCAATCTCTTGAGCCAAGTCGACCCCTCTTACCGTAGCATAATCGGCAATACTACGGCGGTGACTGACAAGCACAAGTTGCTCAATATAGGGAGCTGTCGCCTTGACACCATGTACAGCTTCCAGTTCTCGTTGAAGCTCTTCGTAATCGGAGATGCCTTCTCCCCATCGATTGTCCACCACAATGTCTGACAGTGTGCCGCGGATTCTCGCACGAAACTCCCTGTCAAATCCCCACAATACCGATAGCACAACGATCAACACCATCACGCTTAGTGCTACAGCAAGGACGCACAATAGATTCAGGATGCGCTTCCTAAGGTACCGAACAGTCAGGAAAAGCTGATACTTTCGCATTCAGACTTTCTCCGGCTTTAGCAGTGGAAAGAGGATAACGTCGCGTATCGTCGTCGAATTCGTAAGAAGCATGACCAACCTATCGATTCCGATCCCTAATCCTCCCGCTGGCGGCATGCCGTGTTCGAGCGCTGTGACGTAGTCGGTGTCGATATTCTTGTTTCCGTCTGGGTCTCTTTCAGCCTGGATCTTGAACTGCCTTTCCTGTTCGACTGGATCGTTCAGCTCAGAATACCCGTTGCAAAGCTCGATAGTCGACACAAACGTTTCGAAACGTTCTGCGATACGAGGATCAGCCTTACTCCGCTTTGCCAGCGGGCATATGTCGGCCGGAAAGTCGGTCACAAAAGTGGGTTGAATAAGGTGCTGTTCAACAGCGTGCTCAAACACCTCTTCGGCCAACTTTCCAACACTCAGGCCGGCCGGATCACGCCCGATTTCGGTCACTTTCTTGCGAAGTCCTTCCTCGTCAAACATATCGACTCCGGCGTACTCATCAAGTAGGTCGGCATACGTGCGGCGAGGCCAAGGCGGAGTGAAGTCCAACTCTACTTCGCCGTACTCCACCTGAAGAGTACCAATCGCTTTCGTTGAGGCTTCGACGATGATTTTCTCGGTCATATCCATCATTACGTTGTAATCGGCATATGCCTCATAGACTTCTATCATCGTGAATTCGGGATTGTGTCGTGTCGAAATACCTTCATTCCGGAAGTTGCGATTGATCTCATATACCTTGTCAAAGCCGCCCACAAGGAGCCTTTTGAGATACAGCTCCGGCGCAATGCGCAAATACAGGTCGAGATCAAGTGTATTGTGATGCGTGATGAACGGTTTCGCCGCGGCCCCGCCAGCTATCGGCTGCATCATGGGCGTTTCCACTTCGACAAAACACCGGTCATCAAGGTATCGACGGATGGAACTGATAATCGCAGCGCGTGCCATGAATGTTGCCATCACTTCAGGATTGCACTGCAGGTCGAGATAGCGTTGGCGATAGCGGGTTTCAACATCTTTCAGTCCGTGCCACTTTTCAGGAAGAGGGCGGAGAGACTTTGAGAGAATGCAGAATTCATCGGCAAATACCGTCAGCTCTCCAGTACGCGTCTTTGTGAGTTGCCCCCGAATGCCTATGATATCACCCAGGTCGAGAAGCTTCACGATGGTGAATTGCTCTTCGCCGACCTTGTTGAGCTTCAAATAAACTTGGAGCTTGCTTGTCTGGTCCTGAACGTCCAGAAAGACAGCTTTGCCGTGTGGGCGAAGGGCTGTTATGCGTCCAGCAACACGTACAGTCTGCCCATCTTTCTCTTCATCAAACTGATCCCTGAGTTCTCCAAGAGTCGCCGTTCTCTCGAAGCAACGGCCGTAAGGTTCGATCCCATTTTCGGAAATCTTCTGAAGTTTGGTAACGCGTTCTTCACGCAGTCGGTCGCTCATTTTATTGTCCTACTGTCCTTTCCCACGTGCGAGGATGGGCCATTCGGCTTCCAAGTAGTCTCCTCGTACGGCGTAGTAACGGTCATGTAGATTGATCGCCGTGCAACAATGTGACACGTACATCTCAAGCTTATCACCAAGTCTGATATCACAGGTGGGTCCAACTGTCTTTGCAATGCCGTGTTCCTCTGACAACCTCAACATTTCAATATCGTCTCGCCCCTTGACAGCGGGAAGTCCCCATCCGGTACTGAAGGCCTTGAGACCGGCATCGGTTATTACGGCATTCGGCCTGGTTCGGCTGATAACTGTACACAACACCGTCAGTGCTTGCTCAAACTCGGGCAGAAGCGAATGATAGCGAACATCACTAACGATATAAGATCCTGCCTGAACATCCGTAATGCCGGGACACGTGCCAGCATACTTGTATGTTCCCGTTCCTCCCGCACTCACGATTTCCACGGGAATGGACTCTGCGATGAGCATGTCACGGGCACTGACCAACGTCTTGTTGGCGGCGGCGGCGACTCGTTTACGCTCGGATTCCTCAGGTTGAAATACAGCGTGCCCTTCATATCCCATCAGGCCTTTGAAACAGAGTCCCGGTGATTGTCGTATGGCCTTGGCCATTGAGATCAATTGAGGACCAACGCTAATGCCGCACCGTTTCATGCCCACGTCAATCTCAATGATAACATTCAGTTTGATTCCTGCGGAGACTCCTGCATCTGAGAGCTGACGAACATTTCCCAGATCATCCACAGCCACGACGACCTCTGCGATGCGAGCAAGGCTCACAAGTCTTGCGATCTTATTCTCTCCGATCACCTGATTGGCAATCAGTATGTTCTGGATGCCCGCCTGAGCCATGACTTCGGCCTCGCCGAGTTTGGCACATGTAATCCCGATAGCCCCAGCATCGACCTGTTTGTGAGCAATGATAGGACACTTATGTGTCTTGACATGTGGCCGCAGATCTGTATCCTGCTTACTGAAAAACGATGCCATCGTCGCCAGGTTTTTCTCCATAAGATCAAGGTCGAGCACCAAGGCCGGTGTATCGATCTCGTGCTTGTGGATCCGTTTCATAGTGTGACTTACCTGACTCGCTTTTGCTCTTTCTTTGAATCCGGTCCGACGGTTCTTCTCATCGATTGCCTGTATGGCGGTCGAAGAACTCCCTTTTCGGTGATTATGCCGGCGATCAATCGAGCCGGCGTTACGTCGAAAGCGGGGCTGTACACCTTCACGTTCTTCGGAGCTGTTCGCAAACCGAAACCGTTCGTGACCTCCTCGTCCCCCCGTTCTTCTATGGGAATCTGTTCACCCGAGTTGAGAGTCAGATCAAACGTCGATGTCGGTGCAGCCACGTAGAAAGGTATTTTGTGTGCCTTTGCGAGCAATGCCAAGCCATAAGTCCCGATCTTGTTTGCCGTATCGCCATTGGATGCAATTCGATCGGCTCCAACAACAGCGCAGGAAACTTTCTTGTTCTTCATTACCGTTGCAGCCATATTATCACAGATGAGAGTGGTAGGAATCTTGGCTCGCATGAGTTCCCATGCTGTGAGTCTTGCTCCCTGGAGTAGGGGACGTGTTTCGTCGACAAACGCAGAGATATCTTTCTCCGCTTCCTTGGCAGAGAACAGGACTGCAAGAGCTGTGCCATAGCTGGCTGTTGCGAGGCCACCGGCGTTGCAGTGCGTAATTACTACGTCACCGTTCTTCAACAGCTTTGCCCCGTGTTTTCCGATTGCGCGGCAAACTTGGTTGTCCTCTTCGATCATCCACAACGCTTCTTGATGGAGGGCTTTTCTTATACCCTTAACAGGTTTCTCCCTGTTCTGCCTGGCAATACGCTTCATCCTGTCGAGAGCCCAGAATAGGTTCACGGCAGTCGGCCGTGATGTAGCGAGATAACCCGTTATGATGTCGAGTTTTTTAAGGAAGGTGGTGACGTCCTTGGTATCGACCTTCTGGATACCAACAAGCGTGCCCAGTGCCGCTGCTATGCCGATGGCAGGAGCACCACGAACGCGCAAGACCTTTATCGCTTCCCATATGGATTCGAGATTGTCACAGTAGATGTACTCGAGTTTGCCTGGCAGCAGAGTCTGATCCACAAGCTTGATCTTGCCGCTCAATCCGCCTACCCATGTGATGGTTTTGACTGGCATTTCAACTCCTCAATTCGTTTCCAGGACGAATGTCACCGGTCCCTTATTGACTAGTTTGACATCCATCATGGCGCCGAAGATGCCCGTTTCAACATTTAAACCTGCTGACTTGAGGTGAGAAACAAACTTCTCATAGAGCAGCTCTGCCTTGTCCGGCGCGGCAGCCGGGTCAAAACTTGGTCGTCGTCCCTTGTTGCAGTTGGCACACACCGTGAACTGCGAGACTACAAGCACATCGCCGGAAATGTCAGCAACGGACAAGTTCATCTTCCCATTGGCGTCCTCAAAGACACGATAGAGTCTTACTTTCTCGGCGAATTCAACCGCGGAACTCTCGGTATCCTCCTTTTCAACGCCGAGAAGAACCAAGAGACCGGGACCTACGCAACCGACAGTCTTCCCGCCAACCTCTACCGAGGCGTTACTGACACGTTGAATAACGGCTTTCATCAACCGATTTCCTAACGAGTGGAACGAACCTTCTCGGACTTGATATCAACGGAAGCTGCCAACTCGGCTCGATATTCTTTGAGTTTCCCCGCAAGACTTGCATCATCAAGAGCAAGAATGGATACAGCAAAGAGCGCCGCGTTGCGGGCGCCGGAAGCTCCAATACCCATAGTCGCAACTGGGATGCCAGCTGGCATTTGGACCGTAGAAAGAAGAGAGTCCAGACCGTCCAGTTTGCTTGTCATGGGGACCCCAATGACTGGCAAAGTGGTGAGAGAAGCAAGGACACCGGCTAAATGAGCGGCGCCTCCTGCTCCGGCAATAATAACGGCATAACCGTTGCTCTCCGCATTAACAGCAAAATCGTGGGCCTTCTTCGGAGATCGGTGCGCAGAGATGACATCTAATTCACAAGGGATCTCGAACTTATCCAGAAGGACAGCCGCTTCCTTCATTGAGTCAAGGTCCGAATCACTACCCATAAGTACAGCTACTTTTCGACATTCCATGACAATCTCCCGTCAAACGACTAACAGACAATCGAACCGGTCAGCGATGATAACAGCAGCCTTCACTGCATGCAAGCTTTGTGCACCTTCTCACAATCACAATCAGGCCCCCAAAAGGACGCTCATATTCATATGTCAACGCTCTCAGTCAAGTGACGTATGTGACGTAAAGGATCTGGCAATTTTCCAACTCACCGACCATTCAGAGGCCAGATTTCACAATAGGTCGTAGCCGAAATCGCTCACAGCAAGTATTATCGCGTCCGATAATCAGCGACCAGTTGCATAGTCTGACCTCTACCAATGACAACTGCCAACTACCGAAGAACAGCCAACGCCAGAAATAACAAGCCACTAACTGGCGTGATAACAATCCGCGCTACGGTTAACCTCGAAAAACGGTCGCAAAGGTCGTGATTTTGGCCCCAAATCGGCAATTCCTGACCCTGAAGCCCAGCCGCCGACACACGCGATAAGATACATTATCGCGTGAGCTGTTATTCTGGGGAGTGTCACTTGGCTCGGTAATGGAATTCACCAATTCAATGGTGTGCGACTTCCGCTTCAGCTCTGAGGTTGGTCTGTCGTGAAGCACGCAACACGTGCCTGTTCGTCCAAACAACGCATGCTTCAAAGCTCGACAGAAATCGTGAAGGGAAAGATCTATTCGTCCTTAATGAGATCTTCTCGCTTAACGCCAAAGATATCGTCATCTGCTGTGACTGCTTCGTCTAACTTGATCGGCTCAACGCGCCAATCCAAATAGAGTACATTGCAGTGGTCTGAATGACGGAGTGCAACTCTGTCGGTCTTTTCGAAAGCCCCGAGATTTTCATCTCCGCCTCCAGAAGGTGGATCGAGAATCGTTTCCCCGGACTCTTCTACAAGAACGATAATCTTCGACACCAAGCCAGGATTCATGGCTGGCGAGCGACGGCTGACTTTCATGTTCATAGTGTAACTGCAGATGGGATCGACGATATCCCCAGTTACTGGGTCAACGGGTCCGTCGTCAGTTGGGCACAAGTAAGCAAGAGGATTCTGAAGGTAGGAATAGATACCTCCCGTCTTTATGGCCTCCTCGTCTCTGCCTCCCTCACCGTTCAACCACGAACCGTACTTGTCAGCCCTGAAAACTGCAGATGGAAGTTTGGAATTATAATCAGTCGCGTAGGTCAAAAAAGCCGTGCCAATTTGCTTCATGTTGTTAGCACACTTCACTTGATTAGCTTTTGCCTGAATCATTGCCACGCTGGGAATGACGAGCGCGATGATGAAGAGAATGATAGTAATGACTATCAACAACTCCACCAACGTAAAGCCTCTCTTATACATTCTAATCTCCTCTGCTGTCGAGATCTTGTGGGCTCCCCCCGTTCATTGGCATTATATGTGTCGGGGTGCATGGTGTCAACCTGGAACACCTTGGCGAAAGTCTGCCAATGAACTCCACGTGAATGCGCAGAGCCTCAGCGTTTTCCCTTCAAGGTGTCTTGCTTTGAGCGAAAGGTCAACGCCTCTTTGCCCACCAATTGGTGCAAAGAAGTGGCAAGCTTGGTACTGGGTTTTACGTGATACTGATGACCAATCCGAATACTTACGACTCTCCCGTCGTCTGTCTTGACCTGAAACACAACCGGGCATGCGCCCAAGTGGTTACCAAGGACATCTTTGATCTGACTGATCAGTTCCTCACTGACGCGTTCAGAATGCAAAGTCAGGACAAGTTCACTCGTCAACTTCGCGAAAGCGCCCTCAATGGGTATCACTTCACTGACACGGAGATTCGGGTCGGAACCGCGGAATGCCACACGTCCTCTGATGAATACTAGCCGCTCCGGACGGACATCAGCTTCAATATTCGTCCAGTCTTTGGCAAAAGCAACACACTCAATAGAACCATCAATATCTTCAAGCATGAACTTCCCCATGCGCTGGCCTTTTGAACGGCCGTTCTGAATCTGTCGCGAGCTGACCTGCAGAATAATGCCGCCCACTACGACTTCCTTTCCATCTTCCGCATCGGTCAGGCTCCGAGTGGTATCCGTTGAGAACATCCGCAACGTCTCTGCGTGTTTTGCAAGCGGATGGCTGGACAGATACATGCCAAGAACTTCTTTCTCCGCGGCCAGCATTTCGTTCTCCGACCACTCCTCATACTCTGCAGCTAGCTGGTCTCTCGCCGAAGCATCACCCGCGCCGAACGCTCCAAACAAGGTCCCCTGCCCTCTTTCTCGATCAGCCTGTACTGACGACCCCAGTGCAATAGCATCGTCTATTGATGCTATCATCTGCGCACGACTTTTGCATAGGCAGTCTAGCGCGCCAGCTTTGATCATGCTACTGACCGCCTGCTTGTTGACTTGGTGCAGATCAATGCGCTCGAACAATCCAAAGAAGGAATCAAAAGGCCCATTCCGCCTTCTCTCGATTACAATCGAATCGATAGCCCTGTGACCAACGTTCTTTATCGCAACGAGTGCAAAACGTATCTTGTCACCCTCAACTGTGAACTCAGCCTCGCTTTCACTGATAGATGGGGGTAGAAGTTCTATGTTCATGCGTTTGCACTCTTCAATGTAATCCGCAATTTTATCGGTATTCCCAATTTCAACGCTCATCAAGGCCGCCATGTATTGGGTGGGGTAATAGCATTTGAGAAAGCCTTCCTGATAAGCTATCACACCATAACCGCAGGCGTGGCTCTTGTTGAATCCATAGCCTGCAAACAGTTCCATCTTGTCAAACACGTTGGTAGCCGTTTTTGCATCGACCTTTTTCTTCTTGGCCCCTTCAATGAATTTCTGTCGGTAGCTGGCCATTATCTCCGGCTTCTTCTTGCCCATGGCCTTACGAAGATGGTCTGCTTCAGCCAGCGAAAATCCACCCATCACGTTGGCAATCCTCATAACCTGTTCCTGGAAAGCCATTATTCCGTATGTTTCTTTCAGGATGGGCTCCAGCAAAGGGTGCATATAGTCAGGCTTTTCGCGTCCGTGTCGGCCATTGATGAATTTCGGTATGCTGGCCATCGGCCCTGGACGGTACATTGCGTTCGCCTGCAACAAGTGCTCGAAGCAGTCTGGCTTCAGCTTTTGAAGAAGTTCGCGCATTCCTGGCGATTCGAACTGAAAGATGCCTCTCGTATCACCTCGTGCAAAGAGTTCCCAGACCTTCGGGTCGTCAAACGTCAGGTTGTCAATGTCTGGGCGCTCCCCGGTTGTTGCTTCAATACGATTCAGCGCTTTTTCCAGGACTGTAAGGTTTGAGAGGCCAAGGAAGTCGACTTTCAGTAGTCCGATCTTGTCAACCGAGTTCATATCAAACTCGGTCGTTACGTTGTCACCAGCTTTGTAGAGAGGCGCGTACTCTGTAATCGGCTTATCAGCAATCACTACACCGCAAGCATGTCGCGAGGCATGGCGACATAGTCCTTCCAGTTTGAACCCCACATCTATTATCTTCCGAACTGTTTCATCTCTTTCGTAAAGCTCTTTCAGCGCTGGTTCCTGTTCCAGTGCATCTTTGAGCTTTATGTTTATGCTGCTCGGGATTTTTTTGGCAATTGAATCGGCATCGGCAAAAGGAACGTCCAGTACGCGCGCAATGTCTCGCACAACCGCCTTTGCCCCCAGTGTTCCGAATGTAATAATGGAAGCGATGTTGTCATGTCCGTATTTCTCCCGAACATACTCGACGATCTCATCACGCCGATCGTCAGGAAAATCAATATCAGCATCAGGAGGTGAAACACGATCCGGGGTGAGGAAGCGCTCAAAGATCAAACCGTGAGGCAACGGGTCGACATCAGTGATACCAATCAGGTAGGCGACAAAGCTTCCAACCACCGATCCCCGTCCAGGTCCAACACGAATACTCTTTTCCCTTGCATGACGGATGAAGTCCCACACAATCAGAAAGTAACTGGCGAAGCCGGTCTTATCAATAACCGAAAGCTCATGATCCATTCGTCCCCACACTTCATTGAGGTTATTGTCCTTGCCATAGTGTTTGGCCAGACCTTCGTCACAGAGCTGTCGCAAATACTCGATGCTGGACAGCCCATTGGGGGGAGCAAAATGTGGCAAGTGCTGTTTGCCAAACTCGATCTTGACATCGCACTTTTCGGCGACTTTCACCGTATTTGTGATGGCTTCCGGCAGCTCTTCAAATTCTTTCGCCATTTCCTCAGTGGTCTTGAAATAGAACTGGTCGCTGCCAAAACGCATTCGGTTCTCGTCAGATAGTGTTTTGCCCGTGTTTATGCAGAGAAGGATTTCATGTGCTTCAGCATCATCCTGTCGCAAATAGTGAATATCATTCGTTGCGATAAGTGGGATACCGGTTTCACGGGAAAGTTGCACCAATCCCCTGTTCGCCGTCGTTTGATCGGTTGACCCGCTTTTCTGTATTTCGACGAAGAAATTCTCTTTCCCGAACATGTCACGGTATTGGACGAGTAGTTCCGTTGCTTCTTCAAGACGCTCGGTCAGTATGAGGTGGCAAGCCTCCGAACCGAGACAACCGCTCAGACAGGTGAGTCCGTCTGTGTGCTCTGAAAGGAGCTCCTTATCCACCCTTGGACGATAGTAGAACCCTTCAAGATATGCTGCAGACGCGAGTTTGAGAAGATTTCGATAACCTTCATCATTGTGTGCCAGAAGCGTGAGGTGGAACGAGGCTTCCTTGATGCCGGACGCACTCTTCTCAAATCTGCTACCAGGCGCCACATAGGCTTCGTAGCCAATTATCGGCTTGATTCCGCATTCTGTGGCTTTGTCGTAGAAATCAACTGCGCCGAAGAGGTTGCCGTGGTCCGTCAGTGCCAGCGCTGGCATTCCATCCTGGTGAGCAGCCTTTACCAGCCCCTCAACCTTGGCAGCTCCATCGAGAAGGCTGTAATGACTATGCACGTGAAGATGAACGAATGAGCCTTTTCTATCCATGCGGTTGCACCAAGAAAGAGAATTGACAATGGACGAATCTCCAAGATCAAGAAGGCGATATTACAGAAGCTGTCAACTACTTGTCAACAGAAAGACCAGTGCGCACTTGGTACACGGAAGCCAGAAGCTTACCCCTCAAGAAGATGAGATGTCT
>Ga0180433_10004244_pt1 | contig 20280 bp, 15 predicted proteins | sample SS_ome_8_FD_132980 | JGI IMG/M metagenome (GOLD analysis project Ga0180433, IMG submission 132980) | Hypersaline lake sediment archaeal communities from the Salton Sea, California, USA - SS_1_D_1 metaG | ecosystem: Environmental > Aquatic > Non-marine Saline and Alkaline > Hypersaline >... | reverse complement strand
CCCTCGACCGGCACAAGCCAGTACGCAATCCCGGCCATTAGAAACATACCACCAAGCCCTACGGCTCTGTCCACGAAAACACTAAGTGCCGCCTCGACCCGCTTATCTTTGTCTGCGTGTTTGGTTACATACCAGGCACGAAGCAAATCGCCCCCAACCGAACTCGGCAGACAATTATTATAGAACAGCCCCAGAAAGTGCAGTTTCAGCCCCGCTGACAGACCGAAATCAACCGACTGCACTCTTGCCAGCAGGCGCCATCGAAGTACAAAAAAAACCTGCCCCAGCCAGAAAAGCCCCAAAGCCGCCGCAAAAAGCCACCAATCAAGCCCGCCGAAAAGCCTAATCAGCCGGCCGATATCCTCACCCCTGAAAACCAGATACAACGCTCCTGCTGCAACCAGGATACGCAGTGCAGCCGATATATGACGTTTCCTGTCTTTGGCGACCCTTTTTGCCAACCAGCTTTCCTTAAAAATACTTGTTTTCCGACATCATAACAGTTAAAACGCTTTCTGGCAAGTTCTGATAAACGGTTACTGGTAATTGGTAGTATGTTATTCGTTTACAGAAGCCGAGCCGCGCTTTGATATTTACAGAAGCCGAGCCGCGCAAGCGGCCGAATAAAACTGCCCGGTAATTGGTAAATGCTCAAAAGGAACGATAATGTCCGCAAATAAGAAAATTGAAGAGTCCCTCGAATTCACACCAAAATTCGACGATAAAGGCCTGATAACCGTCATTGCTCAGGACGCCGAGACTAACCAGGTTTTAATGCAGGCCTATATGAACGCCGAGGCCCTCGCCGAGACTATCAGGACGGGCCGGGCGGTATTTTTCAGCAGAAGCCGCCGGAAACTCTGGAAAAAGGGAGAGCAAAGCGGACATTTCCAAAAGGTTGAAATGATATTGGTGGACTGCGACCAGGATTGCCTGATTTTGAAGGTCCGGGTAAGTGCAGGTCAATGCCACGTCGGCTACCAGTCTTGCTTCTACCGCGCACTGAAACAAGGAACCGACAACAAGCTCGAATTCATAGCCGAAAAGGTTTACGACCCCAAAAAGGCCTATAAGAAGGATTAACCCGGATATTTCACCGCCGGGGGCGCTGCCGCGCATCAATAAAATCAGCTATCCGCCGCAGCCGAAACCGGCAATTTTGTGTTTTGCAGTTTTAAAATTAAACCCCATCGGCGGATAAATACCGCCGATGGGGATATTTTTGCACTTAATGGTTTTTCCAACAGGAGTTATCTTCTTCTCAAAGGATGTCTCGCAGCAGCGGGGACAGCCGGCTCCTCGTCGGCAACGATATTCCCAAGAGCCCTTTCGAGGTCTCTTATGCTCCTTTTTAACAATATCCTGGATATCCTTTCTCGCACAATAGCAAGGCGAATACCGTGCTTTGCCCTTCGTAATTTCCGGCTCTGAGGTTCATTGTTATCATACATTTGCTGAAGGAACTCAAGTATCTCCATCACATCTCGTTCCTGCTCCAGGGCGGCCTCAATCTTAGCTAATGAATCTTCCTTTTTGCCAATAGCAGTCTCAATCTTATTTGCTGCAACCTCATACAGGTCCATATCCAAAAATAATATCCAAACCGCCCCGCGGTCAAGACCCCCGTCATCATCCCCAATAGCCCCAACAGCAATGTTAGGTATTAAATTGCCATCCAGACCATCCAGTGATATAGCTCCAAGTCCAAAATGGTCGTTATTGTCCAATATACCTTCAAAGCCTCCTTCGATATCGCTGATTTTCTGGTGTGTCTTAACCGTACCGTCGCTGTTTAGAAACAAAAGCCATACCGCCCCCCTATTGCCTCCACCATCATCATCCCTTATTGAACCAACTGCAATATCAGTTGTTCCATCACCATCCAAATCTCCCAATGAAGCGACAGATACACCAAATGTATCTTCATTAGATAGTGAACCAGTAAAGTTGCCTTTGTTGTCACTTATCTTCTGATGGGCCTTTACCGTCCCATCGGCATTGAGAAAGAGGACCCATACAGCACCTCTATTTTCGCCCCCATCATCATCATGAAAGGCTCCTACCACGATATCAGTTACTCCATCATTATCGAGATCGCCCAAGTCTGTCACAGAAGAACCGAAACAATCGTAATCTTCCAAATAACCCGTGAAATCACCCTCTGTGTCGCTTATTTTCTGATGCGTCTTAACAGTACCATCAGAATTTAGGAACAATAACCATACAGCTCCTGTAACAGGTCCGCCATCATCATCATAATGAGCACCTACCGCGATGTCTCCAGCTCCATCTCCATCAAAATCGCCCAATGAGGCAATAGAAAATCCAAAGTAATTATCAGTATGTAGGATCCCTGTAAAAGAACCCTCTGTATTACTGATCTTTTGATGGCTCTTGACCGTGCCGTCTGGATTTAAGAACAAAATCCAAACCGCACCAGCACCACTTACACCATCGTCGTCTCTAATAGAGCTGACTGCAATGTCGCCAACATCATCTCCATCTGTGTCACCAAGGAAAGCGATAGCATAGCCAAACTGGTCTTCATCATCAAGGATACCTGTGAAGTTTCCTTCAGTACTACTTATCTTCTGATTTGCCTTGACAGTCCCATCGGGATTTAAGAACAGAATCCAGACTGCACCTCTATCTTCACCTCCATCATCGTCAAGGCTTGCACCAATAGCCAAGTCTGTTACACCGTCACCATCGAGGTCACCTATTGAAGCAATAGCTACTCCGAATCTCTCAGTATCATCTAACTCCCCAAGAAAGTTACCTTCAATGTCGCTGATCTTTTGATAGTCCAGTACGCTGACATCCAGCGCCTCGGCAGGTGTCGGCAAAAATAAAACCGCCAACAAACAAAAGACAACACCCCACAATGTAATTCTTGCTGTTTTCATAGTAACGCTCCTTTCGAAAAAACTGTTAAATGAACATTTGACGGGCGATTTTACCGGTTATTGGTTTTATTATATTAGTTTATGTGAGGTATGTCCACGTTGTACTTAAAAATATTTTAGCTTTTTATATGATTAATATTTTTGGAATGAGTGTATAATTCTTAATTTCTAATGTATCATCGTCAATTTTAAGATATTCTGTAAAATATGCCTCGTCTTATTAGAAGTATCACTCTACAATTAATCGCCTGTAACAATACCATGCGAGAGCCTACATCAGAACTGAAAACAACGGTTTTTTATATAGTTTTGATACAGTTTCTAAATAGATTTACAATTTTCAGAATACGAGTTGCAGGATTCAAATAATCACCTTGAGATAAGTTATAATCACAATATAATTATTTCGTCTCCAAGGTTTCTTTAAAAAACTTCAAAAGGTGTTTATGTGAAGAAAGGTGAATAATTTGCGAATATTGCACTTCGCGCATTCGTTTATACCAAAATATGGTGGTACAACAACAAGACTTTGCAACCTCTTATCGGATAAAGTCAACACCCATTATCTTTACGTCCCCCAACCCAAAGGGAGAGAAAATGAGTCTAATATATCTCTTCCGTCTGAGGAGGACTTTAATAATATCAAGTTGAGGCGTTGCAAAATCATACCAAAAATATTATTTCGTCCACCTATAATCGGTATCTTTGAGAGGCTAAATGCCAATCGAATGGTTTGTATGGTCAAAGACAGCGGCATTGATATCGTTCATGGGCACAATCCTGCTATGTTTGCCAGAGCAGCCCTAAAAAGCTCCCGTATTCTTAATGTCCCTTTTATTTATGAAGTTCATCGACTTCCCTTCGATTCTTTCGGCTCCAACAGAAAATATGAGCTTCCCGATTTTATTGACACTTTCATCCGTTGGTGTTATCGCCTTGAGGAAGGTACATTCCTCAGCGCATCAGCAGCCGTCATAGTCCAAACACAAATGCATAAAGATAGAATCCTCAGTCTTTTTGACATTGATTCCCATCGAATAAACGTTATACCAATGGGAGTAGATGAGGAGTATTTTAACCCATTAAGGTGGCAAAAGGAAGGTATAACCATAAAAAACCGCCTCGATTGTAATGACAAGGTAGTTTTTATGTTCAATGGATATTTAGGACATGTAAACGGGATAGAGCTATTCCTTAGCGCTGTACAAGAACTTCCGGGAAATATAAAGCGCAAGATGAGGGTGGTCTTGTTAGGAAGAGGCCCTTTTCAGGAAAAATGCGAGAGAATTTGTAAATGCAAGCCGGATTTATTTCAATATTTGGGCTTTGTCAAGCATACAAATATGCCGCAATATTACAGTGCGACTGATGTTGTTGTAATACCTTTACCCCCCATGCGGGTATGGGATTGTAATAATCCAACAAAACTGCTCGAAGCAATGGCAATGGAAAAGGTTATTCTTGGTAGTGATGTGCGTGGGAACACGGACCTTTTGAAGAATGGTACCAACGGCTTTACCTTCAAAAGTGGAAGCAAGAAAGATTTGATTAAACAAATTATTAAGATTATTGAAAACTTTCATAAGATTGATCCATTGAGGAAGATGGCAAGGTATGATGTAACTAATAAGCGCACCTGGAGTCAAAGCAGGGCAAGACTTCATGACCTTTATCTGAGAGTAAAAACAGGATAGTAGAAGACACAAAATGGATAATAATAAAGGCAAACAGCAAAAAGAGGTAAGCACTTTGGTTTCAGCTCCAAATTTTTTGTTTATTGGAGCGGCCAGATGGGCCTCTGGCCTGACCACATTTTATGTACCAACCTTGATTAGAGAGTTATCCGCCTGCCCAATAACAACCAAAGAATAGCCAAGAACTGCATTTGCGTCAACATAATCCCGTTTATGAAAAACACCGAATCCTAAAGTATTTTACTGATTTTTCAAAATATTTTTTTCTTGACAGGCGATTTTTACGTGTATAAATTATTACAAGTATCTTGCTCAAGGAAGGAAACACGGAGAAGGAAGTGGTCCTTTGCGGCGGGAAAAACTCGATATGCGGGGTTGGGGTGGTGGCCCAATCCCTGTCTTTTTGCTTTCCCTGAAATTGATTTTGTGAGCCATTTGTCTGCGCGCAGAGCCTGGGCGGCAAGCTGTTAAAGCCCACTTTGGGTAGGGATGTTTAAGACATCTGTTTTGAAAGGAGCGAAAAACGGAACCGGGATAATCTAATCACGGGGTTATTTATTCCGGTTATGTTGTATCTATTCGAAAACGCTTGAGCAAAATTTTTTGGGAGGATTGATTATGAAAGAAAACAAGTTAACAATCTTATCGGTTTGCGTACTGGTATTGTGCGCGAACACCGTTCTTGCCGATGATGTATTTGTCCCCGGCTGGCGCGGCACAGAAGGCACCGTAGTTGCCACGTGCAACTGGTGGAGTCAACAGGACGAAAATTACGATGGCATAGGTTCTCTCGGCATTGGCCCGGAAACAAATCCCGGATGGCCCGGCGGTATATATCAACTGCTGTTTCCCCAATGGGCTCGTTATCATAACGGCTATTATCATGAAAACGCGTATGGCCGGCAAAATGTGGTCGAGTTCATTACGGGGGGTGGAGATATAAGTTTCGGCCTGCCCAACTACGAAGGGGGTTTTCAAAAATTGATTCTCATACAGGTTACCTGGAGGAATTCCGGACCTGCCGGGAGCATCTATATATGGGATTCTGAGTTTGACCCCAATGATTTTCCCTGGCCGCAACACTCCGACGCCAGGACGCTTCTTCCCTTAAAAGAGAAAGTACATGACGATGGCTGGGTAACAACTCAATTTGCATTTGTAATGGAGCCGAATCCGAGCTATGAGGCCTTTAAAATCGGCTTTCCGGCGGATGGTTCCTACGTTGACCAGGTGGTCATCGACACGATATGTTTTTCTGTTCCTGACGACACCAAATGGCAGCAGTTGCCCGACAGGAATCCGTCAGGGATTGACATACGAGTGGACCGCAACGACGAAGAGGAGCGCATTTTGGCCGACGATTTTCTTTGTACGACCACAGAATCCATTGCCCATATACGTTTTTGGGGTTCGTGGTTTTTCGACATAAAAGGCAACATTGAGACAATTCATCTTGGCATCTTTGATGACATACCCGCTGAGGAAAGTCCCTATGGCTACAGTATGCCCGGCAGAGAGCTTTGGTCTATGGATATCACGGATTTTGAAGAAGAGCTTTATCTTGATCTTGTAGATGAATGGGAATGGTGGTGGGATATTTATAACGGTGTTCATAAATATGGTGATCAACAGATATGGCAGTATGATATATACATAGACCCCAACGATGCATTCCTCCAGCGGGGAACCTTCGACAACCCCCTTGTTTACTGGCTTGGTGTCTATGTAGAAACTGATGGCACCGGCGAATTTGGCTGGAAGACGCGTGACCCTAATGATGGACACTTTAACGATGATGCCGTTTATCTGGGCGAGCCGAACTGGATAGAGCTTACATACTTTAGCGGGAATCTGTATTATCAGGATTCTATAGATATGGCTTTTGCCCTTACAGCCGCACCACATATGGACCTCGGTGACGCGCCCGACAGCTCAAACTCTTACGACCCTTGTAATCCTATGACTGCATATCCCGGTGTCGAGGCCGATTTCCCGACCGTTTATGTGGCGGGTTCCCCGCCCTATGGGCCGATACATCACCGGCCTAAGTCGGTTGCGTACCTTGGCTCGGATGTTTCGTATGAGTATGAAGCGGACATTTTAGCCGATGAAGATAATAACAACAATATTGACCCTCCCGGCGACAATTCTGATAACGATGGTGCTGACGATGGTATCAGTTCTTTGCCCGACCTCCCTTATTGTAGATGGACGACGTTTGATTATGATGTAAAAGTCATTAACGCCGGCGTTGACCTTTATGCGAATGTCTGGTTCGATTTTAATCGTGACGGTGACTGGGGTGATACTCTCGAATGTTCGTGTTGCGCCGCCGGTTCAGTGTCCGAATGGGCCGTGAAGAATCAACTGCTTTATAATCTTCCCGCCGGGGACAATACGGTTACAACCCCGGCGTTTCGCTCATGGCATCCCGACCCTGAAAATCCCGAGAATATCTGGATGAGGATAACTCTTTCAGAACAACGCTGGACCTTCGATGATTATGCCCTGGATCCCAACGGTGTTGCCGGCTCAGGTCCGGCGGCAGGCTACCAGTACGGCGAAACCGAAGACTACTTATACACACCCGATACAAGCTGCATTGAGTGTGCAAACTTAAACTGCGACGGCATAGTTGACCTTGAAGACTTTGCCATCTTCGCTCTACAATGGCTGCAGGACTGTGGCTAATGATGGCGGTCAACCGGTTTTAGCCGGATTCCGCTGAAGTAAAAAAAGAATCCTGCGGGTCTTGTAACTTGCGGGATTCTTTTTTACAGAATATAAAAATAAAACAATAATCATTCCGAGCCAGGCCTATCCCGATACATCGGGATACGACGGGTCGAGGGATCTGTTGAAAGAGCAAACTCAATAAAACAAAAGGAATAGCTACACGATGCTTTTCGTATCTTGTCGCTGGTGGTTCGTATTGCGTATTGCGTGATGCGTTGTGCTTATTACGTTAAGGCCGGATTCGCCTGCTTGATTCGGACGTCTGGTTCGGCCGCTTGCGCGGCTCGGCTTCTGTTGATATTATTGCGCGGTTCGGTTTCTGTAAATATTATCGGGTTACCAAAACAAAAGCGCGGCGGCGCAAGCCGCCCGATATATTGCCAAAACAAAAACGCGGTCCGGTCCGCTCCGTTCCGGCTGTTCTGCCGGAACGTTCCGGAACGGACAAGCCGCCCGAAGGATAATTTTATTATAGGTTTTGTTACAGATCCTTAGTACAATCACCTCTGCAGACGGGTTGTAGCGTACGAACCGGGAAGCCGGCGGATAAAATAGAATTGATTCCTGGAGTGAATGATAATGGATGTTACTGAAACAGCAGCAGCGGCTAAAAATGCTTCTATCCACTTGGCCGCTGCGAAAAGCGATATTAAAAACAAGGCTCTTGCGGCTATTGCCGATGACCTGAAAGACCGCACCGAAGATATCATCGCAGCAAACGAAAAAGACCTCGTCGCCGCCGAAAAGCAAAACCTCGCTTCGCCTCTGCTGAAGCGCCTGAAGTTTGACGCGGAAAAGATAAAAGACCTCTGCCAGGGCCTCCAAAGCCTCATAAAACTGCCCGACCCCGTCGGTCGAACCCTCGACGCCGTCGAATTGGACACCGGCCTTGAGCTGTATAAGGTAAGTTGTCCCATCGGTGTTATTGGCGTCATCTTCGAGTCGCGCCCGGACGCACTTGTGCAAATCTCCGCACTATGTCTGAAAAGCGGCAACTCAGTACTATTAAAAGGCGGCTCCGAAGCCGCTCACACAAACCGAAAATTAGCAGACTTAATCACCGATGCTACAGAACGTTGCCAAATCCCCGCCGGCTGGCTCGGCCTGTTGGAAACCCGGGCCGACGTTGCAGAAATGCTCGGTATGGATAAATATATCGATTTGATTGTGCCCCGCGGCAGCAATGAATTTGTCCGGTACATTATGGATAATACAAACATCCCCGTCCTCGGACATGCCGATGGGATATGCCACGTTTATGTCGATGCCGCCGCCGATTTGAAAATGGCCCTCGATATAGTTACTGACTCAAAGTGCCAGTACCCCGCCGTCTGCAACGCTGCCGAAACCCTTTTAGTACACCGTGATATTGCCAAGGAGTTTCTGCCCAAAGCCAAAGATACCCTCCAGGCAAGGGGGGTTCAGCTTCGCGGCTGCGCAGAAACCACCGGGATAATAGACGTAGTACCCGCAACCGAAGATGACTGGCGCACCGAGTACCTCGATTATATTCTTTCGGTAAAGATTGTCCGCGGTCTCGATGAAGCGATTGACCACATAAACACCTTCGGCTCACACCATACCGATGCAATTGTTACCGCTGATAAAACCACCGCCGACAGGTTCTGTGCCCTTGTAGATTCTGCGAACGTTTTTGTCAATTGCAGTACGCGCTTCAGCGACGGCTTCCGCTTCGGCCTTGGCGCAGAGGTCGGCATCAGCACCAACAAAATCCACGCCCGCGGCCCCGTCGGCCTCGAAGGCCTTCTAATATACAAATGGCACCTGGCCGGCAAAGGCCACATCGTCGCAGACTACACAGGCCCCGGCGCAAAAAAATTCACACATAAACCGATAATCGACCCCGCCAACTGATTCAACCCCTTGTCATGCCAAACTTGATTTGGAATCCAGTTTATTTAGCCCCTCGTTCCACGCGCCGTCATTCTGAACGGAGCGTAAGCGGAGTGAAGAATCTCCCGTTGTCATTCCAGCACCGTATCGGCGTACGGCATAAACTCCGGCGCCGAATCCGGTATAAAAAAATCCCGCGAAGCGTTCCACAACTTTGCACTTTTCATTTTACACTTTGCATTTTTTTGTCGTGCCTGTCCTGCCTGCCCTCCGTAGCCTTGTGCGAAGGAAGGAGCGGAGTCGAATGGATCTAAAATATGCAATGCTTGTGCCCGCGCAGGCGGGTATAAAATCTTAAAGTCCCCGCCAAACGATTCAAGAAAAATAGTAAATAGTCAATAGTAAATTATAAAGCCCCCATGCGGTTAATGGCACCTTTAATTTTCTAAATGCTATTTAAGTTTCTTGAAAGTTATATTCTGAGAGTTGTCAAGTTCACAACGAAATGCAGATACGTGGCCTAATTCACCATTCAACAGACTTAATAATTTTCTTTGAGTTTCGGTGTCCATTTTATAACCAAAATAAACGGCTGAAAAATCATTCTGATTCACTCTATAATCTGAAACCAAGCCTGTTTCATGATGTCTACGAAAAGATGTGATACGCCATTCATTTTGCTCAAACCATTTATATTCGTTGTCTTTAGCCTTTCTTAAGGTGCATTTTTCAAATATGCATTCTAAAGCCTTGTTTTGTTCAAGAACCAATGCCTCAGCCCAATCTTCCACAGTCAAAAATAGTTCTTTTTCGTTAACATATTCTACAGGTTTAGCAATACGCCAAGGGGAATCCGATTCGTCTCTACAAGATAACTCTATTACTGCACCATTGTTTTTCTCTGCATATTTATTCCATAAGTGATGATTATCTTTCTCTATACCAAGGCATAGTATTCGAAAATCGTTTCTAATCGCTTTCCAGCGTTCGTTTAATTCAGCAATAATATTTGAAATATTTACAGGCCCTTTCTTTAGTTCTGCTATAGCCGTAGTTTTGCCACTTCCGGATAATGATATTAAGGAAGCTAAACACTTAAATTGTTTGTTAATATTTTTTTTGTTAAGATTGATAGGTGGATTTGCTGCTAAGTCTATAATCATATCTTGAATCTTTTTTTGTTTTATTTCATCCATTTTCTCATCACACGCCCGAGCTACGTCAAGTGAATCATCAAATTTGTCTGGATGACTCCAACGTAAAGTTCTGTTCCTTAACACTATCTCGGCAGTTGAGGCTGGCATATACTTAAACAAACTTTCGGGATGATTCTGGCTAATATACATTTCAGTATTACGGCTCACAAAAGATAATTGTCACCCCTCTGGGGAACGAGTACATTCTTCTATTCATCCCTTCTTCCCCATTCCCTTTCGAAAGAGTTTATCTCAACCACGACATTTACAATTCAAATCACTTCAACCTTTTTGTTTTCTCGTTTTTCTTACTGTGAAATCCAAACGGCCTTCTCGGCTTTTTCTCGACCTTAACCATCTGTTTCAGCACGGCAAAGACCTGCTGAAACTTTTCATCGTATTTGCGCTCCATGGCCTCTATCTTTCGTCTGAGCAGGGCGTTGTCGGCAAGTATCCGGCGAAGCTGGACAAACGTGCGCATAATGGCGATATTGACCTCGACCGCACGCTTGCTCCGTAAGACGCTCGAAAGCATTGCTACACCCTGTTCAGTGAAAACATAGGGATTATATCGCCTGCCGCCGCGGCCCCTTTTTGAGGTCGCAAATTGCGACCTCAAAGCCTCAGTCTCTTCATTATTCAATTGAAACATGAAATCCGATGGGAACCGATCAATATTGCGTTGAACTTGCTCATTAAGACGCTTGGTGGTTATCCCATAAAGACCGGCCAAATCTTTATCAAGCATAACCTTCTGTCCGCGTAACAGGTATATACATTTCTGGATTCGCTCAACTGGAATTATCGATGTTTCCTTTTTCGCCAATCTTGCCCCGAAAAACTTGCCTTTCCTTAATTCCTTATAAACCCGATATCGCAATCGAGTTTTCTCCCCTACACTCCTTCTATTATTCGTCTTGTAATCCGCAAAAACACACTATAAACTCATATTTTGCCCTTGTCAATAAAGGTTCTTGAAAAATCCCACTGAGCCTTACTTAATTGCCGACACCACATGTACAAATGTTGATAATAATATTCAAAATGCCCCAAGTTTCCCGACCCAAATCAACAGACTCGGTGTTTTTACAAGGCCTGTTGAACATTACCGAAAAATTTTGTATTATGCCCTAAAAGCCGGTGTACAGCAGCAGCGAACAGCGGCCGATATACGCTGAATACTACAAGCTGTACGCTGTACCTGAACGTTGAGAAAAAATGCGAAATTTTGAAACAGTAAAACGAATCGTTGTAAAAATCGGCACTAATACCTTGACCAAGGGCAAAAAGGTCGATAGCGCTTACATGCGCCGTATCGCCGGCCAGATAGCTTCCCTACTCCAGGCCGGCAGACAGGTCGTGATTATCAGCAGTGGTGCAATAGGAATGGGCACAGCCTCAATCCGATTCCGAAAACAACCGCTCGATATGAAAATGAAGATGCGCCAGGCCTGCGCCGCAATCGGTCAGCCGCTGCTGATGACCGAATACCGAAAAGCATTCGCTCAATACCGAATAAACGTCGCGCAGGTTCTCTTAACAGCACAGGTCTTAAACAATCGAAAGACATACCTGAACCTTCGCAATGCGGTCAATACACTGCTGGATATGGGCATCGTGCCGATTCTCAATGAGAATGACAGCGTCTCGACCGATGAAATCGGCTCGACCTTCGGCGACAATGATAAGCTAAGTGCCCTGGTTGCCAGCAAAATCGACGCGGACCTTTTGATTATGCTGACCGACATCGACGCGCTCTACGACGCCGACCCGCGAAAAAAACCGGACGCAAGGCCGATAGACACCGTATATGAGATAACGGAGAAAATTATGCGAGCCGCCGGAAAACGCGGCAGCAGATTTGCGGTAGGGGGGATGAAGAGTAAATTGGAAGCGGCCAAAATCGCAGCAAACGCCGGCTGCCGGCTGGTACTGGCAAACGGCAGGGCAAGAAACGTCATCCCAAGGATTATCGCCGGTCGAAAAATCGGAACCCTCTTTATGCCCACCCGGAAGCTCAGCAACAGGGCAAGGTGGATACTAAATAGTGCACCCACAGGAACTATCCTCATCGACACCGGTGCTGTTAACGCAATCCGCAGACGAAAGAGCCTGCTGCCCAGCGGTGTAGTTGCTGTTGAGGGTGTCTTCAAGGCAGGTTCGGTCGTTAAGCTCAGCGACGTTGCAAAAGCCGTTACCAGCCTTGCAAGCTCCGAACTGAGAAGCCTCGCCGGCAGACACAGCACCGAGATAAGGAAAATCTTCGGCCCGAAAAGAAAAGACGTCGTCGCTGCGCCTGAAGACATCGTCATGCTGGATTAAGCACGCAAAAAAACGGCCTAAACATCTATTGCGCAATCCGGTATCCGCGGGTGTGGACGGTCTTAATGACGGTTCTCGCCGGGCCGAGCTTTTTGCGAAGTGAAGCAATGTGGACGTCAATAATCCTGGCCTTTTCGCCCTTCGATTCTTCGCCCAGAGCGGCTTTAAGCTTTTCCCGCGAAAGAATGCTGCCCCCCGCTTCAATCAGGGCGACAAGAATGTTATACTCACCGCCGGTAAGGTTGACTAATCGCCCGTGAACGCGGACCTCACGGGCGGCGGGCAAAATCGTAATCGCTCCTGCCGAAAGGATTTCACGGACCTGCTCATGGTCGGGATAGGCACGTCTCAACACCGCTTCAATCCGCGCAACCAGAACCGATGTGCTGAACGGCTTTGTAACGTAGTCATCAGCTCCCACGCTCAGGCCCACGACAACATCGGTCTCCTTGTCCTTAGCGGTCAGCAGAATAATCGGGATATTTGCGGTTTCAGGTGTATTTTTAAGCTTGCCGGTCAGCTTGATGCCGCTGGTATCCGGCAGCATAATGTCGAGCAGAATCATATCCGGCCTGTTTGTTCGTATGCAGGCAAGTGCCTGGGCAGCGTCTTCGGCGGTGGTTATGATGTAGCCCTCGGCGCCGAGATTCATACTCAAAAGCTCCAAGAGGTCCTTCTCGTCATCAACAATCAGTATTTTAGCATTCATAAGCTTATATTATATCGGCTAAAAAGGACCTGTCCACATAAAAAATTAACAAATGCTTAACAGCTCGAATCCACGGCCACTGAAAGGCAAACCTGAGCTTTATAAAAAAAACCGGTTTCTATAACCTTTATCGCAAATCAAATATGTCGGCAAACTCCTCCAACAGGGTGGTATAAAACACTAAATAATTCTGGATGGGAAATGTCCGGATAGCACCAAACACGCTTGAACTATTCTGCTACCGAGCAAAAAAATGAATTTTTTTTACTCTTTTTCCCACAGCCACTTAGCAATTTGGCCGGCAAAAAAAATCCCCGTTTTTCGCACCAAACCTGCAAGTTTGTGCAAAGGGTGGAGGGGCTATGTAATTCCTGCGGAAGCAGGAATCCGGGAAAAGAGAAAGAAAGGGGAAGAAAATCAAAAAAGAACCGCCAAAAACACCGGAAGGAGCCAAAAGGATTGAACTATCAATGGATAAATTCGCCGTCGTAGATGCTGATGACCTCGAAAGGATTTCTATGTATAATTGGTGTGCCGTCAGAAGGAACCGCACTTGGTATGCCAAAACATTGCGACCGGACGGTAGCCACCTGTCAATGCACCGCCTGATTGCCGACGCTCCCAAACACCTCATGGTTGACCACAAAGATCACAACGGCCTGAACAATCGAAAGAACAATCTCAGGCTCTGCACTAATGCTCAGAATCAGTACAACAGCAAGCCCCGCAAAGGCGGCACCTCAAGGCACAAAGGAGTCTATTTTGACAAATCTCACAACAAGTTCCGGGCCGTTATTTACCACAAATCCAAAAGGTATAATCTCGGAGATTTCGTTGATCAAGACGCCGCCGCCAGGGCCTACGACAAAAAAGCCCGCGAACTCTTTGGCCAGTTTGCTTATTTGAACTTTCCAGATGAATAATGCTTTATTAATCGTTAGCAGCGTTGACAACGCAAGGTCTTTTCTGCCTGAAGGCAGTTTGGCCGGTTCGCATACCTGAATTTTCCCGACTGTCACCCCGGACTTGATCCGGGGTCCAGTTTGCTTGCCCTCCGTAGTTTTAGCGAAGGGAGGAACACAGTCGAAGGAAAGGATATCTAATGACGCAATACGCAATACGCTTCACGCTTCACGCTTCACGTTTCACGTTTCTTTGTCATTCTGAACGAAGTGAAGAATCTATTAAATCAAAATCGCGAAGCGATTCCACATTCGATGTTGAACGTTGAGTTTATCCTGAGCAGGCCGAAGGAATGCTCGATACTCGAAAAGTTTAGACACTGATTTCGCAGATTAACGCTGCTTGTTTTTACCGCAAAATAAACACTAAAAAAGTCGTTGACGGGAGTAGTGCTTAGTGTTATTGTGTAGTTTTTCGGATGGACTTAAAAACTATCGCAGGAAGAACGAGGCAAAAATGTACCGCGGACCTTTAATTTGCCCAGGCTTTAATTTCCTTAAAGGGAGGCTATTATGGTTGAACGTGAAGAAGAAATCATGAAAGGTGAAAGCATACCTGTAAATAAAATTTCTGAAGAAAATACAGAAACCACAGAAAAAACCCAGGCTGAAGCAGAAAAGGCTCAGTCAGAAGGAGTAGAAGGCCAATTAGAAGATAAACCCACCAGTCCAAAAAAAGCTGCAGGAGAAGTCTTTCAGGAACTTAAAAACGTTGTAGTGAGCATGGATTTTAAGCTTGAGGAAGTTAGTCAATTTGTTCATCTTGCAAAAGACAAATTGGTACGCCAATCAGATGAATATATTAATGAAGGCATGATGAAAGTAATTGAGTCGATGTTTGAACTCCATGATATGCTCTTCAGTCGGGTTATGGCGATGGAAGCTGGTATCCTCGAACCTGATAGTTTTAGTATAGAACTTCTTGGATATATTCAGGAAAAACTTAAAAAACATGGTATCAATGTTATCATCCCACAACCCGGAGAAAGTTTTGATATAAATTACATGGAGTCCTTAAAAGCTGTACCTGCGAGATTTTGGAGATTGCCGGATACGGTCGCAAACGTAGAAAAATGTGGCTATTCCCAGCAAATAACAGAGATAGAAGAAAAAATCCTTCGTCCTGCACGTGTAAACGTCTATCGAAAATAAGCATTTTGGAGAATATTATGAGCAAATATCCATGTGTCGGTATTGACCTAGGAACTACATATTCTGCCCTGGCAGTAATCAACGCGGCTGGACGCCCTGAGATTGTTTCCAATGCTGAAGGTGAAAAGGTTACACGTTCTGCTGTTTTATTCCAAGAAAAGGGTCCTGTTTTAATTGGAGAACGGGCTAAACGAAAAGCCGGAGCTTATCCTGAACGTGTTGCCCAATGGGTAAAACGTCGAATGGGAGAACCTGACTGGCGATTTCAGTTTGAAGGCCAAAGCCATTCAGCAATAGATATAAGCGGAATGATTCTTAGGAAAGTTAAAAAAGATGCCGAAGCCCGTTTAGGTGATATCAAATACGCAGTTGTTACAGTCCCCGCATATTTTGATGAACCCAGACGAACAGCAACGATGAATGCAGCCAGATTAGCGGGACTTGAGTTGTTAGAAATTATCAATGAGCCCACTGCTGCATCAATTACTTATGCCTCAACTGGAGGACGACCTGGTACTATTTTGGTTTACGACTTCGGAGGTGGTACATTTGACGTATCAATAGTTAGGGTTAAGGATACGTTTAATGTCGAGGTCGTTGCCACAGAAGGAGATCATCAGCTTGGCGGTTATGACCTCGATAAGCGGTTGGCTCGTCATTTTGCACAACATTTACAACAAGAAAAGAATATCAGAGTAACAGAAGACGAGAAAAACGGCTCATGGCTTGACCTCATCGACCAAAGTGAAACGGTCAAGAAAGATCTTTCCAGTATGTCCCAAGATCGTTGTCGACTGACTTGGGGTGCGCATATTGTTCCAATGGATATTCACCGTTCGACTTTTGAAGAAGTAATCTCTGAAGAAATTGTGCGTACACAAATGCTTGTTGAAAATGCATTAGAAGCAGCAGAAATGAGCCCTAAAGATATTGATGAAGTACTTTTAGTAGGTGGTTCTACCAGGATTCCCGCTGTTAAGCAAATGTTGAAAAGAAAATTTGGAAAAGAACCTGTGTCATATGTCAGTGAGGATGAAGCTGTGGCAATGGGAGCAGCTATTAAAGCAGGATATTTAATGAATGAAAGAGGCCTCACTGATTTAACCCCGGAAGCTGTTGCGATTATCAGTCGCACAAAATTACAGGATGTTACCGCTCATAGCTTGGGAACATTGGCTGTTTGTGATGTTGGAGGGGAAATGAAACTTAGAAATGTAATTATGATTCGCAAAAACTCATCCATTCCAATTAAAAAAACTGAAACATTCCACACAATTGTTAAAAACCAAACAACAGTTAATTGTAGTGTTACCCAGGGCGAAGATGCGGATCCGGAATTTGTAAAAACACTACTAAAAGAGCAAATGGAGTTGCCTTCGGATCGCCCTGCAGGATGTCCGATTGAAATCACTTATTCCTATGATGTAAATGGCCAGATGAAATTTGAGTTCAAGGATGTAGAGTCTGGACGTGTAAAAGTCTTAAAATCCACAGATGCAGAACGTGCTCAGCGACATGTTGAAGAAATTGAAGCAGACTTTGATGACTTGGAGATCGAATGATGGAATGTTTTTTTAGTTTCATCTTTATCATGGCTATTTATGTGGTAGTGGGAATGATTAATGCTAGCAATGAGCGACAGCAGAAGAAGCAAATAATCGATAAATTAGTAAAAGTTCAACAAGAGATTGACGCTGATCTGAGTGTCAAATACATTAAAGATAAAATTGAGGCGGAAGATGGTGAGAAACTGTCTTGTCATAAAGTAACTATCAGTGGTACGTGTAGAGTTCCAAATGACAATTATCCTTGCAGGATTCTTTTTTGTTTATTTGATTCAACAGAGGATGGCGAAGAAGATAAATACCCTGTACTGTGCTTAATTCCAGAATTTGCAGATGAAAACGGATTTTTACAATATGAACATGAAATAAAAATGCCTTATGATGTTACTACTTTTGATGATTTGCCTGTCATAGCCTTCCCCCCACAAGCAATGATTTTGCCCAAAAGAGGTAAGCGAAAAGTCGAGGCATATGTTGCGATTACTCCATTAAATTCAGATCGCTGTTTTAAACATGGCTCTACAGTTGTAACGTGTACACAAAGTGGATATGGGTATTTAGAGTATGAAGAGCGCAGCATTAAAACAAATGAATTAATTGCCCAAATTGCTATTGCCATTTGTGCTTCTGATGGTTATATCGATAAGAGAGAAACAGCGATAGTAAAAAGTTTTTTTGCAGAACAATTTGCCAGATTGAATGATCCAGAGAAAGTTAAAGAGTCAGTAAATTCAGCTTTAAAAGAAACCTTATCGGCGCATAAAAATAATCAACTAAATATCGAAGCCGAATTAGTCTCGTGCTGTAAAAAACTTATAGATTCCGGTAGAAAGAATGATATTCATGCTGCCTATGAACTGGCTGTACGGATTGTTGCTGCCGATGAGCAAGTACAGGATGAAGAGCGGGCCGCATTACGAAAACTGGCTCAGCTACTGGAGATCCAGCCTGATTTGGCTAAGGAGATACAAGATAAGAATTTTGCTGTATCAATGTTCGCACAGACATCAAGAGAGTCGATGTTGGATATGCCTACAGGGTTGACAAAAGAACAAAAAATCAAGTTTTTAAATAAGGAATATCAGAAGTGGCGTGCACGTGTAAACCACCAAAACGCAAAGATCCGAACAGAAGCTGAAATGCGTATTCAGGCTATTACAAAATTGCGACATGATCTAGAAAAGGAATTGGATAATGTCTAAAGCGAATCCATTCTTGAGCCTTTGCGAAAGGGTACGGTTTTGTGGCGATACGTGTACAGTTTCCCAACACACTGATGCATCTCGAAAGCTGAGAGAGTATGCGTTTAAAATGCGATCTAGGGGATTACGTGTTAATCCTGATTTGACACCAAAACTTTATGAAATTTTATCTACTACAGCAACTAAGCTTAATCTTTCGATAGAGCCTGAGGCCTATGTCTTAGCAAGTTCTGAACTCAATGCGTATGCTCCAATTTTTGGTGTTAAGGATCGCCCAATGGTGGTCCTGACAAGTGGCGTCATTGAACTTCTAAAACCCTTGGAACTTCAGTTTGTAATAGGTCATGAATTGGGCCATTTAGGGCTTGGACATCCCGGGGTACCAGAAGAAAGTAGGGATGAGAATGAACTAGAAGCTTTAAAAAGGATTTCAGAATTTAGAGCTGCAGAGGTATCTGCAGATCGAATTGGATTAATTGCAATAGGGAGTTTGTCTATCGCAGCCAATGTGAAAATTAAACTTGCTTCAGGTTTGACATCCCGGCATATAAAACCAGATGTTGAAAGTTTTATAAATCAGATTGAGCAGGATTCGGAAGGGATCTCTCGTGAGTGGGAATTATATCAGATTCATCCGAGTCTTCCTTTAAGGCTTTGGGCACTGATACAATTTACAAAAACAGCAGCATATGCAAAATTGACTGGTCAGGGAGCCACGGGGACAAGCCTAGAAGAGGCAGATAATATGATTTCTGATAAATTATCGCAATTAGGAGACGGGAAGTTATCCAAGTTGGAACAGAGGAATTTTGACTATGCAATGACATGGTTAGGCGCTTCCTTGGTATTTGATGACGAGGTTATTGAAGAAGATGAAGAAAAATTGTTTATAAGTTTAATTGGAGAGGAACTTGCACAGAAAGCATTGCATTTCGCCAGAGAATATGGCTTGAAGCCTGTTCTTGAAAAATTAAAAGAATCCCTTGAAAGACTGGATTTAGACGACAGTAGGATAAAAAGTAAATTGCTGAATACATATGAAATGTTTGTCCAGCGTGTCAATATATTAGAAGATCAGCCAAAAGCATACAGTATCATAAAATCGGGTCTGTTCAGATAACTGTGTAAATGGTTAACGCTTTTTAGTGTTTTACGTCTTTATTCTTCCTTGACTTCATATTCATATCCAATTATCTTCTGTTCATCGTCCTGAAGGATAGGGCTCTGCTGGAGAGCAACCTGAGCGTCAGGACGATGCCGGGACAGATGGCTCCGGTGAGATACTATCCGCTGGAGCCTTCTGAATATCTGTCTTGGCTGATAAGCGACAAACTCATTAAAATAGTTCCGCCGAAGGCGGGTTCCTTTTTATCACAGCGGCATACGATCCGGGAACTTAATAGCAAACTGGTTCATCGCTGACTTCCAGCACCTTATTGGCATTGTCCATTTTTTTGAGATATTTTCAAGTGCCAAATAAAATATCTTCATGATTGAGGCATCTGTAGGGAATGAGCCTTTGGTCTTGATAACCTTCCGCAACGAACGGTTGATTGCTTCAATGGCATTGGTCGTATAGATAGCCTTGCGAATGTCGGCTGGGGGGGGAATTAAAGGTGTACGGGGGAATTAAAGGTGGGGGGAATTAAAGGTGTACGATACATTTTACGATGAGTTGTACTTGGTAATGATAGGTTTAGATAGAGGAAGGCAGGTAGGCTGAATTACTGCGGAGCTTTGGAAGCAGACATCGTCTGGCCAATAAAATAGGAGCGATACTATGAACCGGTTTCCTGAAAAGAGATGGTACTTGTATGACAACACTTAGGGCAATGTTCAGAACAAGCATGTTTAGTATCTCCCTTCAACTACGTTCAGGGCGTTACGATTTACTATTTTCTATTTTTTCTCTTGTCCCTGTCCGTGTTAATCTGCGTTAATCTGCGTCTAATATCAAATTCAGATTAACCGCGTGGGCCGGT
>Ga0180433_10004243_pt1 | contig 20282 bp, 18 predicted proteins | sample SS_ome_8_FD_132980 | JGI IMG/M metagenome (GOLD analysis project Ga0180433, IMG submission 132980) | Hypersaline lake sediment archaeal communities from the Salton Sea, California, USA - SS_1_D_1 metaG | ecosystem: Environmental > Aquatic > Non-marine Saline and Alkaline > Hypersaline >... | reverse complement strand
GTGGTGCTCAAAGCGGGTGTGTCACCCGCGTCCCATATCTGGGAATGGGAGTAAACTCGACCCAGACACGGGGGTGGCACACCCCCTCTGAGCTATGTAACCACGCGAACTCCTAGAGACCCATACTCGTGAATCAGGACATTGCGCATCCCACGCATTTCGGCCCACGGGATGTGGGGATAGCGCTTCACGATGTCTTCGGGTACGTTGCGCGCGGCTTCGCCGATCAGCTCCACGTTGCGGATGACGGCATCTATGGTTCTATGATCAGCGGTGAAGGCGCCCATGTCATCCCTCCAACGTACTGAGTGATCCTTTCAATCGCCTGCAGAATGTCCTCAATGCGCAGTCGCCAGTCACGGGGTGACATCAATGGCCTCGTCAAGAATCTCGGCCTTCATAGACTCTCGGAGGGCATCTGGGGTAACAAGGTCAACTCTACACCCGAGAATCTTCTCCAACACTTGTTTCAGCCGGATGAATTCGAATAATCCCACTGGGCTGGAGAACTCAACCAGGAAGTCGACATCGCTCTCCGACCCAGCATTGCCCCGCGCTGCGGAGCCAAAAAGGGCCAGGGATTTAACTCCCAGATCTTGCAAAGTGGCACGATTTTCGCGGAGCCGGGCTGACACTTCGTTGCTTCTCATGGTGCACCTCCTGCCTTTTAGTATACCTGTCCCCTGATTCTGCGCAAATCAAACGAAGCGGAATATTGACTTCACCGCAAGATTGGGCTATACTGACCAACGAGTGAGGCCAGGGAATCTGGAGGAAGGATCGATATGTGAACGCTCGAGAGGCTGATGAGTTGGGAGCACACATCGCTGCGCTCGTTCAAGCCGGGCAGGTGCCCGAGGGCTACGGTTTGTTGGCCCCAGTGCTGGCCGAGCGGACGCCGTTTCGCCTGCTGGGGCGCATCGGCGAGGCGGTCGGCGCCGGCCCGCCGGAGGCAGCCAGTCCTGAATGGGACGGCAGGATAAACACGTTCCTGGACCACATCGCGGCCGCCAAGACGGAGGGCGGGTGGGTGGTCATCGGCACCGCGCTGGGGAGACAGATGGAGCGCGATATGGCGGGCGCTTTCGACCGCTGCCGGAGCTACATCGTCGCCGCCGACGTGTGGTACGGCGCGGATATCCTGGGGGAGCGGGTGCCCGGTCCAGCGCTGGCAGCTGATTTCGAGCAGGCCGTGATGCAGTTGGCCCCCTGGCGCAAGGATCAAGACGCCTGGGTGCGGCGGGCCGTCGGCGTCAGCGTGCATTTCTGGGCCAAGCGCTCGCGCGGCGCCGAGGAACTCCGACCACGGGCGCAGGCGCTGCTGGACTTCCTGGAGCCAACGTTCGAGGAGTGGGAGATGGACGCGGTCAAGGGCGTGGGATGGGGACTCAAGACGCTGGGCAAGCATTACCCCGACCTAGTGGCGGATTGGTTGGCAGAGCAAGTGGTCGAGCGCCAGCGCCGGCACCGGGCGCTGATGCTGCGGAAGGCGTTGACCTACCTGTCGAGCGAGCAGCGGGCCCGCGCCACAGGGGAGAGCACATGGGCAATAGCGTGAAACTCACCGCGTCACCCTGCGCTTCGCGCAGGGTGTACGTCGCGACAACGGGAGATTCTGCGCTACGCTCAGAATGACAGCCAACCCCAGGGCAGCTCTTGCGATACTGTGTCCACAGAGACTTGCAGAGTCCTCAGGACTTTGGCCCTGAGAGACGTACCTGACAGGAGACGCGCCCGGATGAAACTGGAGTTCCAAGAGTATCGCGTCCGCAAGATCGTCAACGTCCACAAGCACGTTGACGGGCCATGGTTCTGGGGCAAGTATACGGCGCATCCGTACGTGGGCTGCCGCAGTGGGTGCGCGTTCTGCTACTCGCGGGGCAGCAGATACCTGGGGCGGCGGGATCCCAAGACGTTCGACACGCTGATCCAGGTCAAGATCAACGCCGTGGAGCTGCTGCGGAAGGAACTCCCCAGGCTGGGGCGCGACGTGATCGCCTGCGGGGATTGGCAGCGTCCGGCCGAGCACCGCTACCGGCTATCGCGCGGGATGTTAGAGGTGGTGCGCGATTTTGACTTTCCATTGTTCATCGTCGAGCGCTCGCCGCTTCTGACGCGCGACCTGGACCTGCTGGTGGAGATCAACCGGCAGGCGTGGGTGGGGGTGGTCCTCAGCATCAGCAGCCTGGACCCGATCCTGAAGCGGGCGTTCGAGCCGCGCAGCCCGGGCGTGAGGCGCCGCCTGCGGGCCATGGCGCAGTTGGCAGAGGCGGGCATTCTGGTGGGCACGGGGCTGATGCCCGTGCTTCCTTTCGTGGGCGACGACGAAGCACATTTGGAGGAAGTGATACGCGCAACGAAGGACCACGGGGGGACGTTCGTGCTGGGCAGCGGGCTGACGATGGACGGTGCCCAGGCCGAGCGGACGCTGGCGGCGGCGCGGCGGCTGGACCCGGCGCTGGAGGCACGCTGGCGGGAGTTGTACGACTGGGAGGAGGGCGGGAAGCCGAACTACAGCCCGCCGGGGGCGTACAACGCCCGGCTGGGGCTGCTGATCCGCGAGCTGTGCGGCAGGTACGGTTTGCTGGATCGCATGCCGCGCTACATCGCGCCGGGGCCGCTGGCGGTCAACAAGCGAGTCGGCGAGCGACTATTTCTCAAGACCTACGATCTGGAGTTGGAGGAGGCGAGTGATTATCGCATCTGGGCGTACCGCAAGGCGGCGTGGACGGTGGACGAGTGGCCGGAGAGCGTCGCCGAGATTTACGAGGCGCGCGGCGAGGCAGGGCTACGGGAGCTGCCGGGGATCGGGAAGAAGCTAGCCAAGGAGATCACGGGGTACTTACAGGAAGAGGAGAGGGGAGCAGCCAGCGGACGAGGGAGTGCAGACGTGTCGGCTGCTTCACAAGTCGGCGGTCGCTGATAGAGAAGGAGCGTTATGGCATATCTATCCGAGGATGCGATAAGGGCACTTCAGGTCCTTCTGCTGGGGTGGCTGATCAGCCTCACGGCGGGCACCCTTGCTTCGACTAGCGGTTCCCGTCATTTAGGCCCGCAGAGGACTCCCACCTCCTAGATTCACGACATGCCTGGCACACGAGGGAAGCCCCCACTGCGTGGGGGCTTGTTTTTTTGGGGGGGCGGCGCGTGAGGTCAGCCGGTGAATTTTGGCTCTGTCATTCCTTTGACTCCTACCTCTATTCGGAACAGATCGCCGGCGAGCGGTTGGTTCTTTCTTTCCTGTTCACTCAGGGTGAGCCGTGCGGTGGTGATGTACAAGTGACCCAGGTTCTCTCCACCAAACGCACAACTGGTGACATTCTGCGCCGGCACCTGGACTTCTAGATCAATTCTTCCATCGGGATCGTAACGAGTTACTTTCCAACCGCCCCAGTGAGCGCTCCAGACGAACCCCTCGATGTCAACCGTGAGGCCATCAGGAAATCCTTCTTCTTCAGGGACACGGATGAAAGGGCGTTGATTGGCAATGGCACCGGAGGCCAGGTCATAATCGTAGGCCAGAATCACCCGACGCGACGTGTCCGTGAAGTACAGCGTCTTGTTATCCGGACTCCAGCCCAAGCCGTTGCATATGGTGAAGCCACTCGCCACTCTGCGGAGGGTCCTGTCTGCCTCTAGACGGTACAGGCTGCCTTCGGTTGCCGCAGGCTCTGCTTCGTTCATCGTTCCTGCCCAGAAGCGCCCGCGCCGGTCGACCGCGCCGTCGTTGAAGCGAGTGTGTGGAATCTCTTCCTCAAGAGCTGCGATGAGATCGAGCAACTGCGTCTGCGGGTTCCAGAAGGCGAACCCCTTGTCAGTGGTCACGACCAGGCCCCCTACAGCCCGCAGCCCTAAGGCGGTCACCCGCCGGCCCACGCCGAATGATTTGTGCTCGTCCTTCGCAGGATGAAACCGATGAATGCGGTGGTTCTGAATGTCCACCCAGTACAGAGATTGTTCCCGTGGGTCCCATAGTGGACCTTCACCCAATTCGTTCTTCACAGCTATGACATGCTCTGCTTCAACTGCTGGACATCTGTTCATTCCCTTTCCATTTCTTCCTTGCTGTGGTCGGGCAGTGCCATCTTAGCCATAGTGCCGCCATCCACGACCATGACGTGTCCGACCATGTAATCACTGTCCTCAGATGCCATATACACGCAGGCCCTGGCTATGTCTATCGGTTTACCCATACGTTGATAGGGGATTAGCCGTCCGATTGCTTCTGGATCGAAGTATGGGATCTCCCTGTGGAAGCTTTCGACCTCGGTCCAGCCGGGGCATATGGCATTCACCCGGATGCCCAGCGGGGCTAGTTCGACGGCAAGTTGTTGGGTCCACCCCCAGATCGCGGCCTTTGTGCCGGCGTAGACCGAGAACCCAGGAAGGCTGGATCGGGCGTGGCTCGAGGTGGTATTGATGATCACGCCCTTATGTCCTTGATCGAGCATGTGCTTGATGGCGCGCTGGGCACAGAAGAATTGCCCCCGGATGTTGACGTGGTAGAGCAGGTCGAAGTACTCGGGTGTTACTTCTGAGAATTGCCTCGATTCACTGATGCCGGCGTTGTTCATCAGGATGTCGATCTTGCCCAAAAACTCGACTGCCCTGTCGACCAAGTCGAGACAGGCCTGGACATCACTCAAATCAGCTTGGAAGGCGGTTGTGCGCCTGCCCATCGCCTGGACTTGCTCAATTGCACTTTGTGCGCCTTTCGCGCTTCTGAAAAAGTGGAGAACGATGTCCGCACCCTGACGGGCAAATTCCAGCGCGATCTCACGGCCTAGGCCGGTCCCTGATCCCGTGACCAGAGCCCGTTTTCCCTGTAACTTTCCATTGCTTGTCATATTCTATCTCCTCTACGGAGTGCCGTGCCGCATGGCTGGCGGGGATATGACGGACGCAGGCGATGATGGCGAAACTACCACTCGGCCACCGATCCATCGTCGTGCCAGAGGCGCGGTGTCTCCCAGGACCCATCGTAGACTTTGTCGACCAGGGCCTCCTCGTCGAGCTCAATGCCCAGTCCTGGCCCAGTTGGCAGGTCGATATAGCCGTCGACGACTTTGAACGGCTCTTTCAGATAGCCTTCGCCCAGAGTAACGTGCTCCTGTGCCAGGAAATTCGGGATACAGGCATCCAGTTGCAGACAAGCGGCCAGTGCGATTGGTCCCAACGGACAATGGGGGGCGACGGCGGTGTAGTAACATTCGGCCATCGCTGCGATTTTCTTACACTCCAAAATGCCCCCGGCGTGGGATAGGTCGGGTTGTAGAATAGCCGCTGCTTGCTTCTCTAACACCTCGCGGAAGCCCCATTTGGTAAACATACGCTCGCCCGTGGCGATGGGGATGCTGGTGCTTCGTGCCACAGTGGCCAGGGCGTCGACGTTTTCGGGCAGCACGGGTTCCTCAATGAACATGGGTTGGTATGGTTCCAATGCCCTAGCAAGCCGGATAGCCATCGCCGGACCGCATCTGCCGTGGAAGTCGATCCCGACATCCACGTTGGGGCCGACGGCGTCGCGGATCTCGGCAAACCGGCGCACGGCGTCTTCGACCTTCGCCGGCGTGTCCACAGATTCAAAGGCGCCGACCAGTCCCGTCTTGAGTGCCGTGAATCCAGCATTGGCGCTGACCCTGGCGCTCTCAATGTACCCGCCATAGGTCTCACCGCTGAGCCAGCCGTACATGCGGATCTTTTCGCGGGTGGCCCCTCCGAGCAACTGATAGACCGGCTGGCCCAGCCACTTGCCGGTGATATCCCACAGCGCCTGTTCGATGCCGGAGAGCGCGCTGCATAGAACGGCTCCACCGCGGTAGAATTGGCCGCGATAGATCGCTTGCCAGTGATGCTCAATTCGGCGGGGATCCTGCCCGATCAGGTATCGGCCGATCTCCTGTACAGCAGCGGCAACTGTCTGGGACCGGCCTTCGACAACCGGCTCCCCCAAGCCGACGATACCCTCGTCGGTGTGGACCTTGAGGAACAGCCAACGCGGCCTGACGAACGTGGTCTCAAGTCTGGCAATCTTCATCGCGATACCTCTGCAGTACTTTCAGTCTGCCCGCCCGCGGGCGATTTCCGCCACGAAGCGGCGGGCGCGTTTCGTGAGCGTATCAAAGTCCCCTGAATCGAGCAGCTTCTGGCTGACCAACGCGCTGCCCACGCCGATGGCCGCCGCGCCCATACGGATGAAATCGGCGGTGTTTTCCAGATTGACCCCGCCCACGGGGACCAGTTCAACCTGCGGCAGCGGCGCTTTGATCGCCTTGATCAGCGATGGCCCGCCTAAGCTCGCCGGGAAGACCTTGACCATGTCGGCGCCGCATTCCCAGGTGGTCAGGATCTCGGTGGGTGTGAAGGCGCCAGGCATCACTGGCACGCTGTAGCGGCGGCAAATCTCGACCAGCGAGGCCTTGAAGGACGGGGATACGACGAACTGGGCGCCCGCCAGAATGGCCGCCCGGGCGCTCTCGGCGTCGAGCACAGAGCCGGCCCCGAACAACACCTCCTTGCCATACCTAGAGACGGCCTGCTCGATAACCGACAGTGCCCCCGGCGTCGTCATCGTTACCTCGATCACACCCACTCCTCCCGCGCGGATGGCGTCGGCAGCGCGCAGCAATTGCTCGGAGCTCTTGGCTCGCATGATGGCGATCACGCCGGTGTCGCGTATCCTTTCCATACGCTCTCTGTGGTCCATTTGCTTGTTCCTCCCTTGATGCCTATCGCGCGGTGCGCTTGCCACCGCCCTGCACATCAGCCCGCATCCGGGCCTGGATCTCCTGCCGGGTGACGATCGGCAGGTCGTACATCAGCGTCTGCTTCAGCCGGGTGGCTGCATCGCCGACGAGCACGCCCTTCTGGATCGCCACCGCCCGATCTCGCTCGGTCAGCAGTCCATAGTAGAAGCCACCGTTCCACGTGTCGCCGCCGCCCAGCCGGTCCTTGAGCACGATTGGACGAACCTCGGCTGAGCGGAAGAAGTCACCCTCGGCACCCATCGCTGCGCTCTCCCAGCGGTGTTGCTCATGTGTGTCGGGATAGCGGATAGTCACGCCGATCACTTGCAGGTGGAATCGCTTCACCAACTCTCGCATAAGATATTGCAAATCCTCGTCCTCCAGCCGGCCGATGTCACCCTTCACGATTTCCTCCGCGCTGACCCGGCCGCAGCCCATCCCGTAAATCCTGGCCATGTCCTCGATAGTGGTGATCAGCACGTCGACGTAGTCAGTGAGGAGCGGCGTCATCACTTGCTCGCACTGCACCGGGCTCCATAGCGTACTGCGGTAATTGAAGTCCAGTCCGACCAAGCACTCGGAGGGCCTGGCATGCATGGCCTCCTGGAACGCCTCCAGCGGGTAGTTACGCTCATAGCCGCTGTGCGTACTCAGGCCGAAGGTGATGCCGGATGCGTGGAACAGGTGAGCGTCGGCCAGCGCGGCGTGCCAGTCCACCATCCCAGCGCCCAAGCGGCTGGCGGCGGAGAACTTGCGTTGGTACCAGCCCACTCCACGCCGGGGCGTGCGGCCCAGCTCGTACAGGAAGCGCCCGATTGGCTCCGTCTTCTCGGCCCAGACGAGGTGGTCAGTGCGGACGCCCTGCTCCCGAGCCACGTTGCGCAGCATCCAACCGTAGGGGTTGTCGGGCACGCGCGTGATGTATGAAGAGGATATGTCCAACCGGGCCAGCATCAGCGCCAGCGTGAACTCGCTACCCGCCAGGGACACGTTTACCCGGCGGGTGCGCTCCAGCCGCTCGTCGTCGGCGGGGGTGTCGCGCACCATCGTCTCACCGAAGGTGACAAACGTTGCGCCTGAACCGGAAAAGGAACTGAGATCGTCCTTCAAAATGTCGAAAACGGTCCTTGATGAGAGCATGTCCACTTCTCCTTAATCCGATCCCATCCAACTCCGCGTTGCTGGTCCAGGATCCTACTGGTAGATACCGTGAGTCTGCACGGTCTCCCACATCGCCATGAAGTTCTCGGGCGGGACATCGGCCTGCGTGTTGTGCACCGTGCTCAAAACGAAGCCGCCGCCGGGTGCCAGAGCATCGATGCTGCACTTGACGTCGTCGCGCACATCCTGGGGTGTGCCGAAGTTGAGGACGTGTTGCGTGTCCACGCCACCGCCCCAGAACACGACGTCCTGGCCAAACTCGCGCTTCAACTCCACGAGATCCATGCCGGCGGCGCTCTTCTGCACCGGGTTCAGGATATCCACACCGGACTCGATGAGGTCGCCGATCAACGGGCGGATCGCGCCGCAAGTGTGGAAAAATACCTTCACCGATGCCTGCTGCTTGATGAAGGAGAACAAGCGGGTGTGGCGGGGCTTGATGAACTTGCGATAAGTCTCTGGAGAGATAAGCAGTCGGCTTTGGCCCGCCATATCGTCGGCTTCCACCACGATGTCGGCCGACTCCCCTGCCTCAGCCAGCGCGTGTTCCCAGTATGCCATCTTAAGTTCGACGATCTTGTCCATCAGGTACCCGGCCAGGTCCGGGTGGAGGTAAAAGTCCATGTAGTACTGTTCGAACCCGCGCAGCCATGCGTGCATCTCGGTGACACCGGCACATAGACCATTCAGGATGACGATCTTGCCTCGGTCGTGGGCAGTTCTGGCCCTCTCCCCCAGTCCCTCAAAGCGGTGGGAATCTGTGGCGTCGGGCCAGGCATAGTTCTGGGTGTCAGCGGCCGTCTCGGCGTCGGTCAGCGGGTGACGCTGCATGTCGTAGTAGAAACCGCCCTTCTTTGGCATGCGCCAGTCAATGTTCCACTCGTCGGTGTAGGCGGTGTAATTGCTCTCGTCCCGGAGCACCAAGTTGTAGATGGCCGAAGAGCGCGGGGAGACGTTGCGGCAATCGGTCTGGAGCCGATTGGCGACATCCTCATCTACGACGGCGAGTTGTTGGATAATGTCTTCGGTGCGGATCTCGACAGCGGGAAAGCCGAGGTAGTCTCTGAGGTTTCGGTAGGCGGTCTTGTGGATTCCAGTCGCGCCGGTGCCCCCCAGATCGAAGGGCACGCGGTCTGGCTCTTGATGTTCGAGTGCACGGAGAACACGTTCTCGCGAGTTCAAGGCTTCTCCTTTCAGGCTGACTGTGTTGAAGGTGATGATTCCTCGATTGCAGAAGTGTCAGGTGAGGATCATTTCCAGGGACCAGCACCGCTCCTGTTTGGGACCAAGTACGCCGTGCTCGCGCCAGTGGTTCACGGCCACGGTCAGGGAGTCCGATGCGCCGATGCAGGGCTCCAATGCCAGATTGTAGTACGGTGGTTGGGCCAGCGGTGTCCATCCGGCGCAGTTCATCCACACGCCCACGTGGCTGATCTCGCTTGGAGAGAACCGGAAGCAGAAGCTGTGTTCTTCGTCGGGCGTACTGAGAATTGCCTCGACCGGCTCGTCGCCCTGGAGCGGTAGCGTGAAATACTTGACGCCCTGCCCCAACGATGGCGGCTGAATCCTGGATAGGTCGACAGTTTGGCCCGATGCGTCCCTGGCTAGGGGCCATGGTTGCAGTGTCCCGGTCTTCCCAAACAGGTCGTTGGTTGAGAAATCGACGCGCACCTGCGAGACGCCGGCTGGTAATGAGAGGTGCATGCCGGGCACGATCCTAAACAGCGGGTGTATGCTCCATATAAACGGTAGTTCGAATGGGGCGAGGTTGGTGGCTCGGTAGCCCAGCCGCGCCATCGCCTTGCCGGCCTCAACTGTGATTGTGCGCTCGAAGCGGTAAGGCAAGCGTACGCCGTAGCACCTCATGACTAGCTCTATCCGTTGGGGAGACTGGTGGATCTCTACGTCCCACGCCTGAGGCCATAGTTCTCCATGATCTGGTATGGGTGTCCCGGCCCACGGACCAGCCGGGAAGAAAGTTGGGGCGACCGTGGGAAAGCATTCATCCAGCCCGCCGAGGTCGAACTCGCGGATATACGAGGTTCCATAGATGGGCTTGCGATACTCCAGATACGGGCTTTTCCAGAGCCACTCCCTTTGGGAGTGGCGGTGAACCATACTGGCGATCTTGCCCCCCAACTCCGGCACGACGAGCAGGAAGATCTCTTCGTTGGATATTTCCAGAGCTTCGAAGCCCTCGTACGTGCTCCCACGTTGCTGACACAGTACCATTTTTATACTCCTGATGCAACAGTCTGCTAGGACTTGATACCCGTGGTGGCGATACCTTGCACGAAGTACTGCTGGAGCAGGAAGAAAGCGATCAGGCCTGGGATGCAGGCGATCACCGCGCCCGCCATAATCACACCATAGAACGTCGCCCAACCCTCAGCAGCGGCGATAAACGTGGCGATGCCGACCGGCAGCGTGCGATGTGCGTCCGAATCCACGGCGATGAGCGGCCAGGTAAAGTTGTTCCAGCTTGTGAAGAAGCTGAAGAGGGCGGCTGTGACCAACGCAGGTTTGGAAAGGGGAAGGAGCATATGCCGGAGTACGCCGAGCCGGCTGCAGCCGTCGATGCGGGCGGCATCCTCCAATTCCTTTGGGAAGGTCTGGAAAAACTGGGTTAGCAAAAACAGGTTGAACGCATCGGCGATGCCCACTGAAATCAGGCTGAAGTAAGAATCCAGGATCTTGAGTTTACTGAACCCAAGAAACAGTGGAACCAGAGTTACGTCGGTCGGCAGCAAGAAGCTTGCCAGGATCAACATGTATACGAACTTCCGGCCACGGAACTCCATCCGCGCCAGGGCGTATGCTCCCAGGCACACCGCGATCAGGGAGAGCAACACGGTCGAGAACGACACGATGAAGCTGTTGAGCAACCACTGGTCGATTGGGAACCGGTCTAGGACCTCGCGGTAGTTTTCAAGCGTGAAGGGGTCAGGTATCCAGCGAACGGGATATGTGAGGATGTTCTTCTCTACCTTAAGGGATGAAACCACAATCCACACGAACGGGATCGCCCATACGACACCAACCACGATCAGACTGGCGTATAGCAGCACCCGTTGAGTGATGTGGGAAAGGCGGAAGCGGTTGAGCGTGAAATGTCGTCTCTCTGTAGTTCGAGTACCTGTCATTGAAGTCATAGTTCCTGTTCCTCGTGGCCTGACTTACCCTTTCCCCTGTATAGCTCTAAGCTGGACGAGCGTGAGTGCAATGCTGGCGATCGTAAGCAGTACGGCGGCGGCGGAGGCAAGTCCCATGCGGAAGTTCTGAAACGCCTGCGTGTAGATGTAGTACATAATCACGAACGTTTTGCCTACCGGCCCACCAGCAGTCATCGTGTAAATCTGTCCGAAAACCCGGGATGAAGCGATGACGGACATAGGGATGACAAAGGCATTGAGCGGGCGCAGGGAGGGCAGTGTGACGTACCAGAAGAGTTGCCAGGCACTCGCGCCGTCTATCTTCCCTGCCTCGTACATATCAGGCGGGATGTCCTGGAGCCCTGCCAGGTAAATGATGACGTTTGTGTTGATGGTCCACCACACAGTGGTAATCACGATGGCCGGCATCGCCCAGTCTGCTTCGGAAAGCCAGGAGACGGGTTTGAGACCGATCTGGATCAGGTAGTAGTTTAGCAAACCGAAACTGGCGTTGTACATCCATCCCCAGATAATGCCCACGGCTGAGACCATGAGGACCCTGGGGGCGACGACTAGTGTGCGGGCAATGCTCTTGCCAGCCAGACGTTGGTTCAGCAGGATGGCAAGTGCCAGCGAAAGGACAACGAGCAAGGGTACGGCAAGCACCATGAACCGCAGGGTATTTTTCACGGAGTCGAGAAACAGGTAGTCCTGGAACAGTTTCCCGTAGTTTTCCAGGCCAATGAGCTGCGGTGTGCCCGTGATGCTCCAGCGGAAGAAGCTGATTACTACACCGAAGATGGCGGGAGCCAGCACCAACAGCGCGAACGGGATCAAGAATGGGAGGAGAAAGAGATACGCAGTTACCTCGTTGTAGAGAAACCGCTTCCACGCGGATTGCCTGGATTTGACGGCAATCTGGGTAACTGAGGTGACAGCGGGGGCTTTTTCCATATCTCTGCCTTTCGACGATGACAAATCCTACACGTAGCGCGCGCGCATGTCAAGGCCCAACAGCCCGGGGAGGCCCTTTGATCGCCAGGACAGGGCCTCCCCGACTATGTAGTGGGCGAGCTAAGTGAGTGGGATTTCCAAGATCTCGTTAATACCCTTCTCCATATCTTTCAGCGCTTCCTCCACCGTCTTCTCACCGGAGATAGCCGCCTCCAAGTTGACGGTCAACGGCGTTGGCTTCTCCAGTGTGAAGACCTGCGTGTACTGCAGGATGAGCGGCTCGTAGGCCAGATACTCAGCTTCTTCGGCAAATGCCTTGTAGTACTGCCAGCGTTCGTGATTCTGAAGCTGTTCCATAACCTCGGGCGTGACCGGAAGGATACCGACGTTTACACAAGCTTCCAGGTTATTCTGTGCAAAGTACTTGATAAACCGCATACCCGCGAGTTGGCGCTCGGGAGAATCTGTCGGCGACAAGGACATGATGTGAGAGTTGCACCAGGCAGCGGGTTCTTTGAAGCAGGCAGGCATGGGGGCCGTCCTGATGTTCAAACCTGCTCCGGTCCATGCATTGACGTTCCAGGGTCCATTGAAGCAGATGCCCTCAATTCCCGCTCGAAAATCCTCAAAGTCATCGTGTCCTTTGGGGCCAATCTGGTACGTATTGAGCATATCGTACATGAACTGAGTCGCCTCGCGGCCGGCGTCGTTGTTGAAAGCGGCCTTGTTGTCCTCGATGAAGCGTGTGCCGGCCTGGTGCAGCCAGGTATGCCACGTCCGGCGCGTGGTACCGTGGGGGGTAGCAACTGTCGCCGGCCCACCGATCTGGGTGAAGTTGCCACTGGCATCTTTGATCGTCATCGCCTCCACCCACTCGAGATACTCCTCTCGATTGGTGGGCGGTGAATCGGGATCCAGTCCTGCTGCCTCTACCAGGTCGACGTTGTAGTACATGGCGAAGGGGTGAATATCCTCGACGATGCCCCACAGTGTGCCATCGTAATAGCACTGCTCTTTGACTGCATCCGCAATCCCTTCCCAGCTCCAGTCCACCTGATCCAAGAGGTCATCCATAGGCAAAACTGTGCCCCGCTCGACCATTTCAGGGACCTCTGTGGGGTGGTACAGGGCAACATCTGGTGGGTTACCTGAGGCTGTGGCCATGACCCACTTGGCGAAGAACTCATCCCAGTTATAGGCCGTGACGTCTACTGTGATGCCCTGCTCGTTGGATTCGTTGTAGCCATCAATGATTGTGGCCATTGTCGCAGTGTTGTCAGCTCCCGTCCAGCCGTGCCACATAGTTATCTCAATAGGCTCTGGTCCGGTGGAAGCGGGCTGAGCGGTTGGCGCGGTCTCCTCGGACTCGGATGGCGCTGCTGGTTGGGGGGACGGTTTGCTGCACCCAACGAGAGCCACACCGATTGTGGTCAGGGCACTCGCGCGGAGGAAGTCGCGCCGGCTGATCTGTCTCTTTTCCACTTTCATCTCCATTTGTCTCGTCTCCTTGATTGTGAACAGGTACACGTACGACTGAAAACTGCCTTCCGCTTTGTTCACCTTATGTCTTGTGCAATACCACCTCCTACTCCCCGGGTTCTGTCTACAATCCTTCGATTGCTTGGCTCAAAGGGTTGGAATCGAGGGCCTTTCGACTTGACTGGGCCAGTGCTAGATGATAAGATTAGGTGGCTTGGTGACGTAAGGGCCGTGTGTAGCATACCATCTCTGGCAACCACAAACAAGGTCCTGGTACGGCCAAATACGGGACGCAAAGCGGACATATGGATACGTTAGAGGAATTTGAACAACAACTACGAGAGGTGCTGACGCATCTGTATGATCCTACGTATTTTCCACCAGATCTGGTATGGGATGCGATGAGGTGTAGCCGCCAGCAGGGAGGAGAGGCACTTCGGGCGGCGCTCATTCGGGCGATCGATGAGATGAAACCGACCGCGGGCGCTCCACTGACAGCGCGCATCCGGCGGTTCCACACATTGTTGTCCTGCCGATACGTCCAGCATCTCACCCAAGAGGAGACCGCTGAACACCTGGGTATCTCTCCACGTCACTTGCGGCGTGAACAACAAGAGGCGGTACGCGTTCTCGCGCACCGACTGTGGGAACAGCGACGCACAGATACACCTGCGTCGGACAACCGCCCTCAGGCAGTGGATGTACAGGGAGCGGGCGTGAACGCGCTGGAGAATGAAGTTCTGGATTGGCGTTCCCAGGTAAGGCGCGAGCTGGTCTCTCTTCAGAAAAGTGCGCCCACCGCGATAGCGGACGTGGGAGAAACCCTGCAAAGTGTGGTCGAGCTGTGGAGTGCCTCGGCTGCAAGACATGGCGTCGATTTAGAGGTAGGTCATGTGCAGCCAGGCCTTTGCGCAGCGATTCATCGCTCGGCGTTACGCCAGATCCTGATTGCGGCTGTGGGAAAACTGACTCAGCATATGGACTCCGGGCAGATCACGCTCAGTGCTGAGCGTAGAACTGGGCGTGCCGGGATCGAGGTAGTTGGGCGGCCCGTCGCGACGGGTGATGCCCCCAACAGTGAACTTATTCGAGAGATCCTGGCTACACACGATGGCTCGATCAAGATCGACACGGATGGCAATCAAGTCTCTTTCAGCATCGTTTTGCCGTCTGTGGATGAAGTCACCGTGCTGGTTGTGGAGGACAACGAGGATCTGGTTCATTTCTACCGCAGGTATACAGCAGGAACGCGATATCGCATCGTGCACGCCGTGCAGGAAAAGTGTGTCTTCGAGATGGTCGAGTCCTTCAACCCGGGCATCATCGTGCTGGACGTGATGCTGCCTGACGTTGACGGATGGGAGCTGCTGGCCCATCTGCGTGAGCACCCCGCTACCAGGGAGGTTCCTATCATCGTGTGCTCGGTGGTCAGGGAAAAAGAACTAGCGCTGGATCTCGGTGCTGCGCTGTATCTGCCAAAACCCGTGCGGCGGCAACAATTCATTCAGGCACTGGATCAGGTTATCAGGCGGGCTTGAACAAGAGCGCCGGGATTTCCAATGAGCAACAAAGCAGTTTCCGCAGCGGCAATCCCTCGCCCAGGGTAGCGACGAATAATGGGCTCGTTGTTGGCCACAGGGAGGAAAAATCTTGGGTCGATACCGGGATGACAGGAATGTCTCGCAAGGCTTCATCCTTATTCTTGAGTTCCAAGATCTGCTGATTGTCTATGTCGGGCGTCGGGGTATCCAGGAGCACGAGGTCCGGCAGGTGTGCAAGCAGGTCATCCAGTGAGAGACCCTCGCTTGACCTAGTCACAGTTTTCAGCGTGGGATCGCAGGCGTGCAGCAAGCGGGACAGGAGCTGGGAGACGTCGGGTTCGTTGCTCACGACCAGCACGGTTTTTACAGGTCTGCCAGCTTCTTGAAGCACCTTATGCAGATGTGCGCGGGTGACTGGCTTCACCAGATAGTTTGCTGCGCTGTTTGCATCTAGCATGTGTTCCTGTGGGGCGGGCACGGAGCACCCCAGAATCGGAGTGTCAGGCATTTCTTGCCTGGCTTTCTCCATCATGGGCCATAGACTGTCAGGTGATGCTGCATTGAGTAGAATCGCATGGACCGGGACTTGATGTGCTTCCTCAATCGCTTGACCTAGATCGCGCACGTTGGCCAATTCCGCTTCGTCCGCATAGTGGGCCAGCATAGAATAGAGGTGGTCTGTCTCATCACACACGACGATGCGTGGTTTGCCAGGCTGGATAGGCAAATTCATCCTCGCTGTCCGCTTGGCCCGCCCCCAGCCTTTGCTGACCCAGTGCCCTGGCCTCACCACATGGGTGATCGGGGGAGATATCGGTAGGCTGAAGGAAAAGGTCGACCCACGTCCCAACTCGCTTTCGAGCCATATGCGCCCACCGTGGAGCTTAACAAATTGTCTACTTATGCTCAGGCCTAGACCACTTCCGCTCTTGTCGTGCCATAGCCTGTCTTCACCCTGGCGGAAGGGCTCGAAGATCTTTCCGGCATCCTGTGAGGAAATGCCAGGGCCGGTGTCAGTCACACTCAAGACAACCTCGTGCTCTCGTTCTGCAACCTGGATCTTGACCCCTCCCTCCTTAGTGAAATGGGCAGCATTGCTCACCAGATTGATGATCACCTGCCGGATACGGGTTCGGTCGCAGTAGACTGTGGGCATCTCCTCTGGAATCATCATCTCCAGGCCAAGGTGTTTCTTCTCCAGCACGGGTTGTATTGCCGTCACTGCACTGTGGATGATCTCCACCAGATCAACTTGCTCCTTATGCATAGCCATGCGTCCCGCTTCCGCCCGGCTGAGGTCCAATACGTCGTTGACCAGGCTTGAGAGATGTTCGCAGTTGCGTAGCACGATGTCCAGGTCCTCCATAAGTGCTGGAGGGAGCTCCTGTCCATAGACTTCTGGGGTCTCGACAAGGAGGTCGATCAGCCCGATGATCATGTTCAGCGGGGTACGGAATTCGTGGCTTACCCTGGCCACAAACGCCGCCTTGGTTTTCAGAGCTTCCTCTGCGATTGAGCGCAGTGATGCCATTCTTTCGCTAGCCAGCGTGAGCTGTTGGTTAAGGTGCACCAAGTCATCAAATGCCTGCGTCAACTCCAGTTTTCGGTCCCGCGCTTCTTTCAACAACCGCTGGGTGCGTTGGGAGTATTCCCACAACCACGCGTTGAGCTCACGCACCGGGCGATACACGGCATACACTACAGCCAGCGTCGCCCAAATCGCAACCACAGCTATTATGACGGTGGCTGGGGTGTCGTTCGGCGCGACGTAGTTCCGCATGAGAAGGAGCAGTGCTGTTTCACCAATGGCGATCGCGGTGGCGATGGGGATGCTGAAGAGAGCTGCGGTCAGAGCAGTGGGCACCACAACTAAAGTCAGGAATCCCGGTATTTCTAACCACAGGTTTCCCAAACACAGCATTGTGATCAATGCAATAACCACAAACCACTGGCTGGCCCAAGGCCTGTAATCATCGAGCGCCCATGCAACCGCCGCAACTGCGTAGAACAAGGCTGCGAAATACAACACTCTCATGCGATAGGATGGGTCGGACTGGGCATCACCCACGAGGATGAGCATCAAACCCACGACTCCCAATATTGCAATCACCCACTTGACGGAGATGCGCAGTTCGGGTTCAATGGTTGAAGAGTCTATTCCTACTGGGATTTGTTCAGATTTGCTTCTGCCAGTTTCCATATCGCTTTTCGTCCCTCTTTAGAATCAGAGGCCATTATAGATCGGCGCGGCGGGCTGGTCAAATTACGACCGTCACAGCCCCCCACTGCGTGGAGGGCTTGGATGGGAGTAGGTGTGAGTAGGCTTTCACGGGACTGTGACAGAAGCTCCCCACGCAATGGAGGAGCACCGCTAGCCCAGGGAAGTAGATATCCTGTGTGGGTTAGCTGTCACGGCCACCCCTCACGTAGTGGAGGGCTTGCACAGGGGCAGTGTGGCGATTTGTTGATTTGTCGATTAATCGGGTAGGAGGGGGCCTCACGGCCCCGTCCTCCCACACCACCGTGCGTACGGGTCCGTACACGGCGGTTTCCTCTACAGTTCTAGCCGGTACTTCTGACCAAGGCTCGCTTCCAGGTCAACGCCGTGTATGCTTGCCCCTCCTCATGCACAGCGGATCCAGTTCCGCCTTCAGCGTTTGTGCCGTGGCGCACGCACTCCCGCGTGCCTTGCTGGTTCTCCGCATCCGGTTTCTGTTCGTCGAATCCGGGATTTACCTTACGCATCCTTCGGATTCCGCCTCACGGCAGACACCCTTGCTTCGACTAGCGGTTCCCGTCATTTAGGCCCGCAGAGGACTCCCACCTCCTAGATTCACGACATGCCTGGCACACGAGAAGAGGCCCCTCGTGACGTCACGGGGGGCCTCCTGTTGTGTATTATTCAATCGCCTGCGGAAGTTGCCGCAGCACGACTACGTCGGTCTAGTAGGGAGGCATGCCGCCGCCGGGTCCTGCAGGCGCGGGCGGCTCTTCCTCCGGGATGTCGGTGATGAGCGCTTCGGTGGACAGGATCATGGCGGCGATGGAGGCCGCGTTGGAGAGCGCGCCCTTCGTCACCTTGGCCGGATCGATGATGCCGGCCTCCACCATGTCCATGAAGTCGCTGCGGAGCACGTCGTAGCCGAAGCGGTCGTTCTTCTTGTCCTTCTGCATCCGCCGCACGCTGTCCAGAATCACCGCCCCATCCTCGCCGGCGTTCTCGGCGATCTTGCGGATGGGCATCTCCAGCGCCGTGCGCAGGATCCGCACGCCGGTCTGCTCGTCGGGGTACTGCATCTCGACCTTGTCTAGCGCGACGATGGCATTGATCAGCGCGACGCCGCCGCCAGGCACGATGCCTTCCTCGACCGCCGCGCGGGTGGCCGAGAGCGCGTCCTCGACGCGGTGCTTCTTCTCCTTCAGCTCGGTCTCGGTGGCTGCGCCGACGCGGATGATGGCCACGCCACCGGCCAACTTCGCCAGCCGCTCCTGCAGCTTCTCGCGATCGTAGTCGGAGGTCGACTTCTCGATCTCGACCTTGATCTGCTCCATGCGGCCCTTGATCTGCTCATCTTCGCCATGGCCACCGACGACGGTGGTATCGTCCTTGGTGGAGATGACCTTGTCGGCCCGGCCCAGGTCAGCGATGGTGGTGCTGTCCAGCTTGCGGCCTTCTTCCTCTGTGATGACGTGGCCACCGGTGAGGGTGGCGATGTCCCGCAGCATGGCCTTGCGGCGATCACCAAAGCCAGGGGCCTTCAGCGCCAGGCAGTTGAGCATACCGCGCAGCTTGTTCAGCACCAGCGTGGCCAGCGCTTCGCCGTCGATGTCCTCAGCGAGGATGACCAGGTTGCGGGCGCCCTTCTGCACCAGCTTCTCCAGGATAGGGACCAGGTCCTGTGCCGCCGAGATCTTCTTATCATAGATAAGAATGTAGGGCTCCTCAATGACCGCCTCCATCGCCTCAGGGTTGGTGATGAAGTAGGGAGAGATGTATCCCCGGTCGAACTGCATCCCCTCGACGTACTCGGTCTCGAACTCCAGACCCTTGCTCTCCTCGACGGTGATGACGCCGTCCTTGCCGACCTTGTCCATCACCTCGGCGATCAGCTCGCCAATCTCCCGGTCCTGGGCAGAGATAGCGGCTACGTTAGCGATCTCTTCTTTGCTCTCCAGGTCGATGGCCTGCTCGGCGACGGCTTCTACCACGGCCTCAGCGCCGGCCAGGATGCCACGCTTGAGCAGCATAGGGTTGGCGCCAGCGGCCACGTTCTTCATGCCCTCGGTGATGATGGTGTAAGCCAGCAACGTGGCGGTGGTCGTGCCGTCACCGGCGATGTCGTTGGTCTTGGTGGCAGCTTCCTTCAACAGTTGGGCCCCCATGTTCTGGAAGGGGTCCTCCAGTTCAATCTCCTTGGCCACGGTCACGCCGTCGTGGGTGATGGTGGGGGCGCCCCACTTCTTGTCGAGCGCGACGTTGCGCCCCTTCGGACCCAGCGTGGTGACGACGGCGTTTGCCAACACGTCAATCCCGCTTTTGAGGCTCCGACGGGCATCTTCACTGAAAACCAATTGCTTTGCCATATCTATTCCTCCTAATCCAGATCAGGTTATTTGCTATATATTATTCCAGGATGGCCAGTACGTCATTTTCTCTCATGAAGAGAATCTCTTTGCCATCCTCCGTCTTGAACGAAGTACCAGAGTACTTGGCGTACACGACCGTGTCCCCGACCTTGATCTCCATGGGGATACGATTGCCGTCGTCATCGATGCGGCCCGGGCCCACGGCCAACACCTTGCCCTGCTGAGGCTTTTCCTTGGCGGTGTCGGGGAGCACCAGCTTACCACCGGCGAAGGTTTCCTGTTCCTTCTCCAGCGGCTCGACGACCAGCCGATCGGCCAATGGTTTGATGTTCAATGCCATCTTGCTACCTCCTGATTGAAGATTTTACTAGAATTTTGCTCGCAGATTCTTGGCCACTTGCCAATTTAGCACTCGGGATATGAGAGTGCTAACACGAGCCTAATAATACCATGGTTTTTTCGTGATGTCAAGAGGCTTCTGCGTTTTCCTGAAGACAGGCGAGCATGGTATAATTGCCATGGAAGCGCCATACGACGTGTAGCAATGTCTCAGGGAAACATGGATATAGAATCAGAACACGCCTCAATTCTGGTGATTGAGGACGAATTGGGCATTCGCGAGGGATGCCGGCGGGTACTGGCTCGCGCAGGCCATCGAGTGG
>Ga0180433_10004242_pt1 | contig 20294 bp, 16 predicted proteins | sample SS_ome_8_FD_132980 | JGI IMG/M metagenome (GOLD analysis project Ga0180433, IMG submission 132980) | Hypersaline lake sediment archaeal communities from the Salton Sea, California, USA - SS_1_D_1 metaG | ecosystem: Environmental > Aquatic > Non-marine Saline and Alkaline > Hypersaline >... | reverse complement strand
TTCCTTGGGGCCCTGGACATCTAACCAAGAACAAATAGTCTCCCCAAGCTATCGTGGCAGCATGGACCTGGACACTTACGTATACCTTGGCAGCACCGGTCAGACAGATGAAGGCAAAGCGTTTGTGAGTCTTGTTCGCGATAAAACTGCAACCGCCGATACACAGTACAACTTCATCGCCATCACTAAAGACGGGAACGAGCTGGAAAGTCACACTCGGCGCTCAGGCGGGAGCGCCTCCTTACATCAGGAGAGCTTCGAATTCGATGTGCCGCTTGCCGAGGTTAGCGCATTTCGTGCGCGCAGCCGACCGATTCGCACAGCGATCTATCGCAACGTTGTGCTACGTTCGGCAGCCTCGGACAGATCGGACGGAAGTTCACCGACTCCCTGACAAGAAGCAGTGGTGAAGCTCGCACTATTGCTTCACAGCTTACCCGCAGCGCGGCATTCTTCGCCCAATTTCTTGATGTAGTAGCAGTAGTTTTCCCAAGAGATGTCGGGAGGGCAGCTATGGTCGACCCAGGGAAGGTATCCCCCTTCTTCAATCAGTGGACGGACGCGGTCGAATTCGGCGTCGATACGCGCTGGGCCGTCGGCAATGGCTTTCTTGTCGATATTGCCCCACATCCGGAGTTCCTTGCCAAACTCCTTGCGGAACTTGACACAGTCCATCCCCGCCTGGACCTCGAACGGATAGATCAGGTTAATACCGGCATCGAGCCACACAGGAACGAGGGATGTGATGTCGCCATCGCTGTCCAATGAGAAGTACTTGACGCCACGCGAACTCAAGTAGTCAACAACCTTGCGGTAGCGCGGCAGCATATACTTACGTACCATGTCTGGACCGATCAGCGGCGCCGTTTTGTATGCCATGTCTTCCCAGAATCCGAAGACATCAATATCCGTGTGGTCGAGGACCTGCCGCATCATTTCAATCTGGTATTCTGCAAAGTAGTCCATCATCTCTTCGACGAACGCGGGATCGTCGTGGAGCATCATGCACAGATTCTCGACACCAACGAGATTGCGAATCGACCCAAAGAAGCCGCCCCAGCGATCAGCAACAACGAAAAGTGGTGCCGTACGCTCACGCCACTGGCGAAAGGTATCTTCTGCGTCAGGTCCCATTCGCTCCATCAGATTTGGCTGGAGACGTTCTTTCGCGAATTTACGGAAATCTTCCCGCGATTCAACCGGGAAGCGTACGAACTGAGGCATCGAAGAGTATCGGTGATCCTTGAGCACCTTCATAACAATGCCTTCTTCGTTGACGAATACGCGAGTGTGATCGTCTTCTTCCAATGTCTTTTCTTCAAACGGGGGATTGGGCCAGAAGAGATCGCCAGACCACAACATATGATCGCTGCCGAAAACATCTTCAAGCGGTGTCCCATCCCATCCTTCTTTCCGCCAGCGTTCTTCAGTTTCCGGCCAGCCACCACTTGTGAGAAAGTAGACCTGATCGGCTGGTTGGTATTCCATCGTAGCTATGAAGCGTTCTCGGGAGTTCATCAGCAAACCTTCCACTAAAGGCAAATCTTCAGACAATGAAGAAAGTGATTATACAAACTCTATCCGTGTTTGTCCCGTGAGGCCATACGGCACTGTGACATATTCAGGCGTATACTCGTTTGTTTCTGATCGGAACTTGTCGCAATCAATCCACCCAGGTTCGCTATCGGCATAATGGAGAGGTCCGAGCAGGTTTCGAGGTGATCCAGCCACTTCTATCGATATTGTGTTTCTTCCGGCTTTCACGCACTTGGAAATATCGATGCCGTCGGCTGCTTTCCAAGGCACATCGCCAGCGTGTTTGCCGTTCACAGTTATGCTGACTGTTGTCCCTGCGAAAGCGCCAACTGTAAGAATTACGTTCTTGACGTTGCTTTTTCTCACCTGGAAATCTGTCGTGTAAACGATGCCACCAGCATAGAATGGGTATCCCTGATATCGCCAGTCTCCAGTGCGAATATTCTTTCTTTCCTTCACGATCCCGTGAGTCGCAGCATCTACCCCGAAGTCACCGATGAGATAGCAGTCCTCGATTTCCATTTCGTTTTTGTAATGGCAGCGGAGGACGAGAGTGTTCTCACCCTCGGTGAGCTTTGGCAATTTGACCTTGTGGAAAGCTCGGTCCAGCCACCAACCGCTATTCTTCTTCTGAACTGCTTTGCCGTTGAGTTGTATGGTGAAATGCTCACTTCCTTCGAGTACCAGATACACGGACTTGGAAGGAATATCCTTCACACTGAAAGCAAAGTGCATTTCTACATCTGCGCGCCCAATGTCCTTTTTCTTCTTTAGCCAGACCCACCTCTGTTGGATACCGTTCATATATACAGGTTGCAGTCCGAATGTTTCGCGGATTGTCCTTTGGGCTTTCCACACCGGCATCGGCTGTGACAACTTGCTGCCATTGAGGCTGAATCGACAGACGTCGAGTGGCAATGCGTTCGGTTCTGTGCGTGAAACACGCCACGTCGGCCCAAGATACACTGTATCAGATGCTGTCAGTTCGACTGTCGCGGCTCTTCTCTTGCGAGGACTCTGTTTTGAGTTAAGCACGTAAAGCTTTGAATCGGTCGGCTTGAATTGTGCGTCGAAGACTGCGAATTTTCCAATACGATTGTATGGTACCTCCTTGACATCGTTGCTCAAGAGATCCCACTCTTCCAGTCTTCCTTTGCCACTCAGCCACACGCGAGCCTGGTATGCGCATTCACGATCAGTATTGGCAAGGAAGAAGATCGATCTATCGCTTGCTTCACGCATCTGGTAGATGATCGGAGTGATTTCCTGACCGGATTCGTTTTGTATCTTGATCCTCGGCGGTTCAATATCATCAAGAGAGGTCGCCAGTTCTCTGTGGTCGTCGATCAGTGCCACGTTCTTATGCTTCAACAATCTGTCAATGTCTTTCGATAAACAACCGTCAACGAGCGTTGGAAGCGGTTTGATGGCCACCAGTCTCCCGCCTTTCGCGAGATAAGTCTGGAGTAGCGCAACCGTCGAGCTTCTCAGGTTGAGTGCGGGAGGCAGTACAACAACGTTGTATGTCGCCTTGTTGATCTTTATCCTTCCGGAAAGGGCCTTGCCGTACTTCTCCATCAGAATCTCATCGCCATAGTCGAAGTCACGATGAAGGCCAAGAAGCGCCTTGGAGGTATCATTCAGATAATGAAACCACTCTTGGACGGCGGGGTCTATCTCTCGACCTGATTTGTGAGCTGTCCAGCCACTTGAGATATTGTGAATTAGCAGCACATCTCTCACGGGGGTACCAGTACTGAGCACAAGACTGGCGCGAGCAAAATAGTCTTCGATGACCTTGTTATGCTTCCACCAAGTTGTGTTGTAATTGAATGAAGGTGGGTAATCTCGTTTCCGACATCCCTTTATCGAATATAGCGCGAGGTGTTGGCAGCGCTCGTTGATTCCCAAGGCATATTGCCAGTCGCCGATCCATTTCATTCCTTCAAAAGTGAAATCCCATCCTGTACATCCGTATAACTCTGAGAGCACCTTGTCACGTCCAAATTGTCTGGCGACACTGGTGCACTGCTTTACTGTGAGCACCTCTTCAATTCGTTCGCGCAGGAGGTCGATACCAGGCATTTGCTGGTACTCGTACTGGGGCATGACAGCGCCAGAGAAACCGATTTGCATTGCAAAGTCGTGTTCGGCCAAGTAGTGGCCAGTCAAAGCAACATTGTGCTTCTCACACCACTCCCCGATTTGGCGCGAGTATGAGTCGGCAAACAGTTCGGTCAGTGTGAGCCAATAGTCATGTCGCACTGACGCGGTGTCTCTTCCTTCAAGAAAGAAATGGGGAAGCTTATCCAGAATGTCGTAGCCTCGGCGCTTCTGAAAGAATCCAGGAAAGATAGCTGTCCACGGGACTCTATGCCCCGGCGCCAGGATCATGTCCTCCTGGAAGTGTGGTTCGTCAGTGAAGACAGCAGGCACAGTTCTGCCAAACTCTCGGCCTATCTCCCTGTAATAGGCTTCATATGTTATATCAATGAATGCACGAACTGATTCCGGATTGAGGTTATCTGCGTAGGGATATCCGTTGTACCAATCCGATGGTGCGGCTGTTTCCATCACGAAGCAGACTGTCTTCTCATCTTTTCGGGGCTTTGGAGTCGGAGCTTCCAGGTCGAGTCGGGTGGCGGAGACGAGGTTTCCGCGATTCATTTTAGCTCTGAATGCGCAAACAGTTTTCGGCGGGATCTTCTGGCCGGGCTTAAGCCTCTTCATCACGAGGGTCTTCTTCTGATATTCCTTGCTACGCGCCGGAACCAATCCCCCCGCAAAACCCGACGGCCAGCGGTCTTCGTCGTAGACGTATGCCTTCATTCCCAGCTTTTTGGCCTCAGCGACGGTCTTTCGCACACACTCCCACCATTCCGGACTGAGGTAATCGGTCTCCAAACCTTCGCGAGAGTGCATGAAAAAACCACCGATTCCGTGGTCATGCATGTCTCGAACTTGTCGCCTGAGTTCTTCCGGATTCAACCGGTCATTCCACGACCAAAATGGTGCTGACCTGTACTCATTCCCCGGGTCTTTGAACTCTTTCTTCATATCCACACTCACACAGTGCTCCTTGGAACGTCATTTGTGAACATGTTGACTGGTTTCTTCTTACATACTGTGCACTTGTACTTTTGGGATTCTATGAGCACTTGCTTCGTATGTCAAGTTTTCACAACGGGTTGCAGATCAGAGATATTGCGCCAGCTTGACACTGCAACACAGCTTGAATATCATGATAGCATGCAGAGTCATTTCGTTGTCTTTTTTGCTCTTATTGTCATGATTATTGTCCCTGTGCTGGTAGCCGCCTTATTCGATGGCTCGCCTTCGGAGGACGTGATGTTGTGCATCACAGCTACTGCTGAGCTAAATGGGATCCTTGAGCCATGCGGTTGCGCTCCAGACCAACTCGGTGGCTTGCCGAGGAGACATACGGCTGTGAATTCTGCAACAGAATGTGACTACCGTCTATTGCTGGACAACGGCGATTTTACAGCAGGGTTCGGCATGAAAGAGCGTCTGAAATCCGGAACAATATTCCAATCTTTCGAGGCAATGCGCTATTTCGCTGTCAACATTGGCGAACAAGATCTCTATCTCGGCCTTGATGCTCTTCGTCGTCTCCGCGATATTGCCCCTACAGTACACCTCATTTCCGCCAATGTAACCCACAGCTCGGAAGACGTTCCCTTTCAATCCCACGCATTCTGGAACAAGAGAATAGGTGTGCCCACTGTCCTTGTCACCGGCGTATTGTCCGCTGAGTTCATACCGCAGTTGAAGGCTTTGGATAAGAACGGGTTCACAATCGAGAAGCCTGAGTCGGCCGTCGAACGCGTGCTCTCTGAAGCCGGCTCAAAAGCTGACTTTGTTGTGCTTATGGTGCATGGCTCATTGTCTGAGGCCAGGGCTCTTGGTCTGGCTTTTCCCCAGATCGACATAGTCATCGCCGGACAGGAAGAGCAGAAGCCATCTGTAGAGCAACTTGGCGGAGAAAACCGGTTCCTTCTCTCGCCTGCGACAAACGGTGAACATTTGGCATCAGCTCTTGTTGTAAACGACCCTCAGCTTGCCGACTGGAAAGCATGCTCCCCTACAACAGCAACCCTGGATAAGAGCATTCCTTCATCAAAAGAGATTGAGCAGATATTGCACGATTACCAGAAGCGCCTTTTTCAGGAAGGCATGCTGGATAAAGTCCCGCGCAAAACGCTATCGGGAGGTCTCAAGTTTGTGGGAAATGAGGCCTGTAAGACCTGCCATCAGGAAGTGTACAAACAGTGGAACGAACGCAGCCATGCACACGCCTTCGAAACACTTATTGAGTCCGGTCATGAGTACGACCCCGACTGCGTTTCATGCCATGTCACGGGCTTTGGCTATGAGAGCGGCTTCTATAATGCAAAAGATCAGCCCGAGCTTGCGTCTGTCGGGTGCGAACAATGCCACGGCGCAGGCAGTCAACACGTCAGAGAGCCACTGAAGGCAAAATCGGACGAATCACCTTACGGTGCGACCAATGCTGCCGACTGTTATGCCTGCCATACTGAAATGCGTAGCCCTGCATTTGACTATGACGCTTATTTGCCTAAGATCAAGCACTGGGACTTGGAGAGAGACGATTTGACTTTGAGGGAGAAATAGTATGTATTCGATGTCAAGGAAGAGAGTATGTGTCACAGTACTGATGCTTCTGACCAGCACAATGGCTTGGGCCGCCCCGAAGATTGAGCTATCGGTGGATGTCTGGGACGTAGGCGAAATCAAGCAAGGCAGCTCACATACCAACAAGATCAAGATTAATAATACGGGAGATGAACCGCTAGTAATCAGCAAAACAAAGGGAAGCTGTTCTGTCTGTACTGGAACTGTACTCGATAGTAAGGTTGTCCAGCCCAACGAATTCACAACTCTCAGCGTCACCTTCAACGCAAAAAGAATGCGCAACAAAGTCTCTCGTACGGTAACAATATTTTCCAACGACCCTGAAACACCTGAGAAAGTCCTGACCGTCACCGCACTTGTAAAGGAAACTCCGAAGCCACATATGACGCTCGACCCGCGTAGCGTCGACGTTGGCGTCATGGCATCTGGGCAGTACCATAAGGAGAAGATCAAGATCACAAACACCGGGTCAGCTGACCTGACTCTCAAGAAGGCGGAGTTTAGCACCTCAAAAGGGCTGACCGTGGATATCGAAGGCAAAGACATTGTCCCTCCGGGAGAGTCTACACATGTAGTGCTGAAGCTCGGCCCCTTCGCCAAGACAGGTCCAATCGATGAATTCACCTTCATAAGATCTAATGACACTGCAAGTGTCGGAGGGCTCGTCAAGGTGCGCGGTTACGTCACAAAGGAAACGCTGGCCAGCTACGTGATGATTAAGCCCAAAGGTGACGCGGTTGCCCTGCCTAATGCCAAACAGAAGTGGTACAAGGAATATGAAATCGCCAATACCGCATCAGTTCCAATGACTCTGGAGGTCGATGGCACAGCGACCATAGTCCAGATTTCCGCTGATCAGAAGCAAATCTCAAGTGTCGTCCTTGCTCCGGGCGAGTCAATTTCAATTCGCGTTGCTTCCCTCGAAGAATTGACGGAGAAGAACTTGAGAGTCACTCTTGAGTGGCCGCTGACTTTCACGCCGTAGCAGTGCGACTGCCAATATGGTGCTGAGACCCGGCACTATTTCGGGAGACCTGAATAAATGCCACGGAAGACCCGTCACGGAGCGGCCACAAAGCCATCTGCCAATCCCGCGCTGCACGCGACCACGCTTTACCTGCTGGTATTTGTGTGCGGTGCAGCTCTAATGTCGCTGGAAATTGTGGGGAGCCGTGTCCTTGCTCCGTACTTCGGCAGCAGCATATTTGTCTGGGGCAGTCTGATTGGGATCTTCCTCGGGGCTCTGAGTATCGGCTATTTTCTTGGTGGCAAGATTGCTGATGTCTGGCCACGCTTTGAGCCCCTTGCTGCCTTCGTAATGGCTTCTGGAATCACTATCCTGGCGGTGATCTTCCTGGCAAAGCCGATCTGTTCTTACCTTGATTCGGCGGATTTTGGCAGGAGGTTTGGGCCCCTGCTCGGCTCGATTATTCTTTTTTCCATCCCCAGCGTCCTTCTTGGAACGGTCTCACCCTATGCCGTACGCCTACTGGCTCAAGATGTTTCGAGCATGGGGAAAGTCGCCGGAGCGTTGTATGCCCTATCCACTCTTGGAAGCATATTTGGCACGCTGCTGACTTCCTTTATCCTCATTCCGCTGATCGGTTCGCGGTGGATTCTCATCTCGATACACGCCACACTCATCGGAACCTGTGTTGTGCTGCTGTTTGTCAGATTTGCGGCAGGACTGGGCGGACTTCCCCTTGCAAAGGCCGCCTCTTTTCTGAGTGTGGGAGCCATCATGTCAGCAAGTTCCCCGGAAGAACTCTATCCCTATCACGAAGGATGCGAAGTAGTCGAGAAGCGAGAATCTGCATACCAACATATCCTGGTCGTTGACTACATTGACCAGAATGATTATAGCAACAACCAGCGGCGCCTTCTCTTTGATAGGTATCTGCAAAGCGCTGTTTACTTGGATACACTCGATACAGACCACTGCGTGCCGTCCACAACATACACCGACCTACTTCATCTACCCCTCATATTCAACGAGAAGCCTACAAGTGTCCTTATCATCGGCGGCGGCGGATGTGTAATGCCCACCGTCTTTCGCCAGCAGTACCCGTGGATGGACATAGATATCGTCGAGATCGACCCGGTAGTGATCGAGATGGCTCGCAAGCATTTTGCCCTCTCCCGGGTTGAGGGTGACAAGGTCCGCGTGCACGTAGACGACGGTCGAGCCTTTCTGCGCAGGTCAAAGAAGAAGTACGACCTCGTTATCCTCGACGCATATACTTCTGCAGGTCGTATTCCCATTCATCTTGTGTCTCAGGAGTTCTTCAAGGAAGTACGGCAGCACTTGACAAAAAAAGGCATTGTGCTGGTGAATATTATCAGTGCGATGCGAGGGCGAGGAGCGCGGTTCTATTATTCGGCATTGCACACAGCGTCTTCAGTTTTCTCGCAAGCCTATGTGTTTCCCCGTGTGACGGGAGACATGTTCATCAAGGAAGAGCAAACCAACCTGATACTCATACTCACTCAGGACGCAATCCCACTGAAAAAGACACAAGTAGTCCAACAAGCAAAAGACTTGATGCTGAGGGGTGTGGTCACTTTGCCAACGTTCGTCCACTACGCAAAGTACTTTCAGGCAGGCGAGTCCAACAGCACAGAGATACGAGAAGCCCCGCTCTTCACCGATAGCCACAATCCATCCGACTTGTATGCGATCCGATAGCTCGCAATAGGGAAGAACTGCCATCAGGGCGACTGATACAGTATCCGGTCACTCAGTCTGCGCCTTGTTGCCACGGCTCTTCTTGATAGCTATCGCCAGGCAAATACCGAGCCCGCCATAAAGAACAACAGCACCAAACACAAGCATAACCCAAGCTGACCATTCCATATTACTCGACCTCCCTGCCGCGCGATAACGACAGTAGAACAGCAACGATTATCAGGGCTATCACAAGATGCCAGCCGCCAACCTTCAGCGCCCAGCCATCGTATCCCTCATAGGGAACCCGCAATTCCTGTACGTAACCCATAAACAGCGAATACAGCAAGATAGCCGGTGTGACGTATCGAATCATTGCGTCCCACCACCATCCGATCCGAATCTCCGAGACAGAATTGACATATCGACGAAATTCACTTGGTTTCGCAAAGTAGCCTATCATTATGCACTCAAGCAGCCCAACCGCCGCGAGACCGAAGTTATTCATCCAGTGGTCAACTATGTCAAGCCAGTACAACCCAGCGTGTGTGCAATATATCAGTCCGACGAACAATCCGATAAGACAGAAACCCGCTGTCAGCTTGGTTCGATTGATTTTCCACTTGTCCCATATCCCCCCTACTACACCCTCAACTATTGAGAAAGCCGAATCGATGCCGAGTGTGAGCAGTGTTATAAAAAAGATTACGCCGAACAAGGCTGGCAAAGGCATCTTGCTGATCGCCGTCGGATACGTCACAAAGGCAAGCGTCGGACCGCTCTTAACGACCTCTGATACAGGCACGTTCAACGCACCTGCGAGATACCCCAGTGTGCTGAATACGGCAAAGCCAGCTAGAAAGCTTGTACCACAATTCGCCAACACTGTTATGAATGCACTGTTGTTGACGTCTGTCGTCTTCGGAAGATAACTGGCGTACGCAATCAGAATACCGAATCCCAAGCTCAGCGAAAAGAAGATTTGCGAATAAGCCGCAAGCCATACACTGGGATCCTTGAGCTTTGAAAAATCAGGGGTAAGATAATACTTCAGACCCTCAATCGATCCAGGCAGTGTCATTCCCCGAATCATGAGAATAATGATCAGAATGATCGGCAGCGGCACGGTAATGAGCACAACGCGCCCCACTCGCTTGACTCCACGATGAATGATGAGAAACACCGCCAGCCAGGAAAGAACCAGGCCAATGACTACAGGCCAAGACAATCCGCCAAGCTCGCTAGGACCGCTGGACAGATGCAGCACTTTCCCGAAAAAGAAGCCACTCACTGTCTCCGGGGAATCGCCCCACGGTATTACACTTGCGGCACTGCCAACAATCCCTCCCACAAGAGCCTTTAGCGACTGCCACGTGTACACCCAGCACCACGCCATGACCGCCGCGTAGTACAAGACGATCATCGTACCTACCAACAAAGCCCACCAGCCAACCCATTCCAATCGTCGATCCACTCGTGAGGCTGCGGCAGGAGCCGATCCTTGCATGATATGTCCCAGACCATATTCGAGAATCATCATGGGGATGCCGGCAGTAAGCATTGCGATGAAGTACGGTATGAGAAAAGCCCCGCCGCCATTTTCATAGGCAACGTACGGAAACCGCCATAAGTTCCCCAAACCGACCGCACTGCCTATCGCAGCCATAATAAATGCAGGACGGCTACTCCACCGCTCTCTCTTTATCTCCACGTATCGCTCCTCCTGGCGTCTTATAACCGAGTGTCAGTATCCAACTGCCGACTGTTCAACCACCTCACAAAAAGTGATTACAGTTGAATATTATAGTGTGTAGAATATTGAGAGTCCATGCGCACTTTCCCAAGGAGCCGATACATGAATTTCGGGGTATTTCAAGCTCATCGGTTTTTCCTTGGAGTTGACGATGGAAGGATTTGCGGTAATGGCAAGAGGATCGATAGCTATACGACTCCGCGTTGGAAGATTGTCATCTCTAGAAAGGCACAAGAATCACGTATAATGAATGCCATTCATTTTATGCATGTTTCTCAGTAATGTTAATGTGAGAAGACCCAATGACAGTCTGAATACGACAATCTCTATGCGCCAAAATATGGACTCGCATACGCATACGCTCATACATCTCCAAATTACATGCGGGGCCTATCGAGGTTGTACGTCTGGGCAACTGCCAACATTCCAACCAAGTGCCTTAAGAAAATCCTGTCACCCCGAGTTTTTTGTATCGACTCTTTCCCAAGGGTAATTCACCCCTATTGATGATGACAGGAGATTGAGGAGTCATCAGTGAGAAATGAATTAAGTCGCACTGCCTTCCAGCACTGCTGCCAACGGCCGTTGTAACATTTCGAATGCAGCCTCTGCCGTACCCGCCTCTAGCAATCGATTTCGCGTATGATCATCGCTAAACGCCGTCGCGATTCCAGACAAAATCTGGACCTGGGTGCCTGTCTCTTCTATGGGGGTAAGCAAAAGGAACACAAGATTGACCGGAAGGCCGTCCAAGCAATCCCAGTAGACGCCACGCACACATCGTCCAAAGATCAGGACCGGTGCTGATATGTTGTACAGACGAGCGTGGGGAATAGCCATTCCCTTTTCCATTCCAGTCCCCATCGTATTCTCTCTTGCACACACGGCTTCGTACAACTCATCCGCCGAAGGCATATCTGGCTGCTCCGACGCCTTGATACATAACTCTCGAATCACTTCCCACCGGTCTCGGCAGTTCAGATGTGGTGCTGTCGCACTTCGCAGGAAGAGGTCCATAACTCTCATACCTCTTCGACGGCGTATTGACCACGCAACCAACGGGCCAACGGCAATAGACGAAATCACAGCTGTCAGCAACAGGGCAGTAAATCCACTTCCATCAATCAGTTTGTATTGAAGCCCCACAACAGCAACAACAATCTCCATAGACCCTCCGGCTATGTGCGTAAGGCCCATCGAAAGAGCGTCCGAGCGAGGCTGCTTTGCCCAGATAGCGCCTGCCCATGCCCCAACAAATTTACCACCAATGCCAACAATCAGAACAGCTGCAACTAACGATAAATCGAACTCCTTGAAGAAGTCGAATCTCAGTCCGATCCCGGCGAAGAATAGTGGCACAAACACAGCATGCATCATCTGCTCAACCGTCTCGCGTGTCCGTTGCGACACATACTTTGACCCACCAGCCATGACTCCAGCAAGCAGAAAACCAAGCGTCGCATGACTTCCAAGACTATTGGTAACCACACCGCATATCAGACCTACACAACAGAGGAACGAAAGTATCAGTCCAGGGCGTGGCTGTTGCACGCTTCCAAGGTGGGATAGTGCCATATTGCACATCTTTCGGCCCAGAGTAAGACACAATGCGCTAAACCCAACCACCCATGCTGTTACCATCAGAGCTTTGCTTGGGCTTGTGCCCGCGGCAAAGCTCAAAACGAACGTGAACGCGGCCCAACCCATGAGTTCGTTCAAAGCGAACGCTGATAGAGTGTGCAAACCAAGATCGGTCTTCAGCAATTCAAGATCGTGTAGAACCCGTGCGATAACCGGAATAGCGCTTATCGCAACAGCAGTTGCCATGAAAGCGGCGAACATCACACTGTGATCCATGCCGTAGAAGACAATGAATCCCAGAATCATCGGGACAGCGACGCCGACGGAAGCAATCTTCATAGACTCGCCGCGCTGTTTCCATGCAGCTGAAAGGTTTATCTCCAAACCCGTCGACAACAATAAGAAAAGAATACCGAACCAGGATACAATCTGCAGCAGACCATGTTGCGTGGCATCCATGGGGAAAATGCTACTGTGAAGCTCAGGAGAAATGTGCCCAAACACCGTAGGACCAAGCAGAATCCCGGCAACAAGCTCCCCTATTACGGCAGGTTGTCCAAGGCGCGCCATCAACTCGCCCATGGTGCGCGCCAATGTCAAAAGCACCAGGACTTGAACAAGAAACACCAGAACATTGTGCTCGGTAAGGACTTCCACTTGCTTCTCCTGAGAAATTCGCAAATTGGATGAAGCATAATAAACGATGAATACCCATTCATTCAAGGACGCTCATACAAGACGCCCCACCTTTCCCTCGGCTGTTGATTTTGACCACATTCATATTCATGATAAGATTCCTGGCCGATGTTCAGTTGACAGCAACAGGCAAAGGAGTTCTCTCAGTGTCACATACAATCCGAGGGGATGATCCCCGGCTCACATGGCAGGGAATTGTATCGCTGCAGAAGGAAGATGACTGGGTGAAACCGTGGCGGATTCCCTGTGGCCAAGCCGACCTATTTCCGGAGGGCGTAGCGATACAAGCTCAGAGGCCGTCTGGGGCGCGCATAGTGTTTAGAAGCGACACCGCCTCGCTGACCGGAGATATCCTTTCGGAGGAAGACGACTGTTTCCTGGATGTTTCCTCTAATGGTAGGCTCTGCGGAACAGTGGATCTTACCAACACGCCACAGTTCCAGATCGACACTCTTCCTGAGGGAGACAAGCTAATCGAGTTATGGCTTTCCCCAGCGTCCCCAATCCGCTTTCGTTCTATTACTCTACCTGGAGAAGCCACTATCGAGCGCTTTGAGGACTCGCGACCACGATGGATCACCTACGGAAGTTCTATCACACAGTGCAGAGCTGCTGAATCCCCCTCCCAAACATGGCCAGCTATTGTCGCGCAGGAACAAGGTCTGAATCTGACGTGCCTCGGATTTGGCGGGTCGTGCCATCTACATCCGATTGTCGCGCGGGTGATACGTGATTTGCCGGCTGACTTTGTCTCGATATGCGCTGGCGTCAATATTCATGGGCAAAACAGTCTGAGTCCCCGAAGCTTTTGTCCGGCATTAGTGGGCTTCGTCCTGACAATCCGCGAAAGACATCCTCACATTCCAATAGTATTGACATCGCCGATCCACTCTCAGGGTGGTGAGAATACACCCAATGCCGTCGGCTTCACTTTCGCAATGATGCGTGACGAAATCGCGACCGCTGTAGAAAAGCTTAAAACCTATGGCGACAACAATATCCAATACATAAGTGGACTCGAACTTTTCGGTCCTGATCTAGAGAGCTATCTCTCTGATGGCCTTCATCCGAACGCTGAAGGTTACAAGCTATTGGGTAAAAACTATCTGAACACAGTCATACCAAAAGTATTTCACCACTCTGCATAAACAAGGACCTACAACCAAGCAATGCTGATTCGGCCAAACGATCCGAGACTGACCTGGCAGGGAATCGTTTCTCTGCAAAAGAAAGATGGATGGGTAAAGCCCTGGCGCATCCAGCACGACCAGATCGGGCTTTTCCCCGAAGATATTCTTCTGCACGCAGCGGAACCCGCTGGGGGACGCATCTCTTTTCAGACCGACGCTACATCTCTTGCGGGTCATATCGTACCAGAGGGAGAACTCGGTCTCCTCGACTTGCGCTGTGACGGTGCTCTCATCGGAACTGTAGATCTCACGGAGACTCCCCGATTCCAGTTCAACAACCTGCCTTCCGGAATGAAGCTGGTCGAGCTGTGGTTGCCTGCGTACGGTCCAATCCGGGTTCATTCACTTGAGCTTCCTGACGAGTCTGCGCTTGCTCCGTTTTCAGATACACGCCCACGCTGGCTAGCCTACGGTAGCTCTATCACTCAAAGTGGAGCGGCCAAGTCTCCATCGCACACGTGGCCAAGCATCGTAGCCCGTGAACGTGGTCTCAACCTGACCTGTCTCGGTTACTGTGGACAATGCCATCTTGACCCCATCATGGCACGCATGATCCGTGACCTGAAGGCTGACTTCATATCGATATGCGCGGGCATAAATATCTATGGACAAAACACCTTCAGCCCTGTAACGTTTCAACAAGCACTTATCGGCTTCGTTCTGACGATCAGGGATAAGCACCCTGGCACCCCTATGGTCGTAACCTCACCGATATACTGCGCTCCACGCGAGACCACTTCAAACGCTGTTGGTCTAAATTTGATCATGATGCGCGAGGAAATAGCATCCGCGGTGGATAAGCTCAAGTCTCACGGCGATAACAACCTGCACTATGTTAATGGCTTGAACATCTTCGGGCCGGACTTGTCCCAATACATGCCAGACCAGGTGCATCCGAACTCTGAGGGATACAAGCTGCTAGCCAGAAACTACCTAGACACCGTAATAGCACAAGTCTTTCCTTGAAATGGGCATTGGGCATGTGCGAGCTGGGTTCACCGACTGAATCTTCTCGATGGGTCCAGGATAGGAACCAAATCTTCTTCCGACACGGTCGGCCTTGCCGGTGGCAGAAAGTCCTGCCAGGTAATGGTAGGAACGGGCAGAACCGCCCGATCTGACGTTACTGTCGGTCTTGGTTTCACGACCTCAATTTCGTCAATGGCTTCCGCGATCTCGAGGACCGGTGTTGGTTTCGACTCAAGCGCGGCGATTTCTTCCTTCATCTTGTCTGTCTCTTCTTCGAGTGCTTTCAGCAGCTTCTCTGCCAACACCCGATTGCTTCTCTCTTCGTAAAGTTGAAGATCGAGTTCAGCAATTCTCTTCTCATAGTATTCCTGCTGCTTGCGGTTTGCTTCCGCGATCCCTTCATTCAGAAGTCGATCACCGTTTTCTATGACTTCAGCAAGTTCCTTCTTGCTCCTATCCCTTTCCTCTTGGATTTCATTCATCACCGTCTTGTACCTTTCAGCCTCTCGCTGAAGAAATCCAATCTGCTGCTGCAATTCGGCCTTGCTCTCATTCGCTTCCTTGACAAGCCTCTGCTCTGAACGCTCCATACTGCCTCTGATGACCAGAGAGAACACCAGTGTGCAAACAATCAGGGTGCTGACAATCCCTACAATAGCGGACCAGCCTATACGACGAGCCGTGCGACTCTGAATCCTGTTCAACTCCTCTTGCATCAAACGAAGTTGTACCGTCTGCGCCGTCGCAGCACTCCCGACAGACACAAGACTATCACGAAACTCCTTCAGCATCTCCAGGCTCTGGAGCTTCTCCGTGTTCTGAAGTTGCAGACGCTTGCTCATTCGGTCCAGCAACTCTTGCTGTGATGCAGACTGTTGTCCAGATGCCTGTAACACTTCGGACAAATGATCAAACGCTTCAGATAGCCTTGCCGGTTCAGTCCCTTCGGAGATAGACGGCAGAGCCTGAGCACCAGTCACAGCCGATTTCTTGCCCACAAGCTCCTCACGTGCAATCAGCAACTCACTCTTCCCGTCGATCACGGCGTTCTTGGTGCTCACGCCGTGTTCGCGGATATATTGGCGAACATCTTCTGCGGACAGGTTCAGCACCGATTGAGCCTCTTTCAGGTCAATCCATGTAGTACCACCCGACTTGTATTCCTCAGGGCTCATATGACTTCAACCAATTGAAATGAACTCGGCCGTCCGTGATTATAGGTCGGCAACACTTGGCGTGCAACAGACGACAAAAGGATGAGAATATGGTGACACACGCGATCTACACAGCATGCTCGGCATTGCCAAACACTTTCTCCCAGTTGGATCTGTTGACCAGTGTCACGTCATCTCTTCGACAGGAAGAACAAAGGCCTTGACGCCTTCCTTTGAATGCTCTTTGCGCAGCAGCCGGATCTCGCTCATTACTGCATCCTTCCGGTCATCATCCACAACAACAGCCATAGCGCTGTTGAACCCTGGCCAGATGGAACTGTTCAGTCGTTGCCCACTGGACTGCCCTGAGCCAAGTATTTGTTCCCACCGGGAATACGAACTGACATCGGCTCGGTGGAGCGCTTCAAGCACATCTTCATGGAGACCCGCGTTGTAGCATATCAAGACACATTTCACGCCTCAGGTTCCTTCCTCTTGTCGCAAGTCTCTTCTGCGCACTATCACGCGTGATATGACTATACTAATCTCATAGAGAACGTACAAAGGAACGCCCAGCATCGCCTGGCTCCCAATATCTGGAGGTGTCAGCAGCGCTGCAAGAACGAATGAGCCCACAATGACATACTTCCGAATTCCACATAGAAAGGCCGGTGTTACCACACCAAGGGCCGAAAGAAGCGCAACGACCAACGGCAACTCAAATATTACACCTGAAGATGCTGTGAGGCCAAGCACGTAGTTGCAGACCTTGCCTATAGCCCATGTGGGAGTAACCCCCATCTTTGCCGCATGGTCCATGAGAAAACTCGTGACTGGAGGTATCAGTATGAAATACCCAAATGCAGCGCCCGTTAGGAAACACAGTGGGGCAGCTACAAGGACCGGCCACGTCGCTCGTCGTTCCCGGCTCTTGAGGCCCGGCCTCACAAACGACCAGAGCTGGTAGAGAATAACTGGCGACGCTACGGCAAGACCAGCTACAAGTGAGACTTTCATCGCAACGACGATCGCATCAGTCGGACCTAATGCCACTGGTTTCGCTAACAGACTCGCCTTGTTCGATGATTTCTCTGCAGCCAACATCATCGGCCAAGTAATGAACGTAAACATCCTCCGATGCAGCAGAAAGAACGCTGCAATGAAGGACGCACTGAACGTCAGCAGGCAGATGATTATTCGCCAACGCAACTCCAAGAGGTGGTCGCCGATAGACATGCGCGCAATTGGAGGCAGTTCATCTGCCTTCTCAGCCAGGCTTCCCTTCGAAGACCATTCAGTTTGTGTTGGTTTCTCTTCCGAGTTCATCAGAGTTCAACTGTTTCCCGGATGCAACGATAGCAAACGGTTTGGCCCATCTTATCATTTCGCGCGCCAGATCCGCTTTTGGTTCCATTCGCAACCGATTTGACAGGCTCGATGTGAGCAGTGTGAGCCAAAGATCTCTGTCACGCAGAACCTCGCGCGTTCTTTCACCATCATTGCCTGTTCTCATGTGTAGCTCAAGTGTTTCTCGAAAGAAAGTGTCCTCGACGGCAGCGATGGCTTGGTCGGCCTTCTCACGACCGCCCCGGGAGATACTCTCTACAGCCATCAGCACCTCCCTCAATAGGTATGCGCTCGCTCCTCTATTCAAGAGATTCAATGCCTTGTGGACCTCTTGCCAGTTGCCCCGTCTCCCCGCAATGACCGCTCGCATCACACTGATACATTCCAGCCATTGCTCCGCGGCAGTACCTTCCAAGGCACACTTCTCTGCATCACGGAGGAGTTTCTCCGAAGTTGCGGGTGCAGCGATCCTGTTATACATGTAGGCACTGAAAAGCAATGCCACTATTCGTTCAGGTCTTTCTATAGATGCCCAATCCACATGATGCAACTCATATAGAGCGCGGCGGTTCTTCCCATGAAGTATGTAGCCTATGCCCAGGAGAACGTGGCTCACCTCGGGTGGGTCCTCTGCAGCTACCTTCAAGACGCCTGCAACCGACTCGGAAGCGTCGGCTGTTGACGACAAAATCGTCCCACCGCACATGCCCGCAACAAACACCGCCAATTCGTAAGTCGCGGCTCGCTCGCCCACCCCGTCGCTTTCTGATTCTCGACCGACAATCTCAGCAGCCTCAGCAAGCCGTACAATACCTGACTGTGCAACCCTACCGTATCTTGCAAGGTCAGCTCTGCCACGATAGTCCTTAAAAAGATGCGCGAGCTGCTCCTGTTCCCGTAGCAGCTCGCTCTCATGACTGTTTCCACAGCCAGATAGCATACAAAAAGCCATGGCCACGCACGTATTAACAATCGCGCGGGTCATGTGTCAATCTCCGTATTAGCTAGGGAACACAATTGAATTACGCAAGAATAGGACGTGGCTGATCCGAACATAACTGGCGCCTACGGATAGCTAGTCACTACTGTATCCGGTTCCATCGGGGGTTCTTCGCAGACAGCACGACGAGCTTCATCCACTTCACATATTCGGAAGAGCAGTTGCCCCAATGCTTCTTGGGCAGGATTGGGCCTGCCAAATTCCAACAGCATATCATCCCGCGTGTGCGCTACCTGACTGCGGACCTCGTCGTTGGGTAGGAATCTGTCCGTATACAAGAAAAGCGGTAGCAGCCCGATTGCACGATCTCGCATCATCTCGGCACGGCGAAGGAGCAGCGGCCGCGTTGTGTTCTTGAGATTCCGCCATCCACGATACCATACTTTCATTGCTCGATACACGGACGGTCCTAGAGTCTCATATGCATGATCATAGGCCCCAAGGCAAGCCTCGTTCAGCTCCCCGGGCCCAAAGCTTGGGTGTATCATGTTTTCGCCGCGGAGATGAGAATCCCTCAAGTCGATGCCTGGCCTCAGCTTTCCTGCCGCCTTCATATCATCATAGAGCTTTGTTCCCGGACAAGGATTCAGGATAGATATTTGGTTTGCTGTCGGAGCAAGTTCCGTCAGGAATTCATATTCTTTCTTCACATTGTCCGGGCTGTGGTGTTCGAGGCCAACGATGAAGAACCCCACAGTGAGAACTCCAAACTCATGAAGTTCCTCAAAGATATCACCGATTGCCCGCTTGCCTGTTCGCTTTGCATAAGGCGGGTCAGCTGCTTCAACTCCGAGACGCAAGGCCCCAAGACCCATTTCGACTGTGTCTTCAATATTGTACTTGGACATGCTCTTTACAGATCCGAAGCAGTCGAATGACGCGGCCATGTCCCCATTCTTCAGCACAGCCTCCTTCATCTCGTCAACAATCCTGTCGTAAAGGAAGAAATCCTCTTCGTTGAACAGAAAATGATCTACTGACGGCTCACATCGTCTGATCTGCCCCATAACTTCGTAAATTTCATTGCCGGATTGAAGGCATGGGATGTGTTTGCGGCCGAAGAATGCAGACGTTGCGCAAAAATCGCAGCCCTGCGGACATCCGTAACCGATAGTCATCAATCCCGTCTTCACTCGCGGCAAAACGGGATAGTGCTGCAGAATCTTGAGCGTATAGTCCATTGTGAGGGACGGATGATTGATTTTCTTGAGCGGCGGCATTCCCATCAACTCTCGCACCCACTTGACGCCCTCACCTCGACAGATATGGTCCGGGTCCAGCTGCTCGACGCCATCACTTGACGTTACCATTCCTCCAATAATCACCTTGCTTTGGGGCGCGTGTTTCCGACAGGCTGCGATCATCCAGGAGACTTTGGGCAATTCACGTATGATTGCGGTGATGCCGATGTAGTCATACCCCGCCTTCAACTCATCAATGAACCTCTGCTTTGTCGGGTACTCCAACACAACCGATTCGTGTCCGTCCGCAATATTGGCCGCGACAAAGTGAATCGAGGAATTGGGGGGTGCGTACGCACTGGGAGTGAATGGACCGGGCTCCATGGTCAAACGCATCGCAAGGTAATCGAGCCACATGCCGTCGTTGAGTCGGTTGTACTTGTTCTGTTCACTAAACGGCTTGAATACGGTCGTAAAAAGGAATCTGGCCATTGCTTCCTCTTCTAACTACCGTAGTACGTCTCGGCAAGCGCGGGTTCGATCTTTCT
>Ga0180433_10004241_pt1 | contig 20294 bp, 37 predicted proteins | sample SS_ome_8_FD_132980 | JGI IMG/M metagenome (GOLD analysis project Ga0180433, IMG submission 132980) | Hypersaline lake sediment archaeal communities from the Salton Sea, California, USA - SS_1_D_1 metaG | ecosystem: Environmental > Aquatic > Non-marine Saline and Alkaline > Hypersaline >... | reverse complement strand
TTAACAAAAATGCCCGGCAGTAACCCGCGACGGTCTAACAGTCCGAGATCTTAATTCAATCATAGACCTTAGGTTAGCCGGGCTCCCTTTCAAAAATGGGCAAGATAAAAAACGTATGGGAAGAATGGAAAGAGAAACCGAAGCCGGAGCCGATCTACGTAGGAACGGGGGCGAAGGGCATAGCGCAAGAGCTCGGGATTTTGGGTATCGTTTTCGTGGGCGCGGGGATCATATCTTTATTAGCTACATTCTACGGTATACATCACTTCATATTATTAGGGGAGTACACCCTTAAAAACGCCGCGTATATGGGCGCTTTCCCCTTTGTTGTTTTGCTAGTCGTGATCGCGGTAAAGATCTACGGCTACTACGCGGACAAAAAGGGGGGTGGGGACTTTGCCGAAGAAACAGAATAAACCAAAAGCGGACGAGCGTAAGGTATGTCCGTTTATAAAAATTAAGGATCAACCTATGTACTGTATAGGCTCTATCTGTATGGCTTTCCGGTACGTTGTGGACGATAAGGGAAAGATACAGGACGCGATCTGTACTAGGTTAATTAGGGGGGACTAATGGAACCAAAAGAAAAAGGTACTTTAGTGAGTATGGTTTTTTGGGTGCTCGTTGTACTCGTACTCGCAGAAGCGTCTATGATCGCCGGGATCTCACTAGGGCGTATGAACTGGTTAGCACACATAGGCGCGTTTTGTAGCATACTAGGGTTTATGTTCGGGTGGTACGGGCATATGCACAAGATACAAGCGGGGGACAAATGAGCGACGAAACTAGCAACATAGCCGCGTCCCTGATAAGGATCGCGGATAGTCTAGACAAGATCGCGACGACGCTAGACGAACTAACCACCGAGTATGAGGGACAAAAGTACATTAGGACGCGGGGGTACTAATGGAGAAAGTTATATACTACTGTGATCGTTGCAAGAAAGAATGTAGCGCGAAAAATACTAAGCACAGTGCGGTAAGGTATTCGGACAAAACCGGCGGGGCATACCTAGACTTATGTAACAGGTGTTTTAAATCGTTTAAGGAGTGGTTATCTAATGGATGAGGAACTATCTAAGCCGGTGCGGGAGTACGCGAATACGCACGGCTCATTTACCGCAGAGGACGTTTCCCTAGATCTAGGCGTCGGGATCTCAACCGTAGAGGGAGAGCTAAAGCGCCTAGTACAGGCGGACGTCCTCGTTTTTAATCCTAGTACGGACGAGTACGTACTTAACGCGGGGGATCCTATCCCTCTCCCGCCGAAGAAAGAGAGCCTTAAAGCGAAGTTTGAAAAGAAGAAACCCGAAACGCGGCGACTAACCGCAGGGGAGAAAAGATACATTAAAAAAGAGATCAAGCAAGGCACAAAGTTAGGGGTTATTGCCGAACAGTTAGGGATCGCTTATAGCGCGGTGCAGTATTATAACAAGAACGCGAAGAAACACGCGGAGCGTAAACCACCGCGAGAGAAACGTAGGTTTAAGAGAAAGGTACCGAAGGAGAGCCCCGAGGAGATACAGATCGCTAACGGTAGCTCAGCGTCCTTATGTATAATGGGTAGCGGTCTTAAAGTAGAAGCAAAGATAACGCCGACTCAGGCGTCCGGGATTATATCGTTTTTGTTTGAGCCGGACGAGGGGGGCGAATAATGGGCGAACATTATAGCGACGATATAGATCTTTCCCCGGCTAAGTATAAGCCGACGGTGTACCGGTTACTATTACAACACCCGAAAGCAAAGAATAGCGATAACTACCTACTCATACAAGCGGCTAAAGATATGCACGGCGTTAATATTCCGCAGATTATAAATTTACCCGAGGGTTTTTTCGAGAGCGTTAGGCGGACTAGAGCGGAGATCCAAAGGGAAGCAAAGCGGCGGGTGGAGAAGGGCGACGAAACGGCGGTAGCCCTTCTCCCTTCTGATCCTGAGGTAATGGATCGAAGGAAAGAGAAAGAGAAGCATTACCGGGAATACTACGCGGCGCAGAGCCGCGAGGGGGGAATATGAGCAATAGAATACACGAAGCGCTTAAGGACGAATGGCTTAACGGCTATCTGTGGGGAATGGCTATAATGTTCGCGGCGTCCATTCTTGCTATCATATGTCCCTTTTTATGATTATAACATATGCGCGTCCTGGCTTTGGAGTCGGGACGTAAGTAAGGTAGTAGGGCGCAGTACCCCGATAGTTACCGCAACGAGAGAAGGCGAGTTAGTTAGCCGTCTATCTGCATAATGGAAGGGGGGGAGCCCGAGGGGGGGAAAGAAACACGCGGGAAAAAGTACCCCACGCACACACACATATAACGTACCAAAATTCAAAATGGAGCGCTTGATATGGAAAAACAAAAATGCAAAAGGTGTAATATCTTAGAGCAGATCATTTACGAGATATCTTTATCGGGCGCAAAGCTGTACCTTAAAGGGTACGACGAGGGTTACGAAATTGGCAAGAAACACACATCAAACGGTACTAGAAATCCTAAGGCACGTACGAAGGGATAACCCCTTACAGTTTACGAGCCGGGATCTACTAGCGGGAATAATGAGAGTAGCGGGAGCGGATCCGCGAACGGTTAAGAGGTACTTCTCTTTTATGATCCAGTTTAAATACGTTCGATTTGTAGAGAACGAAAATTACGAGAAGGTTAAGGGGCAATCTAACGCGCTAGATCTAGTTATGAATGGATCCCTTAACCTGATCCTTACAACATCAAAACAGAACGCAGAGAGGTTATCGCTATGGATAAAGTAGACCAAAAAAGGGAGCAGGAAAAGAAACACAGACTCTTTATTGGAAAAGAGGAATACACTTCAGAGCAGAGCTTAGAAGTGTTGAATTTCTTAGAATGTGCTGAGCAACAAATTCGCAAAGAGGTTTTAGAGGAAGTGCTCAGTGGCTTAAGCAGTAGCTACGATTGGTTTGCCAAAGAGAAAGGAACATCCTACGAACTAAAGAAGTTTGTAAATCTTTTTGAGGAAACGTTAAGACAAGAACTCGCCAAAAGCGAGAAGGGGGAGAAATGAGCAAATTAGACACAGATTGCGGTGAGTGTTTGAGAATACACAAAAGAGAAGTTTTGGAGGAAGTTATAGGAGAACTCACAGAGGACTTGAACAAAATAATGATAAAACTTGAAAAGAAACTCGCCCAAAGCGAGAAGGGGGAGAAATGAAGACAAAGTGGAAAGAGTTAGGTTTTACCTCAGAGAAGCAGTTTAATGAGCTTTGTAATGCTTTTTTGGTAAAAAACGTAAAAGGGAGAACTCAGTTAGTAGCAGAGAGAATACAACAACTTTTGGATATGGACGTTAAGGTTATTGAGAAAGAAGAGGTTGTTTTGCGTAAAGGAAAACCTTGTAAGAATGATATGGTTTGCGAAGAAGCATTATCCGTATATAATGATTTGATAGAATTAGAACGAGATATTAAAGAAGACCAAAAACTCGCCCAAAGCGAGAAGGGGGAGAAATGATAAAAAATACTCAAGTTGTTGTATGGAGTGGGGTTTCTGTAATAACTGTATTGTTGTTATGGTTTTGGATAGGATTTACTAAGGAGCAGAAGAAAGAACATTCCATAGGAAACGTAGGGGTGGGGGTTAATGGATAAGGAATACCTATGCTTCGGCGTCGGGATCCTCGTCTTATTCTTTGTAGTGATCGTGGGGATGATCGTACTTTTCAAAAACGCGGGGTGGATCGGTTGAACCACGAACCACATTTTGAAGATCCTAATATATGGATTATTGTAGTATGGGCGATAGTGATTTTAGGGATACTTCTAGCTATACTACAGGGGGGGCTAGGGTACCCCGGGAGTACGTATAGCTGATGTTTAAAATAATTAAGTGTAAAAAGTGCGGGTACGACTTCGTTAGTATGCGGGACTTTCTAAAGCATAGAATGGACGGGCGGTGTACACAATGGTCGCAATGAAGAAAGAAGCGGAGCTTGAAAGGATGACTAAGGAGTTTTTCTATTTACATAACAACAGGGTAGAATACTATAATCTTTTGTTAAAAAGATGTAGTGAAGTAACTAAATTAGACTTTTCCTCTTTTGAGGTTGTGTTTCCTCAATTTCCAGTAGGGATACATCTGCTGGAAGGGTTTATACATAAGAATAAATTGTTTGATACAAATAGTGTATTTAAGGCGTGGAAAGACCAAAAACTCGCCAAAAGCGAGAAGGGGGAGAAATGAGTATAACCTTTAGACCTACGGACAAGGCGGAGAGATCCGTAAAGGATCTAGTAGAGAAGCTAGGTTATAACCAAAGCCGCGCCGTGAACTACGCCCTAGAAACTCACGCGGGGCGGGAAGTCTTTATAGAGAAGCAGATGTTAAAACTTGAAACCTATGTAGTAGAATTTTTAGGAGATCTCGAGATCCCACTAGTAAGATTTGTAAGACAATTAGAAAAGAGGTTAAATCCAAAATGAAAAAGCACACTAAAAAACGCCGGGATTCCCAGGGAAAAATAGCGAAAACTGAGGATCTTATAAAAATTTGTAAGACAAAAGCCCCCACAACTCCCAGGAATGTCTTACGAAATCCCAAAAAAGGAAAACAGAAATCTAATAGAGGGGATCATTCTCTAAAAGGGGCTAAATGCTCTAAAAAGGGTAGGGTAAAGCTCCCTAAAAGCGTTAGAAAGATCCCCGGATTAGCTATTTTAGAGATAGTAGCGAACGGATCCGAAGATCTTAAAAGGGGCTTCTATTTGGGGATCGGTTTTAATTTCATAGCTCGAGAAACTTTTAAAGCTATATGGCGCAGGGGGGAGAAATGAGTAAACGGCGCTATAATAAAAGCCGCGTCTTATCCAGCCGAAAGGACGTTAAGAATAGGTTAAGCTCTTGGAATGAGATTATAATTAGAGAAGAACGCGATCGCGTCCTTGAGAAAATGAACGAACTATACAATAACCAGAAAAAGCACACGGGCTATAAAGCGCTATGGGACGCGCTTTATAAATGGCTAGAAGGGGGCGGCGAATGAAGTATAGTGATTTAGTTAGTACCGTAGCGCTTCTTTGTATGTGGTTCCCTATATTAGTCGATTTGTTCGCGGGTGGTATTGATATTCAAATTGGAATATGGGGGGGTTTATCCAGTATAGCGGTTTTTAACATACTTTTTATAGTGAGGTGGGGAAACTGAACGCCGTTTTTATGCAAAGAAAAAACCCCGGGCGCCCAAAAATACCGCTAAACGTGTCTTGGATATACTCATTAAGGGGAGAGGGGCATAGTTTAAGGCAGATAGCCGAATTATGCGGGGTAAGTAAGTCTACAATTAGCCGGGCGTTGTCCCAAAATTCAAATAAAGGGGGTAAGTATGGCAAAAAAGAACGTGTTTAGACGTTGGTTAGAAACCCTTATAGCGCTGATAGTTGCGTTAGTTGTGTTTCCAGTAGCTGTATATAAGGTACATAAAAGTATAAATCCGGTAGTGGTCGGCGGCGGTAGAGACGATAGCTTTGTATTCTTTGCCTTTGTGATCGTGGTTATTGTCGTTCTACTATTGGCTGAGAGGTGTTGCGTATGAGAGTAAAAAAGCCGCATATCACGAATATAATAGCGTCCGGGACGATTGAAGGACTAGCTAATATCGTAGTCCGGGGCTGTAGGTTACCGGAGCTAGATCTTAATGATAGCTTTACCCCTAACTACCTGATCCTTAAAGCGCAACATATGAGCATATGCATATACAACTCCGGGAAGTACAGGATTATGGGGGCGCGTTGCGAAGATGATTTAAACATAGCTATACGATCATTAAAAAAAGTATTGGGGGAGATATGAATAAAATACTTAGGTGGATTATAGACTATCGCTTTTTGCTAATGTTCATAACTACTATCATACTCTTAGTATATGAGTTAATCTATTATAGCCGGGCGGTAGTAACAACGTGCGGGGGCGGAGTATGATAGATCTTATATGGCTCCTCGGGTTTTATTGGGGAGTGATCGGATTTAGCTTTACCGCTATTAAGTGGATCTTATTTTCAAAGAGAGGGCGGCACTAATGGATATGATCTCACACGGATTTATAGCATACGCCTTATTACATAGGTTGCCTTATTCGTGGTTAGTTCTCCCTATTGCGTTTATGCCGGATATAATAACCTTCTTGCCGCTTTTACTACAGGGGAAAGCCCTAACGGAGAACTCAAAACGAGAGGACGTTCCTAACTACGTGGTTACCCTCTACGCGATAACCCATAGCTTAGTTACGTACGCGGTGGTTTTTTTGATCGTCGCCTATTTCTTTGGCGCTTGGGCTCTACTCTTGGGCGCCTGGCTTATCCATATCTTAATAGATATTCCGCTACACGAAGCCGACCTTTTACCGGTGCGATTTTTATATCCGCTTTCAAACGTGCATATAAACGGCATTTCGTACGCTACGCCGCAATTTAGGTTATTTAATTACGCGATCATAACTTTATTATACATATGGGGGTTTTAGATATGAATACCACAAACATAACGGCGATAGACTGGTACACGCCGAAAGAACAGTATTTAATAGACTACGCGGACGGCTTTAATCACGGGCTAGAAGCCGCGCTAGTATGGATAGATAAGATCGCGCTTATGGGCGTAGCTCTGATCCTGATCGCGATCGCTACCGTTCGGCTCGAGGACTACGTACGTCGGAACTATGGGCATAGGAAAGCCGCGCTTTTAGAGTTAGTTCGTAATGGATGTATGGTAGGCACATTAGTTACTTTGCTAACCCTCTACGTGCTAAAATACGTTCACGTAGAGGTAGTATTCTAGGCACTAGCGTAGATACGCCACATACCTAACGCCGCTATGATACCGGCGAGGATTAAAACCACGTAGCCGATCCATAGGGGGATCATTCCGCCCTGAGCCGCTAGGTAGATCACGGGCATAATAAAGATTATGCCTATCTCCAAAAGCGATATATTGCTCTTTAGGGCGAGGTACGTTACGAAGATTATTAGAACCAAAACGCCTATAAGCGCAGTTCCGAATACATCCCCTATTAACGTGTCCCCTACGAGGTCTACGGTAGTGTTAATATCCATTAGCTACCCCCTCTAATTAGTGTTATTACCCCGTTCGTTACGGTTTCACTATTTGTTATTATTGTTTCGTTTGTTAGGTTGTACCAAAGATCCAGGATCGGATAAGTTACGTTTGTGTAATCTGAAACCAGGGCTCCCGCCGCCGCTTCGGAGTAGTCCCATACGGCGGGTAGAAGTATAATCACTACGAAGATAAAGAATATTAGACCGACTACGGACATTTCCCCGCGTCCTAATACGTTGAGTACCACTAGCATAAAGACGCCTAGTACGAGAATGATCGGAAGGTAAAAGATCACGGTATTAAGTTTATTGTCCGTGATAAACCCGCCCGTTCGATAGGTGTAGGATACGTTCCAATCCTCGTAGCAGTCCGTATCGTTCCCTCTAAATCTGATTTGTCCCCCGCCGTAGTTCATATCGTAAGTACAGTTAAAGGGCGGCGGCGTCGTGTAGTTTATGAACACCCACCGAGTACCAGTATAGCCGAGGTTAAAGGCGCTATCATTTCCATAAACTCTAAAGGTGTAATTTCCGTTAGATAGCGAGGACTTGTTAAGGAACCAAAGAGTACCGGATCCGCTCATACTCTCGTTAGATCCGTTCCATTCCAGGACGACGGTATAGATCGGCTCGTTGCTAGATACGTTTATGTACGCCCACGTATAGTTAAAAGTTTCGTTGTTAGGCGTAGGATCCTCGTACGAGATCGTAGGCGGGACGGTGTCTATCGTTATGGTACGCTCTGCGCTCTTATTCTCTAGATCCCCGTCGGTACAGTTGATCCACCATTTATAAACCCCGTCGCTGATCGTGGAGTTTACGGTTATGTTTGTGTTCGTGTTGTTAATGGCGCTTGTATTCGTTCCGTACGGCGTAGAATTGTAATAGAGCGTACATTCCGCCGTGTTGTTTTCTAGATCTATAAAGCTAAAGTTATGCTCCGGGGCGTTATCTGAGGTATTAAAGAAGTCCACCGGGCTTATTAAAGTGATAACGGGCGCGGTGTTTCCTGGTGGAGCGGAAGGCATAGCGCCGACGCCGAACCAGGAAAACGTAGTTATTCCTGATGCGTTCACATAGTTATTTGTGGTGTCCACGTCTGAGGTTATTAGCTCCCATTCATTTGAGCCGTTGTATATATACATCCTTAAACTTGATTCTGTTAAGCTCCCTACATCCGCGTCTTTGTAGTAGAGTCTTAGATCCATAGAGCTACTTCCGTCGGTGGAACTGATGTTCGATAGCTTCCCTATGGTTTGTATAGTTCCGTCGGAAAAATTACCCGTGTAATTGTTGTAATAAATATCGGTTGTGGATTCAAAATATACGTCCCTTGCTTCCCATTCGTTGTTATACGAGTTGTTAGTTAGGTTTACGTTTGTTGCGCTGTCTAGGTTGAATGGGTATGCGGTGTTGTTAAATTCGCACCGTTCAAAGGTTAGATTAGACGCGCCGCTTACAACCCTCACGCCTTGCGTAGTGTCGTTTATCCTTAGACTGGTTATTGTTGCGTTGTCTACTCCGCTTATAGATAGGGCGTCGTTAGTCGATAGTATAGTATTGTTAGCTATTACGACGTTGCTAGTGCTTCCTATGGTTATTCCGTAAACAACCGAGCCCGTAATCGTGTTGTGAGAAATCGATCCGCCCTCTGAGGAAATCCCATAGGACGCAATAACAGAGTCTATTATGTTGCCCTCTACTAGCGTATTTCCGATTATTGCGTAGTCCCCGGTTATGTTCTTTAGTACGTTGTTTGTTATATTTACGTTGTTGTTTCCAGCGAGGGAAAGTATACCGTCGTCCCCTATATCGTCCAGTGTGTTGTTATGGACTAAAACATTATTTGTGTTTGATATGTAAATTCCGTGTATTCCCGTGTCCCTTATTGAGTTATTGGTTATGTTTCCCGAGTTCATAGCTTCGTAGTATATCCCGTAGTCGGTCATAGTTTCTATTGTGTTGTGGATCGAGGTTACGTTATCCGAATTAGAGGCGAGAATCGCCTCGCCTATTATGTTATAAAAGGTGTTGTTTTCTATTAGTGCGTTGTGCGAAGATAGGATATTGTCTAGCTGTTCGCTGTTCATAAAGAGGTTATTTCTTATGATTGTGTTTGATGCTCCTTCTACGTGTACTATTTGGGTTGAGGTCGAGCCGTCCATAACGCTGTTTTCTATTAGCGTTCCGTTTGATCCCTGAGTTATCCATACCCCCCCCTCAGAGTTGTTTATAGTTACGTTTCGGATTAGTGTATCTTGGGCTCCCCCTTGTAGGTATAACGCTACGCTTTCAGATTCTAAAAAGGTACAGTTCTCTATGCGGGTGTTATTGCTTCCGCTTAGTGCTACTCTCCTTGCGTTATAAAAGTCGCTGTTTGTGATGTTTGCATAGTTGCTTGTGTGCAACAGGGAAGCTCCGCTTATGTATGAATAGCTGTCCCAGGTCGTGTTCTTTGATGTAAACTCCGTGTCGTAGAGCCGGAACCGGAATCTATACGCGGGGTTTGTTGCGTTTATGAGGGAATGTTCTATAAACCATCTGCTTGTTTCATTTCCCCATATCTGATAAGTTCCGTTTGTTACGGTGTTGTTAATCCATAGCGTAACATTTTCAAAGGTAAGATCCCCGCCCCGTATGGTTAAGTTCCCATTTAGTGTTATGTTTTCGTCCCTGCATACTCTCGTATCATCTACTAACCATTCCCCTGATGCTGGATAGTTGCACCGCGTCGAGTCTATCGTTATCGTTCTCTCTGCGGACTTGTTAGTTCCGTCCGAGTCCGTGCAATTTACCCACCACTTGTAAACCCCGTCGCTGATCGTAGCGTTCGCGGTTATGTTTGTGTTCGTGTTATTGATCGTGGACGAGTTCGTTCCGTACGGCGTAGAATTGTAGTAGAGCGTACACGAAGCGGTATTATTCTCTGCGTCCGCAAAACTAAAGTTATGCTCCGGGGTGTTGTCCTCGGTTACATTGTTGTCTAGTGGAGCAATTAGGGTTATGGTGGGGATAGTTCCCCCCGCCCCCTCGGTTTGCTCATCCCCTATCGAAACTAGGTTACTTTGGTTTTCAACGATTAGATAGGACATATTTAACCACGCGGTAGACCTACTAACGTTCGATATTCTAACTTCGTCTATCTTTCCTGTGTATGATTCTGCCCATACAGAACCAGTATATAGAGAACCTATCCCTATTTCGTCGTTCTCTGGGTTAATTCCCCCTGAAAACGCCCCGCTTATGGTGTTTACTCCGTCCGCGTAGTTCTTCTGTGCGTTTGTACTCCCTTTATACGTTGCTCCTATATGATGCCAAGTATTCGCGGAGAGTTCGTTCCCCCCAGTTTCATAATTCCTTGTGTTTCCGTCGCTTGATATTCCTGAATAAACATCATTATAATTGGCTTCTAAGAGGATGCTTCTTCTTGCGAAAGTCCACTCCCATTCGGCTATCACACACTGCCATTGTGTCGCCACGCTTGGAACATTTATCCACGCTTCCATAGTAACTTCTGTGCCTATGTAATTTAGTTCTGTGGTGTGGGGAATTTGCACATAGTCGTTACTCCCGCCGCTAAAATTCTGAGCGTGTTGTATTTTTCCTGCTACTTCTAAGGGGGAGTTAGTAGCTCTCTTGCTCCCGCCGTGTCCGTATGAAGTGCTATCGTTTACTGTGCTTGTTGTGTTGTCGTTCATATGCATAACTACTAGGTACTCATCATTCCACGTTAAAGGACTAGACGCGCTCGAAACGGTGGAGTTCCCATAATAGACGGAGATCTCGTTTATCCCAGTTGCGAAGTTCGGGAGATTAACCCATACTTCCGCGTCCGTTGTGTTATTCTCTACGAACTCGTAATAGAGTTCGGATCCCCCGTTATCGCACGTTTCGTTTACAAAACGTATATCGTCGTAATCGCTTTGCATATCGCTATCGTAGGGTAGAGAGATAAACACGGGAAAGTCTGTTAATGCTGATCCCGTAGGATTAGTTACGTTTATGTTTCTGCACTTTGTGAAATTTGAACTAAACCAGGGATGATACTCGTTCTTTGTGTTTTCCTCTACTATTGCAACCTTGCCGAGAGAACCCCTTTTTATAGGTACTTCGTAACAAAGAGAATAATACCTCGTCCCGTTCTTTTCTAAGATCTTTCCGAAGTCGTCTTTAATTTCCTTGCTCTTGCTGTTTGGAAGCGTCTTTGTGTCGTAGTTCCATTTAAGCTGTTTTGTGGATGCTGAAACGTGCTTACGTGAAATCTCTTTATACTTTGCTACCGATACGTTTTGATCAAATAGTTTAACGGATTCGTTACACGCATAGTGGGTTTTATTCCCCTTCATTTGCCAACAATTAAGGGGGGTGTATTCTTCGTTACTCTTGTTTTGGGGTAGGGGGAATTTATGATAAACTGTAGCGTTTCCATATATGGGGCGTTCTACTTGCTCCGCGATAAGCTCCTTAAATACTATGTTTCTTATCTCATTCGTTTTAAAAGACGTATTCTCAAATAGAACAGTAAAGTTAAAGTCTTTCTGCGTTGCGTTTAAGTTCTGCACTTCTATATCATAACAAAAGCGACCTATCCCCCCATAGGTCGGCGTCCACCTAACTTTAAAGTCGCCTTTGGTTTCGGACGTGGTTCCGGTAGCAAAGACCGGAGTAGCAAAGACTACTAAAAATAAAAGAATTAGTAGTATTCTTTTCAAAGATCCGCCCCCCTTAACCAGTTTATAACGGCTATTACGAATAAGATACTAGGTATAACTCCCAATAGCATTATAACCGGGAAGGGGGCTCCGACCGCCTGTAAGTAGAATACCGGGGCGAAGAAAAACTTAGCGACTAAGATTAACCCGTCTAGCGCCATAGTACCTAAATTCGTAGAGGACGAGATCCACCCGCTAGACCATTCGCCGCCGGACGAGTTACCCCCTAATCCCATAGTATCGTCGTATTCTTCGGACGGGGTTACGGTCGAGTTATACCATATATCGCCCTCGTCTATTGAGGTGTTTGCGAAGTGGTGTAGCATTTCCCCCTCTGTTTCCGCGCTGATCCCCCCCGCAAGAAGGAGAAATACGTCTACTACTAACCATACTATTATCATTTTTGTACCGACGTTAGACATTTTAAGCACTCCTTAGGAACGCGTACGCCCCTATTAATGTAGCTACCATTATGAAGTATAGCATAGGATCGAACCACCCGTAGAAAGTGAAGATCCCGACTATGCAAAGGAACACGATCCCGCCGCCCCTAAATCCGATCATAGCTACGGACATAGCCGTAAGGAACGCGGCGACGATCAAGACTAGGATCCCGCGCATAGTGGAATCTAGCCCTAAGTAGCTCGGCTCGGCTAGGCGCTCCATTATATCGCTTAGGGCGGTTTCTGATACTTCCGTCTGATTTTGTAAGTAGTAGATCCTTAGGATCTGATACTCGTCTTTCCCTAGTCGCTGAAAGAACGCGGTAGCGTTAAGCTGATCCCCGGGCGACCACCCCGCGAGATCGAAGTACGCGGTTATGATCCCGCCGCTCGACGAAGCGGACGAGTTAGTAGAGTAGATCGTAGATCCGCCATAGTCTATGTTAAGTCCGTAGTATGCTAGGTCGGAATAAACGGAATGGATCGAAAAGTTTACGTTCCCGTAGTTAGATCCGTTCGGATAAATGGTATTTGCGATCGGCGAGATCTTGTAAGCGATCCCCATAAAGATATTTTCCTGATCCCCCACCCCGGCGCCGACGGCTAGGGTTATCCAGTAATCGGTACTGGTCGGGGTTATGTACTCTGCGCTGTAGACCGCGCCATAGCTCACGTTTATTAAGTAGGTTGTGGACGGGTTTAAGAATAGCGTAGCCGTCCCTGATCCGTCCGTATAATCCTCGCTAACCGTTACCCACGACGTATTTATTAGCTTCTTTGCGTTTACTAATGCGCCGGAGATCGTGTTATCGTATGGATCTTGAACGTGAAACCTAACCGTGCTACCCGTTCCAGTAGGTAGAAGGTACGCGTTTATAACTACGCCGTTGTCCTCGTCCTCTACATATTCGTAGCTTCGCGAGTCGTACCCGGTGCTTGATACTTGCGCGGTTACTGATCCGCCCGTTGTGTTATTCCACGCTTGTTTATAATCTGTTTGGTCGTAGTGAGTCGTTTCACTAGATAAGTTTGTTAAGGTTAGGTTAAAGGTTAATGGCGCCCCCGTTATTTCGTTATATGCACGTACCCTTAAACCTATGGATAGATCTAAGTTAGAAAGCTCGACTATCCCCGCCGTTGTAGTAGAAACATTAAAGGGGATCGTGCAATCGTTACCGGACAAAGAACACCCTATACACGTACACGCTTCTAGTTCTGCGTCTATTGTGGTCGCGAAGTTGCTAACCCCTACGATACTATTAAGCTCTCCGGCGCCGTTGTATATCTGCGTTGTGTCTAAGTAGACGTCTACCCCGGTGGGATAACTTTTAGCACTTTCGTATGCTGTATCGTTACTAGCTCCAATAGAAGTATAAAAATATGTACCGTCGGTAGTTTCTAAAGATTGCCCCATACCTAGTATTCCCGTAGTTGTGTTAAGTATACCCCCGGCGCTATCTATCTCATACATAACATTATCTTGGGCTACCCAAAACCTAGAGCCGTCTACTGTTGTTACTCCGTCGCAATATGAACCGCTTATATTCGCTAAAGATATGTTACCTACAATATCCAGCGTATAATTTAAAATAACTAACTGGTCGTAGTATTGATCGCAAGACCATAATAAGGAACCATTAGTAGTTAGCCCGGAACCGCCTAAAGAAGTTTCTCTAATAACGGAACTTGTGTTATAGTTGTATTCTGTTAGGGTTATGCCGCTTTCGTTATGCCCACCGCCACCAAACGGCGTTTTACCCGTCCTAATCCACATAAACCAAAAAGTATCGGGGTATTCGTCCGTTGCATTAGTTGTTATTCCCCACGTTGAAGCTATAGGCGCCGCCCCGCCCGGATAACCTCGACTATCTATAAAATTTCCGTTTCTATCAAAATGTAAGATATAGGCAGTTATCCCGGTATGCCCATAAAAATATAAGTCGTTTGCTTCCCCGTTGCTGTAATTTGTGGTTACGGATTGTAGATTTATCCCGTAAGTATCATTCCAAAATAGTAGATTAGACGGGGTGTTTATATGTCCGGTTAGGTTCATAACCGCGTTATAAACGTACTTGTCCTTATCTAAAGTAAAGCCGTAATCGTTATTCCACCCTGAAGAATTGTAAGTTATGTTTACGGCGTTTAGATCTCCGGGCGTAAACGTAGCCGCAAAAAGGGGCGCGGCTAATAAAAGACTTGCTACTATTGAGATTAATACTAGCTTCGCTTTTTCCATAGTCCACCTACGCTACATAGTAGAGCGCGTCCACATAGGCACGATATACAGGATCGCACTTACAATTATAGCGACCACCAGGACTAAGGGAATAAGGTCTAGCATTAACCCCGTAGTTGTGTCCACTTGTGCGCTTACGTTCTCTATCCGATCGACCATTAAAGGCATCATAGCGGATAGGATAACTAGCATTATGGGGATCATTATAATCCCGATTATGCCAATCTGCGCTCTTATGTTTCGTGTTATTTTCATATTTTTATGTTCTCCTTTGTACTAAAATCCGAAGTCTATACTCCCCATAGGATCGTAGCTCTTTCTCCTTTTGGGTTTTCTGCGCTTTCTCCGGCGAGGATAGGATCGTCGGCGGTAAGTAGCTCGGGATCTCCTTCTCTTACGTCTAGTATAGTAGTATCGCCTTCTCTTTTGTTTGCGCGGCTTTGGTTTATCTATACCTAAAGGATCCGCGCCTATATCGAAACCCCCGCCGCCGCTTTGCTTGGCGAATCTTTGGGCTTCTTTTTGCGACGTTGCTATAAATTGCTTTGCGCGTCCGTAGGTTGAGGTACTAGAGATCGTACCCCGGGCTTTCGAGATCCGCCCTCGTTCTTTCTCCATAAGAGATCTGCGCTTCGCTTGTCCTTCTAGCCGGATCCTCTCGGATCTTAGGCGCTGTAAGTTCTTAGCTTCTCGGTTAGCTTCCCATTCGCTATACTTCTTTTTAGCTTCCGCTATTCGCATTTTTATACTCATATTAACCACCCCCCGAAAAGATCATCTTTACGCTTACGTTTTTTCTTCTTTCGGGATCGTGATAACCCTAACATAGACGCCGTAGGGTACCCGCCTAATAACCCGGTTGTGGTTAGCGCTCTCTCGTATGCTTTCCTACGCTTTCTAGTAGGTTGTGGGTGGAACGCTTTAAATCCATTTCCGCCTAACTTTCTAGCTTCCGTGATCGAGATACTTAACAGATCCGCGCGGGGCTGAAACAGAGAGCCGAGAGATCTACCCTTTCGCCGTCTACCGAACGGTAGCAAGGGAAGGGGGGAACCGCCCCCGCCGGGAACAATGGGCGGAACTATAGCCGGGGGCGGTATTCCGGGCTGTTGAATAAGGGTAAAGTCGAGCCGAGGAACCGGCGGGGGTGGGGGGATCCCTACATCCGGAATAATCTTAGGGATCTGTGTAACTATAGGATCGGGTTGTTTAACTAGATCTAGTTCCCGATCTACGGCGCGAGAAGTATCTAGCCCGGGCGTTTGTTGTAAGCCGGTACCTAACCTAGTTCGTACGGACTTAATTAAACGCTGTTCTCGGCTCGGGATAACTACAGGTCTTAAAGATAGTGAAGGCGTAACAGTACGCCCGGATCCTAACGTCGGGGTTTTGGGTTGCCTGAACTCTCGGCTAGGAGAAATAATAACCCCACTCTCCCCCGCCTTTACTTGCGCGGCGGGTTTCGTGGTTGTCTTTGTTGAGATCTGAGGAGTAACTAGAGGGGTAGATCTTATCTTAACATTAGGCGGAGCGGACACTCTTTTAACGTCCGCCTTTAATAAGCTCTCTAAAGTTTTGAGCGTCCCGCCGGTTGCGACCGAGAGATCGCCTAGTTTCTGCGCGGTACTCTCTGCGAGTTTAACGCCGTAGTATCTCTTTAAGTTTATCATTCCGGGATCTGAGGGTTTACCCCCGCCCTTAAACATAGTGAAGCCGCCCCCGGGTTGCTTCGGCTCTTTTGCTACTCCGTATAAAGTTAGGTCTTGCGCGGTTGCTCCGCTAATGGGTTTATCGCCCCACTTGGGTTGAATTGTACGGCGACCTATTCGGATCTGTATACCGCCGCTTAACGGTTTATCGGGGATCTTAGGTATCTTTGTGATCTCGAAAAATGGTTTTTTTGCTCCGGCGGGGGGCTTTATGAATAAACGACCTTCGCTAAGGGCGAAGGTTTTAAACTTGGTGTATACTTGCCCGAACGCTTGACCGACCGACGTAGGTACGGTACGAGCTACGGTTAAAGTTCCCGTAGTTTGCGGGGGCGTCTTTACCTTTCCTAATTCAGAATAAGAGTAACCTAAGGATTTAGACACTTTAGCGTCTAGTGGGGTGGTAACTCTCAGCCCTTTGGTTTCATAAGTTAGCGACGGTTTTATAGTGGGATCCGGCTTACTAACTACTACGGATCTCACTTTAACGGGGGGCTGTTTCTTTACTTGAAAGAGCCCTTTAACATTAGCAAAACTTACGTCTTTAGGTAACCACGCTAGAGATCCGCCTTTAGGCGGAACTACCCAATCCGACCTTAGGTACCCCTTCCCTTCTTTTACGCCATAAAGGAACTTACCGACTTTACCCGGCACGGATTTAAACTTAAAAAATGTAGTCCCGGCGGCTCCGCCCCCTTTCGATACCGCCCCGACGCCCTTACCTACTTGTGTTACTTGGATCTTAATATCTTTGGCGGGTTTTACGGCGACGTCGCTAGAAGTTTTACTAAGTTGTGGAGAAACCAAAGACCACCCTAGTAATTGCGTCCCGGTTGAGATCGCAAAACCTAAAGGATCCCGTTTAGCTTCCTCTTTACCCGCGAATAATTGTAGGCGTTCGCTTCTTAAAAGTTGCATACCGGCGGCTACTTCCGGTCTACCCGTTAGTACGTGGAACGCCTGAGTTTTAGACGGCATAGTCGCCCCGACCGGCGGGGCTTTTGTGATCTTTCCCTTTAGCTCTTTCTCCTCGGGGTAAAGCGGTTCGCTTACTATATGCGTAGCGTACTTACCGAATTTTGCTACTACGATCGGGGGGAACGCTAGGGCTTCGGCTTGTTTAAATCTTTCCTCGCCGCCTTTCAATTTAGGCAACCCGAGGTTAAGCGGTTTACCCTCGGGTACCATAGTCTTAACGTGAATATCTTTCATAAACTCGACGCCCTTGCTATAGGGATCAAGGACGTACTTATCCCACCACGCGGACGCGGGATAGTCCCTTTTAAATTTCTGTGCTTCTCTTTGGGCTAGGATCTGTTCTCTCTTATCGGGCGAGATCCTTTCCCAGTACGTTTGAGTATACGGAGCCGGGGCGAAACCTACGCCTTTCTCTTTCATTCCAGGGGGCGCGGTTATACCATATCCTCTTAAACTTTGTAAGCGGGATTTTTCCATTACGATTTGTTGTTGCCTTTGCTCGGCTAGGATCTGCGCCTTTTGTCTTTGTTGCTCGAATGTTTTAAGCTGTTTCTCTTGCCGCGCGGCGGCGACGGCTTCCCGCTCGGCTTGTGCTTTCTTATATGCGGGTAGCTGTTCCGCGCCGATATAACCTTTAGAAATTTGGTACTCTTGGATCGGGACTTTGCCGTGTCTAGTTGCAATAAAACCGGTTTGTTGTGGAGCGGCTACTCCTATATCTGAGATCCCGGTTTCCTTTGCGAATTGCTGTACCGCTAAGTTTCGGCGTTGCCATTCCGCGCTAGATAAAGGGCGACCGGATCGCCCACCTGAGCTAGAACTAGATGTAGAAGCGCTAGGGGACGGGGTTACCCTTCCGGGCGCATAGTAAGAATACCCTTTAGGCATTTTAATCCGAGGGAAGTATAGGGGCGAAAATCATTAATGGTTTTGGGTATTATGGCTTTAAAGTGAGGTGAATAAAATATGAATTTCCTCAAAACGCTACACGCTAGAAAAGGTCAGGGAATTGCGGGAGCATTTATAGCCCTTATGGTTGCTGTTATTATAGGAGTTGCTGTTACTATTCCGGTAGTGCAGGACACTATAGACGACGCTAACCTTACAGGGACTACAGGTACCCTCGTCGGTTACTTGCCTTTGCTGATCGGTGTCGCGCTGATCGTGGCGGCTGTAAGTGTTATAGGGTTTAAGAGGTAATCCTTAAATGGAGCTTCTTATCTTCTTGGCACTTCTTGGATTTGCATTATTTATAGGAGCCGTTGGTATCTATTCCGGTAATCTCGGAATGGGGTTACTGGCGGCTTTCTTCTTTATTCTTCTAGGTATCATAGTTATTAGTCCCGGTGTCGATTATACGACCGGCACGACTCATTTAGAATGGGGGGGATCTGAGAACATAAGCGGGAACGTAACGAATGTTACCTATACTAATGTTACAGATGTTAAAACGACTTTCTCCGGCTCGTGGGCGAATACCTACGGATTAGCGATCTTACTCGCCGGGGTTATGTTGCTTTTAATAACCGCTACCGCCGGGCTTGAAAGTGAATAGGGGGGTTTAATATGGTAGACGAAGAATACGCAGAGGGACAACCGAGGGATCCTTTAGGCATTAATGATGAATTTCCCCGGGTAGTATCGCCGGAGAGCGCAATCGAGTTACAACAATTCGTTATTAACCCGGACGCTAAAATCGTTTTCGACGAGGAAGATCAAGAGTTTCCGTTCGCGGACATTACTAAAGACTTTACCGTTTCCAATATCCAGGAATGGGAGAAAACTATACTATGGGGGCGAATTGAGTTAGCGGGACACGCTAAAAAATTAGGTATGAAAAATTATTACCAAATGCAATTAAGGGACATTTACGGTTTATTGAACTTGGCGAGATCCCGCGCCGGTTTCGAGCGCCGTATGTTAGCGACGACCATACAACAACAGAGCCGCGATATAAGTCTAGAGCAAAAGAAAAAAGGATTTAAAAGGGGGTTTAAAATATGATCGTAGAACTAATTTATAGCTTAACGTTCTTAACGTGCGCGTTGTTAATTCTTTTCGCGATCTCTTGGAAGGACGTACTACACGGGCTAAAGTTTTTCCTCAGTAAACGTAAGCGAGGGTGGGGAATAATAAAAATCGTAGGTTTGGATCGTAAGATCGCTACCTATTTATGCGCGATCGGGGACTTTATAACCGTAGGTAAAAAGCGGTATTGTATGGATCCTACGCATATAGTTTATGAACGGGGAACGCCCGTAGTTTACTACTTCGTGGGCGACGTTAAACCTATAGATATGCTAAAGACCGGCGAGGAAAGTAAAATAGATCCGGGCTACGTGGATAGCTTACTCGTCCGCGATAAGTCGTACTCTATGCAACAGGGCTTTATGGCGGAGTACAATAAGATAAGGATCCTATTGTACGCGTCTATAATAGCTCCGTTTATAGTAGCTTTCTTAGTATTCCAGTTACAAGGAACCACTAACGAAATGCTAGTATTACTACGGAATATCGCGGCTAGACCTTAAATGGTAAGAAGAAAGAGAGGGGATATATACCTAGAAGCTAAGATCGTTGCGGACGGGCGTAAAATCCTCAAAGTGAACGATCGGCTAGATCGGGGGCTCCCTCTCTTAAATGATTTAGTTATCGAGAAGTTTGATATACCTAGCGGGGGTACCTATGGAAAACGCAGAAAGCGAAAATAGGATCATAGACGCCGACGCGCAGACAAAACAGTTTACTAAGTTCGGTTATATCTTTTTGATTAACCTACAGTTGCAGAGGATCTTAAACGTCGGCTCCGGGGTATATGCGGTCGGTTTTTCTAGATCCGGGGTTAAGGCGTACGAGAGTTGTATAAAGCACTTAAAGTATATCTTAGCCCCGAAGGTGGACGAAGAATTTTTAAAAAAACAAAAAGAGATTTTTAAAAAAATGAGTATTAAAGATTTAGAAACTAACCGGTATACGCGAGAGCGCTACTATTCGATTTTGGGAGAATTTTTAGAAGCGCTTGTTTTATTGGCGGATCGGCGAAATCTTTTAGAAGATAAAGAAATCGATTTAATTTTTAATGATCCCCAAAAATGAGCAAAAACCCATTAAAAGATTATATCCTAAGAATGGTACGAGAT
>Ga0180433_10004240_pt1 | contig 20297 bp, 20 predicted proteins | sample SS_ome_8_FD_132980 | JGI IMG/M metagenome (GOLD analysis project Ga0180433, IMG submission 132980) | Hypersaline lake sediment archaeal communities from the Salton Sea, California, USA - SS_1_D_1 metaG | ecosystem: Environmental > Aquatic > Non-marine Saline and Alkaline > Hypersaline >... | reverse complement strand
TCCTCGATTCCGAATTTTTTCAATCTTTTCTTGAAAATTCCTGTTGCCATTCTTTTATAAGGCATGGGAATTCCCCGCCATGGAACTTTACCTACTCTAGGCTTTGATTTCTTTTTAAGATTGAATAGTCCCCAGAATGTAAAAAAGAAGTTCATCTTTACATCCATGGCATCGCCGGTTGTGCCCAGAATAAACATCATCATAAATTTCTCGAAATTATATTCGCTTACAATATAATTTATTGATGCGTTACTAGTATGTTCGCCAAGTTCAGTATTTTCAGATACTTGACCACTAGGATTCTTTTCTGTTTCAGTCATTTAACCACCTTTTATTATTTTATTTTTTTGTTTTTTTTCTTGTATTTAAAAATTTTTTTTATTCACATCCAAGAGATAATTTTCTCTGAAGAATCTAAGATATTAACTAAATCCCCATAATTTATTGGTTTTAAAGCGTTATTAATAGATTCCAACAAGATTCCTCGCGCTTTCAAATCAGGAACCATCACGAATACTGTTATTGATAATTCCATTAACTTCTTCACTTTTTCAGATGTTTTTCTTTTTGAAGAAGCATTTATAACTCCATCGTGAATGAGCACTATTCCAACTTTTACACCATTCGAAGTTTGAGTTTTTATTACTGGGATTAGAGTATCCATGCCTGCTCCATCTCTAGGACTATTACCATACAAATATACCATGTCTAATTTTTCTGTCATTTTTAATCCTCTATTAAAATCGAAAGCACGTGTGTGCTCCTCCAATTATCGTTGTCAAATCATCGTTATTTATAATTTTAAGATTTTCATATTCAATTAAATCATCAGCTTTAATCCCCGCTTCTTCTATCGCAGTATCAACTACTTTCAACTCCAAATCAGACAAATCTGCCATTTCTAAAGCTTCTTCATATGAATCCATTCCAATTGCAGTTGGATCTGCATGTTTATTTAGAAAGTAAACTGCATCACCGGTAAACACTATTTTACAATCAATCTCTTCTCCAAGACCCATGAAACCAGACCCTAATCGTATGGCTTCAATGGCGGAATTCCTTCCTATGGGAGATCTATCACAAATAACTACTACTGATTCGATCATTTTTCACCCTCCAGTTCCAAATACAATTAATTTATCTGATTCATATGCCCAATTAGATAATTCTCCTAAACCTTCGTCTCGCCCAGAGTCTATGAAATTTTCTTCTTTTATCCCCGTCAATCCTACCCATGTGCTACAGCCTGCTACGAGAATGTCGTGTTCTTTACAAAAGTTTTCAATTTTTTCGGGAAGGTTTCTTGTTGATGTTCCTGTACTAATGTTCTTTTTTATGTTATAAACCCCGCTTCCAAATGTAAAAATTCCTTTTATAAAATTCCCTTTTTCGATTATAGCCTTACAAAGATTTAATAGAGTGTCAGTAGCTTCAAATTTATATGGTTCAGTGCAAAGTAAAAATGTGTATGTCGTCATTTTTAGAGAGTCCTCCTTGAAATAAATTTCATGCTTTTTGAATCAAGAAAGTAATGTTTACACCGTCTTGTTTGGTTTCGAGAATTATATCTCCGGTTTTCTTTATGAGCGCAGGGACGTCTTTTAACGCTCCCACATCGTCAGCCCTTAATTCAAGAGTTTCTCCTGAATTCAATTTTTTTAATTCTTTTTTTGTCATCAGAATAGGCATTGGACATTTCTTTCCTATTGCGTTTAATACTTTTTCTGCCATTTTTATCTCCTATTTTTTTTATTTTTTTATTACAATATAATGAAAAACAATATTATATTTCTTATAATTAGTAAAATTATCCACATATTTAAATCTTACTAGCGAAAACATTTATAAATTATAAATTTTATAATATTATTAATAAGAAATGGAATATTTTTAATAGATAAAAAAACTATTATATCGCAAAAAAAAGGAAAAAAACACTAACAGGTTTCAAAAATGACGGCTAACAATGCTATAAGTCCAATAATTGTAGATGATGTTGATAAGAAAATTCTTGAACTATTACAAGAGGATGCGAAAATCACAATCTCAAAAATAGCACAAACGACAAAAAAAAGTCAGACTGCGATAAGATCTCGGATTCAAAGGCTCGAAAAAACTTTAATTAAAAAATATGTTGCATTAATTGAATGTCGAAATCTCGGTTATCGGGAAATGGTATTGGCTTCAATAAGGGTTAACTCTTCACAGCCTTTAGAAGAAGTTAAAGCCAAGATCGAAGAAATAGAACAGATAAAATATGCATATATTGTTACAGGTGAATATCCTTTATTTGTGATGTTTAAATGCTTAGGGCATGAAGAAGCATTAGGATTGATCGAAAAATTGCGTAATTTACCCGGAGTAGAAGAAATTAATACTCAGATAGTTTTGGATCGCATAAAAGAAGATCATTCAATAATCATTCCTTGAAAAAATTTAATTCTAAATACATGTTTAATCTTATTATTATCAAAATTGAGTTGATTAAATTTGCCATATAAAATTCTGAAAAAAGAGGAGCTTGGAAATAGCGGTACTTTAGTGGAAATGGACTTGGAAACACCTTTAATCGCGAAAAAAGCGCGTGCGGGTAACTTTGTCTTGATACGAGTAAACGAGACGGGAGAGCGATTTCCCTTAACGGTTGCCGATTACGATCGCGAAAAAGGAACGATCACGATTGTATTTCAAATTGTTGGAAAGAGCACGAAATTATTATCTCACCAAAACGTGGGAGACGACGTATTGGATGTAGTTGGACCATTAGGTAATGCGATTCATGTAAAGAAATATGATAACCCTATTGTAATAGTTGGGGGAGGCGTGGGAATTGCTCCTTGTTATCCACAAGCTAAAGAACTTAAAGAAGCGGGAAACAAGATCATCACGATAATAGGTGCGCGCAACAAGGAACTCTTGTTTTGGAGGGAAAGGATGGCAAAAGTAAGCGACGAGTTAATAATTTGTACTGACGATGGAAGCGAGGGAAGACACGGAGTCGTGACTGATCCACTTAAAGAGATCATTCAAAGAGAGGAAATTGACCATGTTATAGCCATTGGACCGTTAATCATGATGAAGTTTGTTGCTTTAACCACCAACGGAAAAGGAGATCTACCTCAAGTAAAGACATACGTGTCTTTAAATACGATAATGGTGGATGGTACTGGAATGTGTGGCGGTTGTAGGTTTTCCACGTTGGATGGCAACGTTAAATTTGCGTGCGTTGACGGTCCTGATGTTGATGGGCACGATGTCGATTTTAACAATCTAATGCAGAGAGCCAAAAGGTTCTGTGATGAAGAATCTGCATGCCTTGAAAGTTACGAACACGCTTGTCGAGCTCTTGAGAAATTAGAATAATAATTATGTGCAAAGGAGTATTGAATAAATGGCAAAAAAAGAAAGGGTTCCCCGTCAAAAAATGGTGGAACAAGAACCCGCTAAAAGAATTCATAATTTTGAAGAAGTACCATTCGGATATGACGAAGAAACGGCAAAAATTGAAGCAGCAAGGTGCCTACAATGCGCAAAACCGTTATGTGTCGAAGAATGTCCCGTGAATATCGACATTCCAGGTTTTATCAAGCATATCAAGGAAGGGAACTTCGAAGAAGCGATTTATACGATTAAAGAATACAATATTTTACCTGCTATATGTGGAAGAGTATGTCCACAAGAAACTCAATGCGAAGGATCTTGCGTGATGGGCAAGCGCTGGGAACCGACGGCAATTGGGAACCTTGAAAGATTCGCTGCCGATTGGGAGCGAAAGAACATGCCAAAGTCTTGTCCAGAATGCATGCCCCCTAATGGCATAAAAGTTGCGATTATCGGTGCTGGTCCTGCTGGTCTGACATGCGCCGCCGATCTACAAAGAAAGGGATACGACGTGACAATTTTTGAGGCTTTTCATACGGGAGGAGGCGTGCTAGTCTATGGAATTCCCGAATTTCGACTTCCAAAAGAAATTGTTGCTGATGAAATTGAAACACTCAAGATGCTAGGTGTTAAAATCCAATACAACTCGATCATTGGTAAAATTCTTGATATAGAAGATCTAAAGGAGATGGGTTTTAAAGCGTTCTTTATTGGAGTAGGAGCGGGATTGCCAATATTGATAAATTATCCTGGAATTGACCTCAACGGCGTGTTATCTGCTAACGAATTTTTAACGCGCGTGAATCTCATGAAAGCATACAAATTTCCAGAATACGATACACCTGTAAAAATTGGTAACAAGGTATCCGTGATTGGTGGTGGAAATGTTGCAATGGATTCTGCGCGCGTTGCTTTACGCTTGGGTGCTGAAAAAGTCATGTTGATTTACAGGAGAAGTGAAACGGAAATGCCTGCACGACGGGAAGAATACCATCACGGACAGGAAGAAGGAATTGAATTCCACTTTTTAACGAATCCCGTGAGATTAATTGGAGATGACGATGGTAACGTTGTAGAAATGGAAGTTCAAAAGATGGAATTAGGAGAACCCGACGATTCAGGTCGGAGAAGGCCAATCCCAATCGAAAATTCCGAATACATCATTGACACTGATACCGTAATCTTAGCCATCGGTACTCGAGCAAATCCAATACTTACGAAAGCTATTCCTGGTTTGAAATTAAATAAATGGGGATATATCGAGACGAATGAAAAAGCTCAATCAAACATAGAATACATTTTTGCCGGAGGAGACATCGTAACTGGAGCAGCAACCGTCATTTCTGCTATGGGGGCTGGACGTACAGCCGCTAACGGGATCCACGAATATTTACAATCTCTATAATAATATCTGAAGTTGATTTTTCTCTCTTTTAAAATAGTCATTCTTGGATGTATGATTTCGAATATTTAAAAAATAATAGACTTTTATGTCTATTTTATGATATCGTGAGATATAGTTATAAGTTTATTTAATTTTAATATAACTAATATAAAATTTAGGTATATATGAAAAAATGAAATCTAAAACAAAAAAAATATTAGTCTTATTTATTTTAGGATTTGGTTTTGTATGTTTACCTATCATGAAACTGAACTTCAACTTAGATACTCAAAAATCGAATATAATTATTCTAAAAGAATCAGCAGGTTATTATGAAACATCCATCTATATTGTTGGCAGCATTCCTAATAATTGGTCTTGGACTGCTGGAAATAATTCTTGGTGTTATTTTGACAACGGATATTATATCATTGAAAACGTGACAATTGATGCAAGCAGTTCACCCACGGGCAGTGGGATTTATATTGAAAATTCCACTAATGATAAGTTCATCATTAGGAATTGTACGATATTTAATGCAGATAATGGTTTCTTTGATTCGGGTATTTGGTTGGAAAATACTAACTATGGAATCATTATAAATAACAATTGTTCAGGTAATAAACAGGGGATTTATCTAAGTAATTGTGAAGCAAATAACATCACAGGAAATACTGCAAATAATAATGAATATAATGGAATATATCTGGAACCAAACTGTAATCATAACAATATCACGGGAAACACGGCAAATAACAATTTACGTGGAATACAAATAGCTATCGATTGTGATTATAACAATATTACACTAAATACTGTAAACCACAATAATGATGGCATATATATTAACAGTCCTGTTGGATATCCCTGCGAAAATAACATTATATTAAATAATACTGCGAATGAAAACAAGGGAAAAGGTATATGTCTACAAGGTACTAACTATGAAAATTCTATTATTAACAATTCAGTAAATGATAATTTGGTTATAGGGATCTATTTGCATGATTCTGATATCATTAGAGTAATTGGTAATAATATTTACAATAATATGAATGGGATAGAAGGATATTATTGTGATGATAGTAATATCACGGGTAACACCATCAATAGCAACCTTGGAATAGGAATAAATTTAGGCAATTCTGATAACAATGAGATTAGCAATAACACCATCAATAAGAATTTTGAAACAGGGATATATCTATACCAATCTGATAGCAATGAGATTAGGAATAACACCATAAATAGAAACGATTTAGGTATAAGGTTTAATGATTGTAATTACAATAATATCACAGGAAATGACTTGAAAGATAACAATTGGTGTATTTATGAAACCTACTGCGAAGGAAACATTATTGAATATAACGATTGTTCACCTTCTACAGTAGAATTACCAATCTACATTGATGATTTTGCTACTGGTGTTGATGCCCACAATTGGACTTGGGCAGAAGGTCAACCTTGGTGTTCTGGAACAGGTACATACTTGGATCCCTATATCCTTGAAAATCTTAAAATTAGCGGTTTTGGAACTGATAAATATGGTATTGATATCAGAAATTCAAATGTATTTTTCATCATTCAAGAGTGCCAGATTTATAATTCTGAGGAAGCAGGAATCTATTTTGATAAGGTGAATAATTCTCGATTAATCAATAATAATTGTTCTCATAACGATGAAGGGATATACGTAGAATATAGTAATAATATTACTATATTTAATAACATAGCAAACAATAATACATCTAATGGGATTTATGTTTCCTACAGCAACTCTATCAATATTACAGGAAACACTATAAATAATAATTGTGAAGATGGGATTTCTAAACAAAGTTGCAATTTCTGTTTTATCATTGAAAATGTTGGAACTGGAAACAATGAAAGGGGAATATATTTAGACGAATGTTTTAACAATTCATTATCAGAAAATGATGTAAATAACAACGATAACGGGATTTATTTAACAGATAGTGATTTCAATAGAATCATAGGAAACTCCGCCTGTAATAATAGCGATAGCGGGATACAAATAATGAGTGATAGTAATAATAATACGATTTCGGGAAACATTGCAGACAATAATGATGAAAATGGGATACATTTAGAATATTGCGATAATAATACGTTTTTGGAAAACACTGCAAACAATAATGAATACTATGGGATATGCCTAGATGGTTGCGATTATACCATCATCTCTGGAAACACCGCAAATAATAATGACGACACAGGGATATATTTCGAGAGCAGTGATGATTATAACACTATTTCAGGAAACACTATAAGCAATAATGTTGTTTCTGGGATATATTTCTATGATAGTGATAACTATTACAACATTATCTCTGGAAATATTATTAAAAACAACAATCATGGCATAAATATAGGAGGTGATTGCGATAATAACTCAATCTATGGAAATTTCTTTCTGAAAAATGGAAAACACGCACTTGACAATGGTACAAATAATAATTGGAATAGTATAACTATTGGTAATTACTGGGATAATCATACTAGTCCAGATACAACGCCCCAAGATGGAATTGTGGATGATCCGTACATGTATATTGGTGGTTCTGCTGGAAGCATGGATTATTTGCCCATAGCTGAAGATGGTGTTCCCTCGATAACAATTAGTTCACCAGCTCCTGGTAATTCTTTTGGTGATGCTGCCCCCTCTTTTACGGTAATTATCACTGACGATTATTTAGATGAGATGTGGTATACCGTTGATGGAGGAGTAACCAATTACACATTTACAGAAAACGTAACGATTGATCAGTCTGCGTGGGACGCTCTATCCGATGGTACGATTACACTAACTTTTTATGCCTCTGATATACCAGGAAATATTGGCTCTGCTGATGTAATTATAACTAAAAATCCTTCCTCAGGTGGACCAAACATTATTTTGATTTTTACTATAGTCGCTATTTCTGTAGTTGGTGGAGTTGTAGTCATAGGTGTTGTATACATGTTCATGAAAAAACGGGGAATAATTCCTTGAAAATTCAGCTCTAACTTAATTCTTATTTTTTTTATTCATCCTGTCAATTTTTTTAACCTGCTTCATTTATTTATCGAATACACGAATTTTTGCACTTACAATAACTATTTATTACCTTTATATTCAAGGATACATGTAACTGGCAGGATTTCCTAGATATATTGAATAAAAGATAATTGAAATAATATTAAGTACGACTATCAATATTATGGCTAAAAACGAATAGGTGCTTTTGACTTCTAAAGACTCTTCAGCTGTTTTTTCAACCAATCTTTCAGAAAGTTCACGGGAAGCTAAAAATCTGTCCTTTTCTTCGACTAATTCCTGTTTATCCTCTAATTCCTCTTCTTTATCCTTATCTTTTTCTATTTCTAATAGTGAAATAAGAGATCACCCATGAATATTTTCACATCATAAATAGACATTTTTGTATAAAAATCTAATGGTAAGTTCTTAAAAACCAAAAAAAAAAATATAGAAGTTTTTCAAGAAAGATTATATTATAACTTATCTATACACTTAAAAACTGCATCTGAGATTGAAGTTTCACGAGGATCGGCGTATAAATAGTATCCTGATTTATTCATCGCATAAGCGAAACCTGTTTGAGTATCTGGGTCTGCATAACCAAAAGAACCCCCTGCTCCTGGTGTACCAAAAGCATTATCGCTCGTGCCAAATTTATATTCGGGAAATGGTTTTAAGAATCCCAATGAAAAACAAGTTTCTGTTTGAAGTACTTCATCAAAACGACCCATTTCGGGTTCCGCTGCAGGTGTCATTATAGCTTCTAAAGTCTCAGGTTTTATTCCTAATTCCTTCCCTCCAGTCGCAAAGATACTATATAGTCTTGCAATATCTCGAACAACTCCAATCCCATTTGAAGCAGGCAATTCAATCCGACGCATTTCTCGAGTATTATATTTTGGAACCTGCCCTACCACTTTTGGATTGGAAAAAGCTCTCTTCGTAATAGTCCCTTTCTTCAGAAATGCTTTCACAAAAGGTTTTGGTAATTTATCCATGTTAAATAACATCCTGAATGTATACATGGGCGCGTGTAAATTAGCAATCCGTGAATCGTGAATTTCATCAGGTAACCCTATATAAAACTCAATCCCTAAAGGTTTTGCGATTTCTTCGGCAAAAAATTGTCCTATCGTTCGATGTTGGGGATCTATTTGCCTTATCAGCTCACTTTCAAACCATCCTAACGTCACCCCATGATAACCGTGTTTCTTACCTGGATCCCATAACGGAGCTTGAGCTGCAAGTATTTTTCCTAATTCTTCTATATTTCCTAAGGTCTTTAAATCCATTGGTTCATCAATCGCACATAATCCCGCTTGATGAGAGAGAAGTTGCCGAACAGTAATGTTTTCCTTGCCATTTTGGGCAAAATCAGGCCAATACTTTGACACTTTTTCATCAAATTCAAAATACCCTTTTGAATGTGCTAATGCGACAGCCATGCCTGAAATTCCCTTCGTGGTTGAAAACACTAAAATCATGGTGTCTTCTTTCCAAGGATCCTTCGATTTTTTATCCCTATACCCTCCCCATAAATCTACGACTTTCTTTCCTTTATGATAGGCTGCGCAAGCTGCGCCTACTTCTTCACCTCTTCTGAAATTATCTATAAAAGCTTCTCTTACTTTTTCAAATCCATTTTCTACTGAACCATGGATTAATGATTCTTTAAATTTCAAGTATAATCTCCAAATTTTAAAAATTAAATTTCAATAAGAAGAATAGATTAATAAATTAATATACTGCTTTTACTGATTTCAGATGGAGTTATGTTTTAAAAAAATTCAAATAGTAAATATTATTTTGATATATATTTTTGACAAAAAACTTTGATAATTAACAGAAGCCACTCCAAATTATGACATTAAATAAAAGAAGCAGTAAGATAATTTTCATAGTTATAATAACATGTTGTATAATAACCGCACCTTTTATTTTTCAACTCATATTAACTTATTTGACATCTGCAAACGCAGGAAATGTTGATGATGGAGAAGATGATGGTGTTATTATTCCATATAGACATCTCTATTGTGAACCTATTTTCATTAATGGAACAGCTACAAGTGTGAATGCTCAAAATTGGTCGTGGGCTAAAGAACAAGAATGGTGTGTTTATCATGAAGGAATCTACTATTTTGAGAATCTAATGATTAATGGTAAAAATTCATCTAGTTGCATTGAGATCCATAATTCTAATGTAGTATTTAGAATTAAAAATTGTACAGTGTATAATTCAACCGTTGAAGAAATGGGGAGCCATGGTGTAAAAGTTTTCAATGCAGGTATTAAATTAGAAAATACAAATAATAGTATCATTATTGAAAACAATTGTTCATTAAACAATGGTATAGGAATTTTATTATCACGCTATTCGAGCTATAATTCAATTGTTAATAACTCTATTGAGCATAGTGGTTCGTCAATAGGGGGGATACTTATATGGGGAGATAATGGAACCTGTAAATACAATAACATTACAAATAATAAAATTAATAATGGTATGGGGATAATCTTAAGTTTAAGTCATTATAACACCATTTCGGGAAATATTGTAATAAACACCAGAGGTTACGGCATTGGTTTACAAGGGTGTGATTATAATATCATTATGAATAATAATGCATCTAGCAATGGATTTGATGGTATTATGATATATGTAGGTAATTTTAACAATGTTTCAGGAAATATAGTGTTCAATAATACTAATTCTGGAATAGATCTATTAGGTAGCAATTTCACCAACATAGATAATAATACAGCAAGGTTCAACATGAACAGTGGAATTGCAATAAGAGGGGGAGGAATTTTTGAATGTTATAATAATACTATCACTGATAATTTATTAAACATTAATAATATTAATGGAATTCTTTTAAGCGAGGATGTTAATTTTACAATTATAACAAGGAATCAAATTACCAACAATAACGATACAGGATTATTAATAAAAAACACATGTGAAAACACCTTGATATTCAATAATGCTTTTCTTAATAACAAATTACATGCCCAAGATTCAGGTAATAATAATCACTGGAACAATACTCAAATTGGAAATTATTGGGATAATTACTCTGGTTTAGATGTTGCCCCTCTTGATGGTATTGGTGATATTCCTTATATTATTAATGTATCACCTTTAATTCAGGATTTTCTTCCATTGTACTTAAATCCATTTTAATTTATTATTTATTTTTTACATCGAAATGAAATGTATTATTTTTAATTAAGTACTATTAAAAGCACTTATCTGGAGCGTCGGGATTATAGAAACATTTTGGATCTGAGGCTGTAATATCTCCACTATAAATATAAGCGTTAGCCCTACAACCATAGCAGTATATCTTTGCCCTACAAGAAGCACATGGTCCCTTGACCTTAACTCTTAACAATAACTTCTTTCTAGCTCTCTTATAAATTTTTAAGATGCTTTCTTTGTATATATTTCCCTCAGGCAAATCACGTAAGTAAAGGCAAGGGACTACATCTCCATTAGAGGTAATCGCTATATGGGATTGGCATGCATATTTACCATCAGTACTTCCCACCATTAGCATGTGGCGTCCTTCGACTTTCGCTCTATAATTAAATACATTTTTTATCTGTAACAAAGACGGTTCCCATCTTGTCCCTTCATTTTTAGACAAACCCAATGGTCTAAAGGGCATAATGGCGACATGTGTTGCACCTTTCGAATAGAACCAGTCCATTAAAGCATTCATTGAACCTGCAGTTTGTCTGGTTAGCGTTGGACATCCATAAATATGATCAGGTGGAAAACCAGCACCAAGCAAGGACTCGTATCCATTAATCTTTTCCTTAAGTGTCTTTGGAAAACAGTTCACTTTATCATATATTTCTTGATCTAAAGTGTCTATATGTATTCCAATAATAAATTCTAAGTTCTGGGTTTTAGCTTGATTCTGAGCATCTACTAGCCAGTTTATTTTAGATTTCGGAATTAGTCCTGCAAGAGGTAGAAATATATGAAATCCTCGTTCAATCGCATGAAAAATTATCTCTTTGCATTTTGGATGAACGAGTTGGTCACCACCATACAAATACACTACACTCGTTCCATATTTCTTAATTTCAAGTATCTCCTTAAATTTATCTAGCGATAAGCTATCAATTCTTAAATTATCACTATCTTTTGAACTCGTATAGCAATATAAGCATCCACCAGCACATCTTTCGTTGATCTCAATGTTAATGGATACTGTTCCACCTTTCATCATTACTTTAACGAGTTCTGGTCTAGTAAAAAGGTCTAATGGTGGAGATTTTCTTTTATCTTGCTTTACTGTAAACATTAGTTACAATAATTCTCTTTTTCATGGTATTAAATCTAATTAATTTTGTTCAGGATATTAATTCTGAAGAATTGTGAATTTATAAAAAAACACCCAAATTACGAGGAAAAACCTCAAAATAATTTTTTAAATCAAAAATATCTATTTTTTTTTTAGTTTCATCTGGTAATAGGTCGAAATTCTTTTCAGATACAAGTAATTTTGTTTCTTCCTCATTAAAAATTGGACCTGGTTCAATCCAATCCATAACTTGCTTATTGGCCGGGCAAACCTTTTGACAATGTAAACAACCAATTAAACTATTATGCCATGAGGGTTCAATCCAATCAGGAAAAGTTATATCTCCCGGTTGTTCATTATGATATGTAATGCATTTCTCTGCCCTTAATAGAAAGCGATCTGTAGGGATTGCTCCAGTAGGACAAGTTCGGACACAAGCAGAACATTCGTTACAAAGATCCATCATTTGAAGTTCCCATGGATTATCTTGATCATAAGGAAAATCAGTATAAAATGTTGAAAGACGGTGAAAACTTCCCATACCTTCAACATAAGTGATGTTATTTCTTCCGTAAGTAGCCAGCCCACAACTTACCGCAAGCAATTTTTGAGGTAGACGGGCATACGCAACATGGTATCCATTAGGGCTTAGATGTTTTAGAAGAACATCGTGCATCTGGTCAATAACTTTTCGACCATATAGATATGTTGGGGGTATGAGTATCGAGATCTTTTTATTTTTCCAATGAAAAATCGCCTCAAAGCGAGGTTGTGGAATTGCCATAATAAATAATGAATTTATTTCTTCAAACTCGACATTTGGTTGAAATTCGAAATATTCTTTAAATTCATCGTGAATTCCTGTGTCTAAAAGCAATCTATATTGCTGGAACCTGTTCTGTAAATCGGGTAGGTATTTTGCGGATACAATCTTACCTTTATAACCTTTATTTTCCAAATAATTGTAAAAATTCTGACTTAATTCTTCATTATTCAACATTAAATTTGAATAATTGTGTCAAGTTAATATATATTAAGATCTAGAATTTTCTCGTTTAACAGCTCGCGAAAAATATATAAGAAGGATTAAAGCAGAAAAACTTAAAATGGCGATAAAAACAAATGCAGCATATATATTTACTTCGAAGACGTATCCGGCAATTATTGGTGTGATACCAAAACCCATTCCAATCAATATTTCATTAATAGTCGAGTATTTTGTTGTATTTTCTACTGTACCATATTCGAGCATGATCTTCATGGCTAGCCCATGAATAAATCCCAAAAAAAGACCACTAATTGCGAGAATGATCGAGATATATAGGAGATTTCCGAAAAAAACGATAGTAACTGATATAAAACTAATAGCAACAGTACTAATCAGGATTATTGTTTTTCTTTTATAAATATTCACTGAATTAATCAAGGTTAAACCTAGAACTTGCATGAATTGTAATCCACATTGTACTAAATATGTTAAATAAGAGGGAAACTCAAAACTTTTTAAAAAGACTGGATACCCAAAGATAAAAATTGATTTCGAGATTGTTAATACAGCTATAGATATCCAAGAGAATATTATTGGATATAGCATCAATTGAGTGTTAGAATTTGAGTGATCGTACTTATTCGAATTTACTTCAGATGTTGTATTTTCAAGGCGGTTTTCTGTTCCTTGATTTGAGTTTGAGTCTTTCTCAATAAAAAAACTTACTGGAATTAAAAGAAATGTAAAAGACCACGATATAATCATTGCAAAATAATCATTCAATGAAAAAGCCCAGAAAAAACCGATAAGCAGTCCAAGAATATATCCTAAGTTCCACGAGAAATTAAAATTTCTAAAGTTTCTATCTGATTTTTCAATAGAACTTACCGATTGCCACTTACTCAATAGATTAAAACAATTCGGCCAAAATATCCCCAGTGATAAGCCAATTGAAATGCGACATATGATCAAAAACAAAGGTTCAAAATATATCATCTGAATTCCAGTTAAAATCGGCGTTACTGTAGAAGCAATAATTAAAGCATTACGAGATCCAATTTTTTTAGTGATTTTTTGACCGATTATTGGAGCAAAAATATAAGCAATTGCCCCTACAGAAGATATAAACCCTAACGTGCTTTCATTAATATCTATTACAAAATAGAGATAATTTGAAAGTGCTCTATCAAAAATAGATACATAAAACAACCGAATAAAAGCAAGGATGAATACTGGCCAAGCTCGATAGTCTAAGAAGGATTTTTCAGCTATTATGCTCTGATCTGGAGTTATGAATATTTTTTTCGAGCTCTTCACTATTACATTACTTGTATTTTGTTATATCAGAGTAAATAGTGCCTACCTCAAATATTTTCGTAAAAATCATGAATTTTTATTGCTTAGAAAATTAATTGAATTCTTAATTGGTGTTATATTAGAATACCTAACATGGCAATAAATAGAATAGCTTTTAGACTGCAATAGTGGTGTTTAAAAGAAGTGAACGACGAGATTGAAAAAGCTAAGAAACATTTCGAAGATATCTTAATGGAACAGCTAGATCGAATTAAAAAACTTAAAGAGGAAGATGATTGGGTCGACTATGCAAGTTTAAAACCCCTCATCATTGGTATTGTCGGGGGAGATGGTATTGGTCCAGAAATATCGAAACATGCAAGAACTATTCTTGAATTCCTCTTGAAAGATCATCTAAAAAATGGTAAGGTTGTAATAAAAGTGATTGAGGGTTTGACCATCGAAAAACGTGCAAAAGTAATGAAGGCGATTCCAGATGAAGTTCTCAAAGAAATCAAAAAATGTCATGTTTTGCTGAAAGGTCCTACAACAACTCCAAGAAAAGGAGACAAGTTGCCTAATATCGAAAGTGCTAACGTTTCAATGCGTCGCGAGTTAGATCTATTTGCAAATGTACGTCCAGTAAAGGTTCCAGAGCAAGGAATAGATTGGATGTTTTTTAGGGAGAATACTGAAGGGGCGTATGTTTTAGGATCAAAAGGTATAAATGTTACAGAGGACCTTTCTATTGATTTTAAAGTGATTACATCACAAGGAGCAGAACGGATAATCAGGTTAGCCTTCGAGTACGCAAAAAATAATAAAATAAACAAGGTTACTGTGGTTACAAAAGCTAATATAGTAAAAGCGACTGACGGAAAATTTCTTGATATCGCTGAAAAGGTTGCTAAAGATTATCCCGGCGTTGAATGGGACGATTGGTATATTGACATTATGACAGCAAAACTTATTGATCCAGCACGCCGTAGTCAATTTAAAGTACTTGTTGCACCAAACCTTTATGGTGACATCATAACAGATGAGGCTGCTCAGATCCAAGGTGGAGTTGGCACGGCGGGAAGTGCCAATATTGGAAAGCGCTATGCTATGTTTGAAGCAATCCATGGATCTGCCCCACGAATGGTCGAAGAAGGTCGAGCTCAATATGCTGATCCCTCAAGCATGATAAAAGCTGCTTCACTTCTATTAAATCATATAGGTCTCCAAGATTTATCAAAACGACTAGACATGGCACTAGATATTTGTGCAACTTATGAAAAGAAAATGATCTTGACAGGAAGATCTGATGGAGCAATGGGTGAGGATTTTGCCAAATATTTAATGGAAACGCTTCAAGATCACGATTTAGAAGAGAAATGGAATGGTTTCCAATAGAATAAAATGTTGTTTTTATGACTGAAAAAAAAAAGAAAATGAAAGCGAAGATTTGGATGATCTCGATGATGAATTAGAAAAACAATGGGCGTTACAAGATCAGATTCATCATAAATGCAAAATAAGAGATAATCCAGAGGTTAAGCAAAAAAACTGGCAGGAAAAACACGAAAAATCATCCTAAGATGAGAGTTAATATAAATAAATAAAGTATCGATACTGCAATGTGTATTAAGGCGAACGAACCACCATTTTTAAAAAGCCTCTTATAATTGAAATTCTCAACGCCCGAATCTTGAGCAATTTTTAGTGTCATAATATCACAAGCTGCGCCCTGAGGGATAATATTGCCTCCCAGATTAATTCCAATAATAAACGCAAAAAGAAGTGGGATGGAAGCAAATCCCCAGGTATTAATTAATGTATTTATTATTGGAATGAATACGAGAGCTGTCGGCGTGTTTGCAACAAAACCTGATATTAGGCTAATGATAACAAGAATTAAAACAGGCAATATAAATGGATTAATTGCATTAAAAGGAATTAATTCAAAGATTTCTTGAAAACCTGCTTCTAAAAGGCATCCAATAACAACATAGAGAGATATAAAGAAAAATATTATTTCCCATTCGATATCGCGAAGCATATCGCTCATTGAAGTTTTTGTATAGTTTCTATTCACGAGTACCATTATTAAGGCCGAAATTGCTGCTGTTAAATATAACCAAGGCAACAACACGAATAAAATTATCGTTATAATGATTGCAATCGCGTTGAAATAAAACATAAATCTATTTTTGATCATTACATCGGCATCTATTAAGTCCATTACGAACCTCTTTTGTTGGTCCTCAATCTTCGGTTCCTTTCTTAATATAAATCTATCCATTAAAAAAATTGTTAAAAAGAGTAGCGTGAAGGAAAAGATCCAGAAATATGTAATGAAGTATATTGTATCAAGATTAAATGCGGTTGAAATGATTATATTCTCTCCAGACGAGAAAGGAGTGATGATACTCCCTATATTAATGCAAATTGTCATTCCGAGCAAGTAGGTGCCTGATCTGATTTTTAGAAAATGACAAAGCCGTATAACTACCGGAGCAAGAATCAAAACAACTACTACATCGCTTATTATCGCCGCTAAAAGCGTTGTAATCGTGCATAGAAGGATAAAAAAAGTTCTTTGATTTCCTTTTGATACTTTGAAAAGTTTTACTGCCAAAAATTCTAAAATATTAGAATCTTGAGCGAGCTTTGTAATGATGCTCATACTCAAGATTATAATTATAGCTTCCCATTCGATTGTTGCAATAAATGCGTCTATAGTGAGTGCTTTTGTAACGCTAGTTATTGTAGCTGCAAGAAAACAACATAACAGAGATATTGCCACAAAATCTAAATCTTTTAAGGTATAGCTAACAATAATTAACGCAAAAATGATAAAAATGATTACAAGAAGAGGAACATTCAACATTCAATAATTCACGCAACAAATAATTTTAATAGAAACTCGTCTAAATTTAATTCTTTTAACATTGATAAATTGCTGAGTAAATAATCATAAATCTTTTCTTGAACGAAAAAGGACATGCTAGAAATAAGTCCTACTTGTTCTCTAATTAATTGAACAACTCTCCTCATTAAATTGATAATTTGACGCTCAACTATGAGCATGTCACAGTTCATTGGATTTATACTTACAATATTTATACCTGTATTTCTTTGAAAATTAATATTACTTAATTCTGGATGGGATTTATAATACTCGCTATTTGAATAATTATCAAACATTTCTTCAATGGTAGAATATACTATCTCTTTTTTTTCAACTGAAAAATACCCTTCAATAACGCCATGGAGTAAATTAAACAATTGTTGAAAAATACCCAAAATATCAAAAAATTCCGCTACACCTTTTACTACTTCCGCTTGCTTCCATTGCGAGTAATATTCGGTAATTACATCTTTGAATGGATGGAATGCGTCCACGCTCCCAAACCAATGATTCTTCCAATGCTCCTCATTTTTCACATATTCTTCAATGAATGATTGCTTAATTATATCCAATCGTGCTCTAATAAGATCCGAAGTGACATCCTTATTATCTGCAGCAATGAATAATAAACCTGACATTTCATCGGAAAGATAACACCATCTCAAGCCCCCCATTTCTATGGATTCAATACCTTGTTCAAATTCTACTATCGTAAATTGATTAAGTGCGGTGAGTAATCCTGATACAAGGTCCTCATCGATTGAGAAATCCATATAAGGTTTATAAAGAAGGGTTACTCCACTATTTCCATCCATAATCCAAACATTCATCTTCTTATCGCACAATTATATAAGTTCTTTTAAATTATTAGATGAGCAATATTTCTTTAAGTTTTGAAGCAAGGCTGTTATTTTTGTACGCAAGATCAACTCCGCAGCATTTTTACCAATCAAGTTAAGAAAATCGCTGCTAAGTTTGATTTGCTTTATAAAAACTCCAATTTTCGACTGGTTTGAAGATAGTGCTTTAACTCTTAATCGCCCTTCTAGTTCCTTCACATCTTTATTGTTTCGAACATTAAATTCTATTAGCCTTCCTTTATTAGGCTCTTCACCCTTATCATCCATGACTAATTCACCCGTCAATTCTATCGGAATTTTAACGATATCTACCTCGTCAATAATTTCGCTTCGGAACACATTAGGGGCAATGAATTCTACCGTGATCTTCTTCACTGGTGAGCATTTTTCCCAAAGCCCTGGCTTAAAAAGCGCTTTTATAAATTCTTCTTTATTACAATTGCTTATTTCCACAACTTTACTTATCACGTTTGAGGCTGGCATGCAATAAATGTATATTAACTTTTTCTTTTAATTAGTAACATTTAGAATGCTTTTTATTGTTTTATTGTTACATATTACATCGTCAAAATAAGTGCAAAAAAATTTGAGAAGATGATGTCTGCAGTAAATGTCAAAACTAATCCAATTATAATCGAGGAAACATAAATTATAATTGAATATCTCTGATTTCTCTGCTTGAACTGTATATCTGAATATTCTTCTCGTATTAGATAAATTTGACTCAGAGAATTAAATAAATATACACAAATAGCAACGAGAAAAAATAATATAAAGCTAATCCAAATGTTGAGCTCCGCTTGAATTGCTAATAAATTTAGCATTTCAATAGAATGTATTGGAATTAAGCAAACAAATATAATCCCAATTATAGGTATTGAGCTAAGTACGACCCAAAATATCAATCCTACACAATATTTAATTAGTATTATAGTATTGGTTAAAAAGAAGCTTGTAAACAAGAAATTAAAAAAACCAATAATCATGATCAGTACAAACGATATTACGATGGATCCAAATAATCCAATGGCTAAAAGCATGAATGAATTCGGAATGTTATCTCCTAAAAATGGATCTTTATCTTCCTTATCAGGATTTTTCCTAAACATGTTAAACGCCTCAGACTTCCTTGATCTTATCCTTTTTAAAAATTTTTTAAATCATGTTTATTCTTATCATCATTGGCTTATAATTTTAACTTAGATCCTTATTTTTTTACGAGAATTATCGATAAAACAATAAGAATCAATCTCGAATCAAGCGTGTTTTCTCAATATCGTTTTCAGCTTTACAGTGAGGACATATCCAAACAGTATCGCTCTTTTTTATAGAATTTACACAATCATCGCAAATAGCGACATCGCAAATACAGTAATGTAAAATTTCCATCGTTGTTGTAAAATCTTTTTTACACACGTAGCAGAAAGGAGGATGGACGGCGTCAGACATAATATTTTCAATGGGTTCAAATATTCATTATTATAATTTTAATTCTATTTAATATATTACTAAATCATATAAGATAATAAAAAATTTGTTATACATATACTATGAATAGTGAATATGATAAAAATCGTAGAAGGCTCCAACTATTATCGCTTGTCTCGATTTTCTTTATATATAAAACATTAGAAAGCACGGCAAATAACGACCCTATTGGAATAAGCCTTTGGGGAATGATGACTATAGTATATCTGATTTCAATAGTAATTGCTTTATATGTTCTGAGAAAATCTCGAGAACAAAACAAATTGCAGTAATCTATGAAACTACTCTTTTTTTTAAGAAATTACTATTTATAATTAGTATATTATCTATTTTCTTTTCTTGATAAAGTCGGGGATAAGACCATCCAGGCCTAATCCTTTAAGAAGACTTTCTCGTGCAGTCTCTCCAAGCGATAGCACGCCTAGAATTTTAGTTATTGATTCTGTCATTGCAATGACAGCATCAGTTGCTTGTTTCATTGATTCCCTTACCGTTATATTAGTCTCATGAAGCTCAGTTGCCGTATTATTTAAACTACTTGAGACATCTCCCGTCATATCGATGACTTTATTTGTAAGATCAGTGATATGGTTGTTTAGTGATTTGAGTTCCGAATTCATTTCCGCAAGCTCTTTTTTTAACTCC